>Ga0335073_10000741_pt1 | contig 42607 bp, 34 predicted proteins | sample Lox_Sample_22_FD_207093 | JGI IMG/M metagenome (GOLD analysis project Ga0335073, IMG submission 207093) | Soil microbial communities from Loxahatchee National Wildlife Refuge, Florida, United States - Lox_Sample_2.2 | ecosystem: Environmental > Terrestrial > Soil > Wetlands | place: USA...
TCGCGCGGCTTCGGGATCGCCCCGATGCGCGCCCCGTCCCGGTACATGCTCAGCCCGCGCAGCTGCGCCGTCGCGCAGTCGATTGCGTCCCACTCTAGCACGACCGATGTCTGCGTTGCGTTGCGCACGCGCAGCACGGGCGGCGACGGGGACCGCACGCCGAATGTTGAGTAGATGGTGTCTTGGAGGTTGTTGAAGGCGGTTTCGGCTTGCTGCTCGGCATTGAGGTTGCGTGACACTGTTACATCCACTATGCTGCCGGAAGAGATGTCGGGTGGGAGGAGCACCGAGGGGAACTCGATCTGTGATTGTTAGTTGGCATGTTCTTAGGCGCCGCTGGAGTAAGGCCTATCCTTGTGGCCGAATCCTTGGGAGAGTCAGGAGTACGTACGAGTCGTTTATCCTCTGTGAGGAGGACGGCGACTCCAGCGTCGACCTTTCCGACGGTTAGTGAGACGAGCATTGTGGTGTGTGAATGGTTTGTGGTTGTTTTCGAGCTCTGCTGGTCTGAAATGTGAAATCGAGGTCGAGCTCGTGTTAGACGCCTTGATGCCTGATCAAAGTTCCACGCTCACGGGAGTTTGATAATACTGGACTTGGAGCATTGCATTGATACGTACTTTGAAGTGGATCGTGTTAGATTGTCGATAGAAAGTTTGAATGTACCGCGGAGATGTAATGCCCATTACAAAATATCAATATTGGCCTCTTTGTCATACAATCACCAACTATCTCGTCCATCAGAAAGGCACGCTTTCAGATGATACCTCATATCCATCTGCATTTAAGCAAAGATGCAGTGACTTTCTGCCAAAGGAGAAGCAAAACTTCCGCATGATTGGAGAAAGCGAAGCCTATCCATCTTCACCTTTCCATCTATTGTACAAAATTGCTCCTCAAAGGTGCTGCGACTCCAGCAATGCAAGTCATCAGAGATGCCGCTTCCAGAGTGGAAGCCGACAGACAACGCCGCGCTAAGCTCGTCCGCTGCTCAGTAGCTTGTATGTGAGATGAGAGAGGAAATACAATCAAAAATAACAGAGGCGTACATGAAGGTTAGAAATAATCCGCAGCGGAGAGGTAGTAATCAGCCTCGGGATTTCCAGGCGGAGCAACTCCAGAAACGCTGGCTTCTTCAATCATAGACAGAGAAGAGAGTCGCGTGTGAAGCTCCATGGCATAATTCCCCAAGGGAACACCCAAAGTCGTATTCTCCTGGTGCGCAGAGTCTCTGAATCTGCCGTCCGCTCTTCGTACTTCTTCTCCCGTCATCCCACTTCTTTTTCCCTGCACATTAGCACGAGGAACCTAAGTGCGCGGTTGGGAAGTCCAAGAGTGTTGGCAGTTACCTAGCGAAGACTTTGACGACTCCATCTCCTCCAGCGCTGACGACCAAGCGGCCATCCTGACTCCACACCACAGCGCAGACACCTTCTCCACGCATGATGCGGTGACTCGTCACCATTTGCGTACAAACACGCTTCTCTAAGCTCCAGAATCGAATGCTGGCATCGTGGCCGGCAGATACTGCTTCGCGGCCGTCCTTGCTCAATGAGAGCGCGGAAATGGCAGCCGGGTGCGCGAGCATGCTGTATGTACATTGACCTGTGCGTTGACAATTAGCAAGAACGGTTTCAAGAAATGAACATGTACCGTACCGCTATTCGCATCAAAGAATCGAATGAACTGATCTTCGTGGCCGCTGATGATGATTCCTTCAACACCACCATCAGCAGTTGATCCCGTTGCGCCGTGGACAACGCTTTCATCTTCGGAACCGCGTCCACTATCCATACCCATGTTACCGTCTAAGCCAACCGAGGTTGCCACGATTGCATTAACGCCCGTTTTTGGTGTGCCGTCATATGTTTCGGTGGACGCCATGCCGATGATCTCCTCGCCAGTGCGTGTATCAAAGATCAGAACGGAAGCATCGCTGTAGCTGACGACAAAGGTCTCGCCAGTCATGGATAGTGGGCAGATACAAGTTGGCGAGGGAAGGCCAGCCCGTTCGATAGAGTGAACAAGGCTGTAGTGGAACGGCGTCGACGTGGCAACACTTGGCTGCGGTGACGAAGGGTAGTTGGAGCCAGACGTCACGGAATGTCGCCTGCTGCCGCCAACACCTCGCCTTGAGCCAGTCTGCGGTGAAGCCAGTTGCGGAGGCGCGCTGACCGCCCAGATCTTGACCGTTCCATCAGCGGCGCCGGAAGCGAGAAGCACACGGTCAGGTCCGCCGAAGTTATTGCAGTCCTGGCCGAAGACGGCTGCGCTGGTGGCCGGGAGCACGCAAACTGACCACACAGCATCCGTGTGCCCTTCGAGAGTAGCTTTAGGGTCGACGCGGCCACGTTCCCAGACGCGAACGGTGGCGTCTTGACCACCGGAGAAAATCCAACCATCTCCAGAGGCACGGCCGCCAGTGGAGAAGCTAGTGGAGGCGGGACACGCGGCCAGGGATGTGACGGAGCTCTCATGTCCTCTATGGGTGAAGTAGGATTGGATATCTAGGTCAGTATTCGGGCCATGTTGTCCATTGAAGCTGCCATAGCTTGCGGGGATAATCCAGCGTTTGATCATGCCGTCGTCTCCAGCCGTGCAGATTTCCGGTTCGGAAGGACTACCGCCACCAGTAAAGATAACGGATCGAACGACATCCAAATGGCCTCGCAAAGCAAAGCGGACCTTGAATTGTTGAGGATCACCCCTTACGTTTTGACCGACGTTCAAAGTTTGACCCTCGGTTTCCTGGCTACGTCTTCTTATCATGCCGACGGATCCAGAGCTTCGCCGACGATGAGAGGTAGGCATAGTCTTTGGAGGAGATCGGATAGGGATGCTGTTTGCGCTAGGGAAAAGGTCATTATCAGGTCGTCTCGTCGGTAGAGCGTCTGGCGGTGGGGCATCTAGACCAGTAGCATCTTCGAATGTAAACCCGTCAGAGATGTCAGAGACCACATGCCTGTTCGATGTAAGGGATAATCCTTCATCATCTCGGGGGTTAACAGGTCGACCAAGCGCGTCATAGCTGTGAGAAACTTTTTCGAGCGGTTCTTCCGTTACCGTTGGAAATCCGGGCGTGTTGTTTTCGGAACCTGGGAATGGTGAAGACGCTAAAGTCTGCCCGTGGCCAAAATGCGGTTGGCCAGAAGGCTCTCGGCTCATGAACTCAGCCTGTGGCTGTTGCTGATGACCTTGTTGCGAAAGCCCTGACGGAACGGGTGGCGGTTGATGGTTCGGCAAAGGCTGTGACATTCCTGCATTGACTTGTTGCTGACCTTTCTGACGCTGCTGAAGGAAGACATCTTCCATCGTCATTGGTGCATCAGGCTGATGAAGATAGGCTGAATTTGCCATAGATTGGAGGCTCGATTGTGGTGGCGGTGGATGCGATGGAGGGAGCAGTAGATATGAAATTTCTTCAACGCATTTCTGAAGATATTTTCGGGACTTTTCCAATTGCAAGTCCCTTTCGGCATCGGCAGCACCACCTTCAAGATCAAGGAAGGAGTTATGCGGCTTATTTGGAGCTATAGTCGCGTCAAAATCAAATGTCCAACGAGTTCCATACAAGAAATGTGAATCTTACGCTTCGGCACTACCTGGCCACCGCCGCTTGCTTCCTTTACGAGTGCAGGCTTGCCTTTCGCATCGGCAACTGGCTCTTCTTGGTCTGCTACTGTCTTCTCACCGCCGGCGGCAGCTTTGTTCTTTGCCCTTTCAGTTCGCAAAGCCGTTTCCAGCATTTTAACATGTTTCTCCAGAACCTCGTTCATGCGCTTCAGCTTTTTGTTGACTCCTTCTTGTCGTGCAATCTTCATCTTCATCTCTTCTCGTTCTATATCCCAAGCATTGCGCAGACGTTCATGGTTGTGCCACTCTATCTGTAAGAAGCGCATAACGCCTATTAATTGATGTATGTTAGTTATATCTCCGTATATGGCATGTGCAGAGGAAGAGGAACTAACCTTGTAGCGTGTACTCTGTACCCGCCGAACCGCCATGTTGTTCACCAGGCGGCGCGCCGTTGTTCATGGCGGATGACGACTACCCGCGGAGCCGAATGCCCTCCGCCAGCGACAACCTTATAACTGTGCTGAGGCCGATGCGGTAAGCTGCATGCGTGAAGACACGGGGGTGATTTGTCGGAGGCGGGTCTATTGAGGAGACTCGAAGGGAGGTTGACGCCGACGAGCTCTCGGTTGCTGCAGCTGTAATGATGGGTCAGAAGTCGAAAAGATAGATGAGAGGATTCGAAGAGACGTCTATTTGTCAGTATATTTAAAGGAGGAGAGGATCGCGCAATGGTGGATTGGAGATGCTTTGGCGCTCTCTACTCTTGCTCTTCTCTCGGCCACGCGAGAGTTCAAATGCCAAGCCGCCGGGGGCTAACTGTCAAGGAGCCCGTGCGTCCATAACGACTTTTGCCCTTCAGCTCCGCGCTTCCATCAAGCGCCAACAGCAGAGTATGTGTTGGGATACTAACCGCCACACACTATGACTGAGTACGGAGTTCTGTATTTTGGTCTAGCGGTAATCGATAGTCTGCAGTCCAACATGCTACGTACGGTAAATGTACATTCGGCGCTTCGGGCACATGTGAACTTCTTCACAATTTGAATAGCGTAGGCGGCTGCCGATCATCACTCGCGTTTAACATTCGCATGGGTATTTATTATGCGTCTATCTTCGAGATCACTTCACTCCGAAATGTTAAGCAATCTTCCGTGATACTGCATTGCTCTGGAGCATCCCTCGCCCTGTCATAACGCCAAATCATTGATTGCCACGGCGCCAGTATATGCCATTCTTGAGCTTAATCATCTTAAAATGCAGTCGCTATGCAAATGCTCCGTTGCTAGAGTCAGACGGCTCAAGATTCTATCACTTGCCATCCCCTTTCTTCCGTCGCAGCGTTTGACCTTGACCCTGGAAATGAACAGACTCCTTCTGGTCTTCCTTGTCCTCGTCCTTCTTCCGGACCGGCTTGATCTCGTACCCAAAGAAAAGCTTTCCTGGAGGTAGCCGCAGAGGCTGTGGGCCATTCACCTTCCTCAATGGTGCCGCTCTCTCGTTGGTGGAAGCACCTGCCACTGGAGTAGACGGCTTTGGAGTTGGCGCCTTGCTTCCCTTTCTGGCCGATAACTTGTAGCCTTGGGTCTGGAAATTCGAAGACATGGCCTTTGCGCCGGCGGCCGCAGCCGTAGATGATGGGGCGATCGATGGATAATTGATAGCCTGCGCCATAGTTCCGTGCGAGTGCAGTGTCCCTCCTTGTTGTGATAGCCCTCCGGTCGTGCTGCGAGGTGTGCTTGTTCCTGAAGTCTTCTTGGGCTCGACATAGCCCACGGGTGGAGCAAAGTCGACGCTTAGGTCGGTTTCCAATGTGCAAATAGCTTTCTTTGGATTCTCCGGTTTGATCTCCAATACTGCAATGGCGTAAATACTATCGTTGTAGCTGAAAGTGAAGATGTCACCGGTGGTAAGGCATGAGAAGTTGCGGAAGGCGTTTTCCAGGACGGCCTTGGGATCACTGATCTCGAGAAAGTCGGGTGACTGAGGTTGAAGCTTGATGAAGGTGCCGAGTGGGAGATCGGTGGACTTGACTTGGAGCAAGTCGCCTGGCTCAAGCTCCAAGGTTTCCATCAGCCACTGCGGGACGTATATTCTTCCCTCCTCTGCGATGAACTCCAGCACACCAGCATGCGTGGTCTTGCTCTTTGCGCCATTTACAAGTTCGAAGAGCATAGGGTATGTGATGTGAAGTCGCGTGAGCTTGTCCAAAGCACTCGGCGGTAGGAAGACTTTGCCTCCGTGGTTCGCATCTTCGCGTTCAGGACCAGCCATCATGGCTACTGGATAGCATCTAAAATATTCGTCGAATCCACGCATCGCGGCACCACCACGCTGTCGCATCATGGCGGCCTGGTACATGGAAAACGGATCATCGTCATCAGCGTACCCTGGGCGATACTAGGTACGCTAGTCAGAATGCATGGCAAATGCAGAGAGAGATTCGGAATTCAGGCTTACCATTTTGGATATGCTGAAGAAGTGGTATGGAGATCAGGAGTCTGTGAAAAAGATTAGGAAGGTAGAAAGCTGGAAGGCGGCGAGAAAGCTATGGAATGTGGCAGTTGGATGATGGTTGATCAAATGGGTGCCTCAAATTAATGCCTTAAAGCGTTGCCTGGTGATCTTTGATCACAGATCTTGCCAAGCCCAAACATTCGCGACTTCGACTTGATCTCAATGCAGTTTCAGAAGACCAAACCCCACAATCTCATGATCAAATCCTCTTTATTTTCTTCAATCCAAACAACTTACTCTCTTCTATTCGTTGCAAAATACAAAGTTTAGCAGACTCAGAGGTTTCTGTTGCTTTCACCGATACTGTGGATCGTGACCATTTAGACTCCTAATTTTCCGGCCTACTCAACCAGGTTGATCCCGTGTTGATCATATCCAGCAATGCCACCTGCGAACGGCTCTGAACGTGCCAACAGGAAACGTCCTGTTGGTAAATTTGGAGAAGAAGATGGCTTGTCAAACAAAAAAGTTAGATTCGATGTACGCAACCCTTCAACTTTGGCCGCCGACGAGGAGGAAGAAGATGACGCGATCCTCGGCATGGATGAGATCGGCCGACGTGGTCGACAAACAAAGCGCAATGCCGTCAACATAGATGGATACGATTCTGATAGCGACAACGACAACTTCAACGCCCGTGCCGCTGCCAAAGCCAAGGCTGAAAAAGCCACTAAATCTGGCGGTGACATAGACATGTTCGCCGACCCTAACCAAAATGCAGGTGATGACGAGGATGTAGAAAACGTCAGCCTTTGGAAGAAGAAGGACAAGGAAGTACGTTTCCTAGCAGAAGATGAAATTGAAGGGCAAGACGAAGAGAGCAAATCAGGTGGTCACATCGGCTCCATTACTAACCCTCACGAAGACGAGCACGAAAGCAGCAGCGACAGCGGTGACGATGCAGAGCGGGATCGTATTCCTGACAATATCGACAAAGAGTTGGGTGCAGGAGCGAAGAAGAAGCACGCTCCACTCATTGATGCCTTCAACATGCGAAACGAGAACGAAGAAGGCCGATTCGATCAGAACGGGAACTTTATTCACAATGCCGCAGACCCGAATGACAAGTACGACCAGTGGCTTGAAGGCATCTCCAGGAAAGACAGGAAGAATGCAGCTGAAGCGAAGGCTAAACGCGAAGAGGATGAGAAGAATAGAGTCCGAGATGAAGACTCCAACCTTATGTCAAATCTGCTCACGACCTTCTTGACCCACGTGCGCAAAGGTGAACGGACCGTAGACGCCTTAGGGCGTCTAGAGAAAGGTATGCGCTACCTGTTTTCTAATATACCATCGATATTGGCAACAATACATTGGAAACAGAGAGCCGGCATGAAAGCTTACTTGATTCTAGAGCGGAAGAAGTCCGACGAGTACAAACGCATTACGGCCACTGACGAAGAGCTCGCCGATGCGATGGTCGAGATGATGCGTCGCGGTCACAACGACATCTACGAATACCAGCGTGAGAAGTTCGTGCGGATGTATAAGAAGGAGACTGGAGAAGACTGGGTCGATGCGCCAGTGATGTGGGAATTCTACTGGGTCAACGCCGAAGACGATAGCGTCCACGGACCGTACGACTCCCAAACGATGCAGTCCTGGAAAGATAACTCGTACTTTGACGATTACTCTGCGCGGTTCCGGCGTGTTGGTGACTCTGCGTGGGAATGGGACGTCGACATCTTCTAAGCAGTGTCTTGACCACTGCTTGACCTGATGGAGAACCAAGCAGCGACGAGATTGAAAGTGCACACGGCTGGAACTAGGGTTCGAAAGGCAAGTGTGATTCAATTTGAGGATTATAAAGACTGGCCGGTTGCATGCTGTGATGCAGCGATACAAAAGCCAGATTTGTTTTACAGCTGAGTTTAGCTTGCCCAAGAATATAACACGGGCTGGCGGAACGATGACTTGCTGCCATTGCTATCCCCATAATTTTCCACCACTCATCGTAGCTTAAGTGCAATTGTACATTGAAGAACCCATGGGTACCTTTGTTGTTCGAGTAAGAAGCACAAAAGATCGATCTTCTAGAAAGTGATCCGAATAAGTAGTCACATGGGCCACCTTCACTGCAGTTTCCGTCACTTGTGGTTGCAGATGTTTCACTGGGCTGCAACGAGTAGCAAGGCAGAGCCTGTCTCCGCCACCAAAGTGAGGCCGAACGCCACAGGCAGGAGGGCCATGTATGAATGGCATTGGTCGCGCTGGAGTATTGGGGGTGCGACCCGTATTGATCATTTGAGCATGCCTTCAACAGAACCGGGCAACCACCACCCGAAATGGAACGAGGATGACAATGAGGCGGCGCAAAGCCAGGTTTGAAGGGCCTTTCGAAATATCAGTGGAATCAGAAATTGATTGCGAAAGGGCAAAAAGGTTCAGGCGCGTTGGCATGGATGCCGAAGCAACGCTTGCGCACGTTTTGGAGATCCTTTCACATCAGCGTAGATCCGCAAGCCAATCAGTGAGGCTTCGACGTCGAATCTTGCCCAACCGTCGGCGACCGTTTTTAAAAACGAGGCGAAAGGAGTGGTGTGGTACGAGGCGCCCAGCACGGGAACGAAGAATGCCAATTTCACAACCCTCGAAGGCAAAGTGATTTCGACACGCGGCGGCCAATGGGAGGCACGACAGGTGAGGTGAAATGGAGGTGCCGAAAGTGCCGACTGTATGATGTTTCAATGGTACATGCTACACTCTACACGCTACACGGCAGAAACAAAGGGAAGACGTCTGGGGACGCGCAGGAGGATCAAACAGGAAGTAAGCAAGCAATAATCAGGCGTACGAGGCCAGTTGAAGAAGCGAGCGCAAGCCATTATTGCAATTCAATTTACTTTTCCAGGGGCAATACATTTGCCAGACGGCAGAGGGAAATGTTTGAGAAGAGCCACTTTTTGATGAGGCTAGGCTGCGGCGGAAGCGACGGCCCGTTCAGCTCGGTGCGACGAGTGAAGCTGCGAGCTGGCGAGTCCCAGCGAAATTCTTTTGATACAAGCCAGTCCGCTTTGGTTGTGCGCCGTCCGTTTGGATGGGATCGCTGTGGGTGTGAGAGGAGCGCGAGCACCCAAGCCATGCCCGTGGCCACGGCGGAACCGTTCCCGAGCAAGGTCGTCCTTCTTGCAAACAAAACATGGAGTTTTGGAAGTTTATGGAGGACGCGGCACCGCGATTAATTATGTCACCCAACGGTGCGCTTCGGGATCTCGTATTGCAAGCTTCCCTTAAGATGAGTGCCCCAGCTGGCAGAGTTTGCAAGGAGTCCGAGGCAACGGACGCAGATCTAGAAATGCAAAGGGGAGCGTGCGTTCAGGTACACAGTCCATGTACAGAGTCCGTGTACGTACCAAGCAGCAAGTGTCTTTCCGTGCTGTGGATGATGGCGATCGAAGCATCGAGCTGTGCCAGCCAACCAGCGTCGCGATCCGTGGTCGACCGCGTGCATCGGGCTGCCATTTGAAAGGTCTTGGGGTTTGAAGCGTTTGCCTTGGGCCAGTCACGCCGCCCGACGACGGTATGCAGAAAATAGTTGCGAGTTTATTCAGCTGGAAGCGTGATAGTGGAATCAAAAGGGGCGACAATACACTTTAAGACACCCTTGGCTACGGTGGAGAGGAAGGACGACATCAATAGCACTAGCCAGAAGCCATTGCCTTGCCATGCAAAATGCCATGACATGCGCTGCCAACAGAGGAAGGTTTAGGGGGTGGAAGGGGAAAAATGGGCTTGCAAACGAAGGGCCTAGTGCCAGCGTAGGGAGTCGCAAAAAGAGATTTGAATGGAAATTCCCCGCTACCTTACCGCTGCGGGCCCCCCCCAAAACCCACGGTCACAGTCACAGTCACAGCTTCTCTCGCTTCTTTAACCTTCGAACGTCCTTGATTGAACCTTTTTTTTTCGAGGACCCGTCTCCGTATCGACCGGTACCTGCTTTCTACATCTCAACCTTCACTTCTGATCCATCCATCCTCTCGTCTTTGCCGGATCGTCCATCTCCACTCGCACTCGGCATCGCCTCTCGCCCACACGCCCGAGAGTCTGCCTTCTCTCTGAGACTTTGTCTGGTGACTCGTCGACTGAGTGCGTTGCTTGTCAGCCACGCCCTCCTTCGCTCCCTCGCTGCCTCCACACACCACGCACCCCGGCTCTTACGGACTGGAACGCTCGCAGCTATCTGCCAGGCTCCCCCAGCATTAAAACAACCTTACTGCGTTTCCCGCTGCCAGCTCATCACTTTCTTTGCTTCTCTCCCTCCGAATCCGTTGCACCCTGCAATCCGGTGCCGCCGTCGCTAAAGAGGACCAAAGAAACGCTGGCCTCGCTTCCGATATCTTTCTCTGCTCCATTCCTGCTGAGCGCGCCCACGCTTTCTCAAAGTAGAGATCTAAGGACGAAGACTCAGTGAACAGGCGGAAAAAGAATCAGTCGAGCTGCAAATCCATAGCAGCGACGTTGCAGCCTCTGCTTCCCCTCGACGCGACTTCCCGGATCGACCGTTTGTAGCCTCATTCTTCTCCCTCTCCTTGCGCTCTCCGAGCCACCTCAGTCCAAATCTCGAACCGCTACTCAGCATTGGCCCGAATGTGCAGATTCCTTTGACGACGCAACGACCGAACTCCGTATGCTCGTCCCGGCAATCACTCCTGAACCTATTGACTTCACGATGACCACGCATCAACACGAAGGAATATATTACGATAGTCCATCCTCAAGATCACCCGGCTCTCACAGACACAACCCTCAAATGCTGCATAGGCAGTCTTCTCGCCAGTTCGACGCCTACGGTAACCTACCGGCTGGTGGCTTGTTCCCAGCGGAAGAGCAAATGGCTCAGCAGAACTTCGCACCGCGATATGACCGTGTCAACACGGCCACTCTCAACTCAACCTTCCCTTTCGTCCAAGACCCTTGGGGTTCGTTTCCTGCGGCGCAAAATAACTCGCTCGCCACGCTTAGTGCAACTACCCGCATGAAGTCGCTTACCAACAGAGGTGGACGCGCTGGCTTGCCGACCGTATGGCTCTTTCACCTCTCTCGTGATCATTCACTGACAGTACTTTAGACTTGGCTCGACAATCCCATGCCCGCCATGACACCATTTACTGGTCTCGGCAATGGTACTCTAGGTCATGGCATGCTCAGGCCAGATGGCATCCCTTCAGAGCCCGACGAAGATCTCATCCCGACCGCTATCGTCATCAAGAACATTCCATTCGCTGTTAAAAAGGAATCGCTCGTTCAACTGATGACCGAAATGGGCTTGCCTCTGCCGTATGCCTTCAACTATCATTTCGACAACGGCATATTCAGGGGTCTCGCATTTGCAAACTTCACAACACCCGAAGAGACTGCTTTAGTCATTACTGCTCTAAACAACTATGAGCTGCTCGGGAGAAAGCTACGCGTCGAGTACAAGAAAATGCTTCCTCAAGCCGAAAGGGAGAGGATCGAGGAGAAGAAACGTCGTGAGAGAGGTCAGCTTCAGGAACAACATGAGCCTTCTAACTTACGCTCTCAAGCGTCCATGGGTTCCATGTCTTCTGGCCCACTCCCACGCACAACACCTTCACCGGTTTCGATGCAGCCACCCAAGCTCGGTTCGTACTGTCGACAATTCTCTCCTTCCCAGGCACTAACCTCCGCAGAATACGATCTGAATGAACCCGAGGTGTTGAGATACTATACCATGCTCGCCGTGTTTCGAGAGGATAAGTCACGCGAGAGCCTCATCCTGCCGGCAACGTTGTCTCCCCAGGAACGTAGGATTGTTCACGTGCTTGCTCACAAGCTCGGTCTAGTCCACGTCTCCAAGGGTGACGGAGCGCAACGAGCTGTCCACATCTTCCGCGTGAATGAGAACGGGACGAACATAAGCCCGCCTATACCGCAGGTGCCAACAAACCACTTGGTGGACAGCCAGCGTAGGGCACTGAATCGTGCCGCTACAACTGATTTCAGCGATGTTCGTGGTGATGGCTTCTACGGCACGCTTGGTCGACAAGGTTCGGGGTTATTGGGTTTTGCTGATTCTGCTGGTGGCCTGCCTAACCTTCGTGCAGCAAAGTCCTATGCTGATCTTCGATCCTACACTCCCTCGCCAGTTCCATCGACGGCCAGCTTCCCGGCGACTCTGAACACCAATCTCGCCCGCTTCGCCGAGTATGGCCTTAATGGCAACTCGTCTTCCAACCCGAATCTCGCAGCAACGGCAACGTCTATGGCTGCCCGCGAAGACGGCATCCTCGTCAACGGCATGAGCGGTATCTCTCTCGGCGGTGGCTACGGCCAGGGCGGAAGCCCTCGAAGCCTCCGTGGTGCTTGGGAACGCGAGAACCCTGGTCCCATCGGCGGACATCGAACATTCAGCACCGCCAACTTCGACGACCAGAACCGTGGGAACAACCAAAGCGCTGTTCCGGCGCGTCAGCCTAGAGGTCCAGTCCCCGAGCGTGGAACCGGATTCTCTCGCCCACGTCAAAACGGCCACGGCGGCAGAGGAAGTGACGAGCTCTCTTCATCCCAATCCGGTGTGGAAATCTTGGTCGAGCAGTAAGCTGCAACTACATCTACACATCACTAAATCGCTTGACGGTCGCACATTCTCATGATACACACGGCATACCGGCAGCGGCATCCACCGGCTGCCAATTATGAAGTGAACGAAGAACGACTCCACGAAAGTAGAGATTCACAACACGGCTTCATCAGCCTCCTAACGTCACACCCACATGATCGCCTCTTTGGGTACCCTTGAGCAACGAAAAAAAGCAAAGCATCTAACGGAGATTGGACTATGGCGCATGGGTACTCGAGTTCCGATAAACACGGCGTTGCTGTATTAGTTACGTTGATCCTTTGTTTGTTTTTTGCGCTTCGTCCTTTTCCTGCAACATGCTTCTCCCGTTTCCAATTTCTCCGAACGCCAAAGAAAGAAAGATGGGGTCACGATTTCTGCATGACACACTTCAAACATCGGCCTCGCGCCGTGACGAATCCCTCTCGACGAACCCAGATATCCAAGAGCCGTGAGTCCGCGTTCCTCGCGAGGAACCGCTCCGGTGGGGCGTAACTGTTACATTCACGCCCTTCACGACCCTATTCACCCGTGTCTTTTTCCGCCCCATTTCCTCCTCGCTGAAAAGATATCTACGCCGTCGGTATATGCTCGCATCTGCCCTACTTCACAGCGCTCGTTTTCTGGCTTGCTCGGCGCGAAGAAGCTTCTTCGTTTCCGGGCATGCTAGGGCACCGCTCACTTTCGGCCGTGCCAGGAAGAAAAAATACTCCCCTTCTTCTGTTTTGCGGTTCATTTGCATTTTGCAACACGGGTTGTAATGCTGACTTTGATCTTTTGTTGTATGTTTCTTTGTTGCTTTTGCTGGATTGCCTGGACATGGCCATGGGGATGGAGCGATGGACGATTAATAAGTGTCGGTCGCTATCTAATTAGTTGTGCGATGGGATCCCTAATATCACTTGCAAAAGTTTCTATAATTCAAACTTTGTACCTGTGCCAGTTGTGTCCGACCTGTGATTTTGGCGATTTAAATTTGTTTTGATGGGCATATGCTGGACTCAACTTAACTCGCGCAGAGCTTAAGGTATGCAAATGGAGATTGGATTTAGAGCAACGACAAAACATCCATTGATACTACAGAAGCCGAACCTGTGAAAACCCGACAACCTGTCACGCCCATGTGCCGTGATAGTACAACCTCAGCAGACCACACACTACGAATAGATGAAGGAAAAACAGAAAAGCCAAGCACAGAGAGTTTCGCGATGCACAGCAAGCGCACCGTTCCCACCGTCCATTTTCGCCACCGCTCCCATCGCAGCCTAGGCTAGGCAATCGACGGATCGCAATGATAACAAGCCCATCGGACGCGGAAACGCGTGCGAACGGCCAGCGTAGACACCACGGAGACTCCCTTGCCCGCGCAACCGCGCCTCTTCAAACCCATCCTTGCAACCCGAGCGCAGCCATCCCACCATTATTATCCCAAAAAAACCTCCGTGTAAGCCTACGCCTCAGCCTTCTTCCCCTTCTTCTGCTCGACCTTGAGCAGCAGCGCGCGATTGATGTGGGGCAGGACGCCGCCGAAAGCGATGGTGGCGCGGATGAGCGTGTCGAGCTCCTCGTCGCCGCGGATGGCCAGCTGCAGGTGGCGCGGCGTGATGCGCTTGACCTTGAGGTCCTTGGCCGCGTTGCCCGCCAGCTCGAGCACTTCGGCTGTCAGGTACTCCAGCACCGCCGTCAGGTAGATGGCCGCCTTCGCCCCGATCCGCGTCTTCTGCCGCGTGATCGACCGCAGGTGCCGCTTTATGCGCCCGCACGGGAACTGTCCTTGCTTGTTAGCTAGCTCTTTTGCCATGTGTTTTTTGCGCGCCCGCGCGCGACCGCCGACGCGTCAAACCGACGCGATGCAGAGGGCCTGCCGCGATGCGGGTCGCGGCGGATGCGGTCGCGGCTTCGGCGCAGAGATAAGGAGGGCTGTTGACTCACCTGCAGGCCTGCTTTGGCCGAGTGCGACTTGGAAACTTTGGCCGTGCCATCGGCTTTGCCGCCTGTCTTACCGCCGGTCTTGCCTAGATGCGCGCGAGCGAGTTAGCTATGCATTCAGCGATGCGAAATAGGGAGGCCAAAAGGATGCAAAAGACACGCGTACCTTTTCCTCCGGGCATGTTTGCGAGCTTCTAGAGAGCTGTGGTTGATGGAAATCGATGTAAAGTAGTTGTGGTGGTGAGATGAAGTGAGTTGGAGGTCGTCTGCCGATGTGGGTGGGCAGTCGCTGGTATTTATGCGTTGGCGTTGGTGGTTGTATGTTGTGATCGCGCTTCTTCGTTGTTTAAGTAGAGGTTCTCGATCGGACCGGGGTTAGCGTTGTTGTGGTATGTGACCCACGTGACTGTGTTTATTTGACGCAACACTCTCGTCCTGCCATTCCAGTGAAGAACATGCAAATGCACTCCCTGCTTCCAAGAAGGTTATACGAACCGCCAAATGTCCAGCGAAACCTACTTTCGCCACCCCTTCGAAAATATTCCAGGCATAAGCGGCCAGGCTGGACGAAGTATGAAAACAGCAGGCAGCAGTAACCGCCCCATTACTCGAAAAGAAATAGTAGCCAGCAGAGTGACTAGTATATTCTGATGAACCCATGGAGTAAATAGAGGAATGACAACGGATGTCTTTTTCTGGGACACCTTCACTTTGGACAGATATCACGTGCTCCTAACAACAAGCGATGTCTCTGTAGGCCCCACTAAAGGAAGCCTAAGTGAACGAAAAGTCATATACTCAGCCTGAGATATTACGTTGTCCGTTCAGTAAGGCTGGTTTGGAGGTCTTGTACCAACGGGACAATGTACTGGAAATAATGAGCCCGGGTTGAGGCTGCTGGGTGTGAGCCTAGCTTGGATTACTCCTTCGTAGCATTCCATTTCAAACACTCAGCCACCAGAGCTCCTGAGCCCTATTCTCACAGTCAGCACGTGGATATACTTGATCTAAGGTAACCTGAGATGAAATATCGTTGCTATCGAGGTATAATGAGATGCACTGCAGAAGGTCGACGAAGAATAAGAAACCTTGCATACTAACCCAAAATTGCAGCCATCCGGCGAGCTGGCCTTGCTAAGACCCAGATGGGGCGATAGATATGAGCGTACAGATTCATATCATCTCATTTTCATGTCTATACGAGAAAACGTGCGCTCGTTGAAAATGCCCGAATCCTGAACTTCTTAAGGTACGCTCAACTTGAGGCGACGAACTTCCGCTCCAACTTTGGTTTAGCGTCAGTTGCCACGTTCACACCTACTGCGAAGGAACCAGATTGTTTCCAGCATGGAACTCCAATGGTACAAAATACATGTTAATCTTCGGAAGTTTACTTGGCGTTGTTTTATCTACTGAAAGAATACTGACTTTTATCCTACTTCGTTACCTGTTCCGTAATGTTATGTGCGCTCTCATGCCCGTCTTCCGGGCGCTGAACCCGTGGATGCTGACACAAACTGATCGGTATTCCAGCGATCTATGACTTTTCTAGATATCTTGCGGCCTTTCGGAAGGTAGTATTGAGAACGAAGAGACCGAGATCCACCACTTCCCATTTCCAGGCCGATACCCGATGGAATATAAAGCCATGTGAGGCAAGTATTCTTAATCAACGGAGTTACGTAGCTGGCTCCGTCAAACCCGAAAGTCGTATCCTCTATCATTTTGAGAATTGGTTCGCGTGATCGTAATCACTGCACGGCCGAGACGTTAATCTCCGAGATAGTCTAGGATTAGGGTAACCACAATGGCAACTGACTACAGGCTTTGCTTCAATTTCGTCAGAAGAAAGCAATATTACCATAGCAATTCGAAATTCCAAACTGACTGCATTAGGTTAATGCCATCAGGAGAAGTATATAAGAGAGAGGTACAACCCAGATCCTGAAGCGCTGTGTGTGTTGCACTAGTTACCAAAGCTACTTCTACCTTTTCCAATTTCAAGAAACGTAAGACAGTTATAACCAAATCCTCCATACCCAATGGCCCGACCACAATGGGGTTTCGATACTAAGGCCGAGGAGGTCGCTGAATTCTTCAAGGATCGTATTAATGGCAAGGTTATTCTCACCACCGGTGTCTCTCCGAACAGTTTGGGAGCTTACTACGTCGAAACCATTGCTGCGCACGATCCAAAGCTTCTCATCCTTGCTGGCCGCGATGTCAGCAAGGTTCAAAAGACAATTGACGCCATAAAGAAGGCTCATCCAAATGTATCAGTCCGCTTTCTAAAACTTGACCTCGCCGACCAGTCACAGGTCCGCGAGGCAGCCAAGGAGGTGAACGGTTATGAAGAGAATATCGACATCCTGATGAACAACGCCGCCGTGATGGCATGCCCTTACATGACCACCAAGGACGGGATAGAGATGCAATTTGGAACCGGTCACATTGGCCATTTCCTCTTTACAAATCTCATTCTTCCGAAGATCCTGGCATCTGGTCCACATCCTCGAATCGTCAACGTCTCGAGCGCGGGACATCGTTCTAGCCCAATGCGATTTGATGACTGGAATTTCAAGAATGGAGAGACATATAACAGGTGGAGAGCCTATGGGCAGACCAAGACCGCCAACATCCTTTTCAGTGTGGAATTGGCGAAGTTGTATGACAGCAAGGGCTTGGAGGCCTTTTCACTGCATCCTGGCGTCATACTGACGAACCTGATACAGCATTTGGAGAGCCTGGAAGAAGGTATCAACGAATTACGTACGTTTGAAATACTGCCCTGAAAATAACTCATTTACTGATTGTCTGCAGGCGAGATTGATAAGGAATCTGGCTATTCAGAGGCCAACAGGCAGGGAACTGCTCACTTCAAGCAGATATCGAACGGCACGGCAACTTATGTAGTCGCTTCTTTTGACCCGGAGATTGCCAGTTATAATGGCTCTTACCTCCTGGATTGCAGGCTCGCGCTACCTGAAGAAGTCAGAAGTGGTGCATATGATCCAGTGCAAGCAGAGAAGCTGTGGAAGCTGAGTGAGGAAATTGTAGGGCAGAAGTTCGCATAAGAAGCTATGCTAGGTGGCTGGTAATTCAGGCTGCTGGGATCGCCAATAATCTATCTAACAATCCGATGGATCTGGACGGATGGACGCCGATGTCTTGTAGTCACGCACAAATTGAAAATGGAGTCTGTCAAGCACTCAAACTTTGTCTAATCCCAATTCCTCCTCTCATATCGACTCACATCAGCAATCCAGTGAAGGATATCTACCTCGACCTCGGTGGTGTTTCTTACAAGTCTTCTTGCAGGTTTCAAAACATACATGAAGCTGATAAAGGCCTGTACAGGTAGAAAGATGGTTACTTCTTAAACCATCAAATTGACAGATTAGTAGTCATCATGAGAATCTACGATGCCATCTGATCGTTAGTTCAATAAGAGATTGAAGGGTGTGAGTAAGCTAAGACTCTATGTTGTGACTATTGATGAATTCGATAATGGCTGTACACTATTAACACTTCTTCATGTTTCCAACGCTTTGCTTTGCATAAGCCCGAAATTGGTCGTAAACCGGTACGTAGAGATTTGGAGTATTGTTGCTAGAAGCTTCGTAGGAGAAACTTAACGTCGATCGAGTGATCTAAAGGATTGTTGGGACCTCTGCAACTGATTAGCACGGAATGCCACTAAAGAGAATTGGAATCCTATACCTACTCATCGACAGTATAGCGGCTGCTCAAACATTTGCGTCTCAGGACCTTCAGGTGCTCTAAAAAGGGCATAACGACGTTACATCTTCGAAGTGGTCCTAAGTGAAGCTACAGCTTGTGTATCACCTGAAGACAATTTGTCATCGCTGTGCGACTCTAGAATGGTATAAAGTCGAGTGACTCGCTGGTCAGGTCGGCGGGTTAAATGACCCTTCGGGTTTTTGGTTCTGCAATTTCCTGATACTTCCTTCTGCTAATTCTTTCAATTTCTCCGCGGCTCTCTCGAGCCCAGAATGTACCCACTTAGCTTGCACAGGTAGAAAATGATCCCTTCCATCCTGAACTCGCAAGATCAAGATGTCGTCAAGCTTCGCGGTGCCCTCGTTCAAACTCTTGATAAGTTCCATCACCTCAACTTGCATAGTAAGCTCGACGTTACATGCGTCACCAGGTTCGAGTGTATAAGACAGCGGATCCTTACTTCTCTTTGGTCGCGAATCAGGCTCTCGGTCCCAGTGTATGGAAAGCCAAACGGGATACGGACCGTTTACTTGATCGACCATTACAGGTCTATCTACAAAACTCATCTTGGCAGCAACAGCGCCAGTGTTCGCAAGAGTTATCATACGACGTTTCTTTTCGCCCATATGAATGGTACCAAAGTTCACAGCTCCGATACTGTCGTCCTGTGAGCCATCAAGGTCATCTTCCTTGAATGGTTTGTCGACAATGATAGTTATGGTCGGACGTCCTTCGTTCTCGGCCCGATCAAGGTCTCGTACAACTTCATGGTGAATGCGTGCCTTTTCTTCCGGAATCACCGCGTCGTACTTCAGGTTAAATATTGCATCCAATGGCTTGTGATCTGATGATAGTACTCGCTGATGTGCGAGATAGTATTCCAATTGGATCTCGTCGTCAAACCCTTCCTTGGTCGTCGTGGGTTGCGATTCTTGACGTAAAGCGTCTTCATTGAGTTCCTCATCTCCCTCATCTTCCGGATAGTCGAAGAGTACATTCTCTTCTTCGGCAGCTTTTTCTATTCCTTGAGCTTTCATTTCTTCATCACGCTTCCTTGCCTCTTCTTCCGCTTTAGTTCTGTCTAGGTACGCCTGATAAGCACGCCGAGTCCTGTACAAGATACGATCACACCAACTTGGGCATCGTTTCTTGTCGCTAGAGTCGAACATGCCAACACTGCCGACATCGTATTTGTATGTGGGCACAAACCTAATTGGACCTTCTTGCCATCCATCATGGAAGGCTTTACGTGCTTTGATTTGCTGGTGCAACTCGTCATGAGGTAGAAGACTTTGGATTGTAGCTTGAAGAGACATTGGGTTGAGCTCTTCATGACTATCATCAATTTCGGACGTCGACTCGTTTTGTTCTTGTTCAGGTGGAGCGTCTTCAGCTTTCCGAGAGCTTCCGTCACTCTTCATAGAGTCAGAGAGACTGTCCGTCTCTGAGAGTTCGTCGTCCATCTTGAGCGCAGACTCGGCATGCGAGATATCGTATTCGTTACGGAGATGAAGCATGAGAAGGCGTCGAATATCTTCCCCAGGCATTCCCTCGAGTCGATAATTGAGATCTCCGAACCAGAAAGCGAAGTCTTCTTCTCCGATAGTCTCCCCTGCGCTCTGAGATATGCCGGGTACGTCTTTTATCGGGTCAAATCTTGTTCGACTAACGATCTGTGATGCGTCCCAGTTCCTTCTCTCGAGCGAAGTCTTATCAGCACCGGCAGCCATGTGACAATCAATGAAAACGATACGAGTGGTCTCGCCGAGCACTAGTCGTGCCGTTACCGCACCCTTATTTCCCATGTAGCCCATAACGCCAGTTCCAACATTTGTCGTGCTCACCGACTTGATGTCTTTTGAGAGCGATTCGGAAGCGTAAATGAGCAGAAGTAGTCCAATGAGTTGCTCCTCAGCAACCAGACGATACCCCGATGGCAATACATCCTCGATGTGCGACTTGAACCTGGAGGCAGTCCCTGGGTCTGGATATGGCCGGAGTGCTTCGGTGTAAGAGCCTACATCAACAACCTCCTGTAAACCCAGAACATAGAGGTCAATATCTTCTCCTGCTGGCTCCGATCCAGGGTCATCCTTGGGCAGAGTAGACTGTTTCTCGGATCGCCTTTGCTCTTGATCTTCCACTGACTCCTTGTTATCGTTCACTTCCTCGGGCTTTGAACCAAGCTGACTCTCGGTATCCTGCGAGTCATGCTGTGAAGAAATTCCAAGGCCTGTTAAGTCGTCTTCGACTCCCCTCCCCTCAATGAACCATCCTGCGATGTCTTTCTCCGTTCCTTTACGTCCGGCGACATTCCACGTGCCAATTTTGATTCGTACGTTACGAGGCCGCGTGTACTCAGATCTTCGAGCGTGGAGTGCTTCCGAGAGACTCTGCTGGGTGGAAACAGTAGGAATAGCAGCCTCAGGAACAGCGGCGTCGGGGAAAGCACCTGGTATTTGTGAATCGATGTCAAAGTCGTTTGTAGAAGCTGAGCGCCTCTTCCAGTCTTCAGACATCCTGGCCCGTCAGAAGACTAAACACTATAATCCGGTTGGCGAAGCTAAGGCAGGTAACATTGTGAGCAACTGGAGGGTTTCACTCGAGATCTAGCTGCATTTTGCATCCACCGGATCTATGATAACGTGTGACGTTGTTGTTCTAGACCGCACGCGACTGCAAAGTTCAAAGAGCCGCTTGATCGTCACACTACTTGCGCCACATTCGAGATCGCGAGCGCGGGCCAACATAATGAAGCCTGAATAACTCCCAAACAACAACCGTTTCTTCAAGTGCCGCTCCTAGATAATCTAAACATGACTCCACCAAAGGCACGCCGGAAGGTTCAAAATAACCAGCCTCAACTGGTAACCACCGACTACGACACAGACACAGGCGTTCAGGCGGCGACAAATTACACCGTTTCGAAGCGCACCAACGACGAGCTGAACCTCTCTGTCCTTCTTCGCTATCTTCCCTCTATCCACACGATCCTCAGTGTCGCAAACTATGCTGTGCTTTACACATTTAACCCGTCCGCACATGCATGGCAGAAGGCCGACATCGAAGGCACCCTCTTTGTCTGCGCTCTAGATCCAGCAGAAACCGGAGCTGAACAATTCTGCGTCATAATTCTAAACCGAAGAGGCCTAGAAAACTTTGTGGTTGATATTGTTAGTCCAGGAGATATTGAGATCAGCGGCGAATACCTATATGTTCGGTCCGAAGTGGATGGCGAAACATATGGGCTCTGGATCTATTCGGAGGACGGCACGTCGACCGCCAACCAACGCGAGATAATTCACCAGATCATCGTGGAATGTGCGAAGCTTGCAGAAGCTGCGAGAACAAGAACCAGCAATGGACTCGACGTCGAAGAGGACGGCGATATCGTGGCAGAAGAAGAGTATGAGTCTGCTCCGATGGGTCGACAGGTGTCTCTTCGCGAGCTCTTCGGTCAACAGCGCGAGCAAGATAGCGGCTTCTCTGTTCACACCCACCAATCTCCACGCGGACATAATGCCCAACCAGCGATAGCTAGCCACATATCAAATCCTCCACCACCGCATCCTACTAGTATCCACGACAATGTGCCGCCAAGCACCGTCGCTCCACCCACAGCAGTGCAGGTTGCTGAAGTACCGAGACCGGTTCCGACATCACAGTTCCAGATGTCGGCCGATACAGCATTCTTTATGAGTGTGCCGAGTCTAACAGCACAATCGAGCGCAACATCAACTCAGCAGTCGTCACAGCAGAACGGTACTGGAAATGCGAATGGAGATGTACTTCTGGCACTCTTCAGAAGCGCTAAATGAGTGAAAATTATTGGTCGAATGTTGCTGGAGTGATTTGATTGGGGAGAGGATGTTGACGATTGCATTTTGAGGATATACCCAATTGACAGTTCTGTGCAAGGTGTCCGTGGCGTTATAGTACTCACCCACTACTCACATTAGGGAGCGGCCAGGAGAGGTGATCTCAGCACAACTTGGTTGCATTAGCTACCTTATGTACGAGAATCTAGCTACAAGGTTCAAAGTAAGTCGTTTTCCACTACAATGCATGCTCCTTGCAATGTTCTATACAAAAATACCCATCGGTGCAATGGGAGCGTCTAAACTGTACCAAGCCCTTCTTTGATTTGATTATCAGCATCTTGCGCAACTCGGTCTCTTGGGGCACAGAAGTTGGTTGTCCGTCTTTGCGCCAGCGATTCTGTACTTCCGTGTTCCCGAGGTTCTCAAGCCAGCGGTTACCGCACCGTTCCCACAAAGTCCACATGCTCAACATCAGCCCTGTTAGCCCGACACACAGTGAGAGAAACAATGGCCAGGACTTTGATACGACTCCGCCGTCAACATTGGAAGATGGACCTTGAAGGTTGAAGATGCCAGCGGCAAACACGTTAGATACGAGCATCGTTGGCAGGACAACCAGCCCAAGCACCGCAATACTCTTCGTCGTGCGATTCTCAGCTGCTCCTATCTTATTATACAGCGCGCCTTTCAGCGTCTGCATATTAGCGATGCTCATCTGCACCTGCTCCACATACAGCTGCGCATTCACCGCTCTGCACTCGGCCATCAGTTCGGCCTTGCCGGGACACGGGTCAGCACCCTTACAGATGCGCACCGCCAAAGCCGTCTGCTTGAGAAGAAGTTGGACATTACTCGCGGCGGCGACTGTGTCGTCTAGCTCGTGCGCCATCGACGCGAGGTGCGCGTTGAGGAACGCCAAGTCGTCGTTGGCCTTGGGGTAGCCCTTTGCATCCATGAAGTCCCGGCGGTGCGTCACGCCCAGCTCCCCTTCGGCGTTCAGGAGACTGACGCGCCAGTTTACGGAGTTGTGCGACCGGAACTGCAGAAATGAGAGTAAGATAGGGAGGAGCGTCAAGGGTGTCTCTTCGATTTCGTCTTTCCTTTCGTCGAGGAACGGGATGATAGAATCGAACGTTATATCGCACTTAGAGAGAACATCCATTTGTTTGAAAAATACGAGGCCCTTGAGAACTTGTGAGGCGATATCGTAGCGGATTAGTATGAGGATGGCGTCGGTTTCATATGTTGCCATGGCGAGTTCTAGTACGTCTGGCTTTTTATTCCCCTCACTTTGAAACCTACACTCAAAGAGTGGCTGTTTTCCTCGTAAATTCCTTAGAAAACCGGCAGAGAATCCTATGCTCGCGCATCGGCGCGCAAATGCCTCGTGACTCGTTGTAAAAGGATGGTCTAGCTGTCCAGAACCTAAGAGAACTTCCATCTCTACCTTTCCTGGTATTTTCGGCTACCGTCTACTTTGCTCTTTATTTTCTTCATCTTGCCAAACCGCATGCATGGACATTGCATGTAAGGCATGGTTGACGGGATGACATTTGGAACCTTTGCAATCGAGGTAGGTAAGGTGACGTTCGACCTCGGATGTTTTGGCTGTTGAGTATGTTCCCAACTCGGCATCTAGCGAGTTCTTTGCCATTTTACTTAAAGGAATTGCCAAAATTCCTCAGGTAGTTTCTCTAAATGTTGTAACGGTTGATGAGGAGTGGGACGGTCACTTTATGCTGAAACCGAATCCTTTCGGGTGTTGTCGCTCGAGTGGGATTGTGGCTTGCCGACAACTGACCAAGATGCAGAGAGCTGCATTATGTTGAAGTGGTTCGACTGGTGGAGAAAGCGGTGTGATCGCAGCCTTGTCTGAAGTGGCACGTACCTAGCAAGCCTCGAAAGAGAAGAAATGCTGTTTGCTCCATAATTTCCGATTACCTGTTGATGATGGGAGGATCAATGTGGCACGTAAGTGAACAGCGAGGCGTAGATTAAGTCAATGTTGCTCTCTAAACGAACGCCTGAAGGGTGTCAACCAACAGCGAGATTTTCTGTTTGTGTTAGTCGAAAGTCAACAAGCTGTGGATGTGAATCATAAACCTGATCCACCTAACGCAGGGCTGAACTTCAGAGCTTTACTCCAATTAAAAATCATGGCGCTCCGATCTTCGTAGCTTAAGCTATAAATTCCGCGCATTCAAAGCTAGGCGCGATGGCGATGTAGTGGCATAAGGTACCTTCATGTTCTGGTTGGGCGATGCAGCAGGTGGCGTGGAGTGGCTGGGCAAGCGCACCAGCCACCAATCATGAGCTCCAGCCTTTGCATTTTCACGAGCATTCAAAGATCAATTCACGCCCATCATTGCTCCCGGTTCAACTTGCAAACCTTTCACTCAGCTCCATCCTCCGACGAATGCACAGTTGCGTGTTAATTTATTACTGGAATCTATTGCTCACTGCTGTGCATAAACTCATATCCTTCTGTTTCGTCAGCTCCGAGGCTGCGCCTATCACAAGCCATTGCAATTGCTACCAGAGCAGAGTCTCTCTGACGTTTCGTACTGACCAGCTCACGAATCAAGTCGTAGAGAGGTCGTGTCCTTTAATTGCCCTTGCCACTATCCTCCAATTACCTACAGCGACTGTTTCTTTATTCAGATGTCTCCGCAGCAGTCATCGATGCTCAGCCGACCTACTTCCATCCGCTCCTCTTCCCCGTCGGCTGTGTCTACAGTTAGAACTCTTGTCAACGACGACACACTGGGTCCTGAGCACTTCGATCTCCCTTTACCACCGGCGGCAATTACCATAGATCGATCAACTTGCTACTCACCTGAACCGCCATCACCATTGGAAGACTATCCCGAACCTCCACCTGCCAACATCCGCCATCGCGTCCCAAATGCGTTTTGGGAGAACCTTCCTCCTCTAATCGCCCGAGCAACTTCACCGAATCTACAATCTCCTGTCTCTTCAACCTCGCCTCAACAATTATCACCCACCAAATCACTGGGCAGCTTCATCACAAATCAAGGCACTGATACATCCACGAGTAGAGCTAGTACTGCAGGCACTCGTGCAAAGCATACCTCTCGAGCATCTCTATTTGGCAATTTCTTCAACGTCAACGCTACTTCAGAACCCGTGAACATCGGCGTCCTCCCTCGAGCGCGTCGCGGCATCGAAGAAGAAGAGGAGGACGACTCAGCCGACGAAGAGTCGGACATGGAGTACACGGGCGGGCGGCCGGGCCGGCCGCGGCGAGCCATGACCTCGCAAAGCAGCAGCACGACGTCCAGCCGCTTCGCGTGGCTCACCTCGAAGGCGTCAGCACTGACCTCCAGCAAAGCGGCGGCCTCGCACCCGGCGCCGCCCCCCGCCACCGACCCGCTCCTGACGCTCGACGTCACGGCGTCGCTCTTCCCGCACGGGCCCGCCGACCCGCTCGCGCCGCCGTCCTTCCACGACCTGCTCGCCAACGCGGAGGCGCTCATCGCGCGCCTGCAAGCCGGCTACCGCGCGCAGACCGCCGCGCTAGCCGACCTGCGCCGCGAGCGCGCCGCGCAGGCAGAGGACCGAGACGAGGCCGACACGCGCGCCGCCCACCTGCGCGCGCAGCTGCAGGAGATGGGCCGCCGCATGGCGGAGGCCGACCGCGCGAACGCGGACATGGCGGCTGCGCTGGCGCACGAGAGGCGGCGCTGGCGCGAGGAGGAGGAGCGGCGGCGCCGCTCCGTCAGGATCGTGCAGTCCGCCGGCAGCGATTCTGGCTTTGAGGACGACGCTGAGAGCGAGAGCGGCTCGGTGTGCGGTGGCCGAGATGCGGCGGAGGGTCAAGCTGGCACCGACGAGCTGCAGGCGCAGATGGCCCGCGCTGTGAGGGTCAAGCGTGTTCCAATCGGGAGCGATGCCGTGGCGTGTCGCAGCTGCCACGGGATTGTGATGGGCACGTCGGACCTTCGAAATGAGAATCACGTGCTCAGAATCAGAGTCGCGGAACTGGAGGAGGCGGTTGAGGGATGCTTGGACTTGGTTGGAGCACGATCGGGACCTTGAATTGGCAAATCATGGCCGGAAAGAGACTTGAGATGATTGACAAATGGCAATTCGGTTGTACAGAGGCTGTCATGCCAACCACTCTTGATCGCGAATGGGCATGCAGTCCCTGCAAGATGAGCACGGCTTCAGACACACCTTGAGCGCTCTGTGGCTGGAAGGTGCAGAACGGGGCGCATTGAACTTGATCTTTTGTCCAGAACGCCTTTCATGCCTCCTCGTATTTCGAAGAGCCTTGCAGAAAGGTACACGTTAGTCGAGCGGCGCTCAATAACTTTGCCTGCCATGTCTTCTCTCTGATTCGTACGATGCAGAATAGAAAAGTAAACGTACTATTCACGCGCCCTTGAATGCCGGAGATTCTACGCTCTTATTTTTGTCCGCATCACTGATGCTTCCCACAATGGACGTACATACTTGTGGTTGACTGCCGGCTAATTGTGTAATGCAACAGATGCTGACATGTGACAAGTATAATCGAAGCCTTGTCTTTAGAATCAATAGCTATCCGGTCATTCCCAAGGAGCAGAGCAAGTGTTACATTAGAAAGATTTACGAAGACGAATGAAAGTGCAATAACTGGGCGTCTCAGTGCCCCGTACTACGCATGTTCACAATTTGGCCCAACCTTTCGCTACGCCCCCAGATCACCTGCAGCGCCGTTGGCAGAAGGAAAAGACGGTACAATCACGCTTTAGTTAGCGTCCGTTACTTTATTATTGCGCGTTTCTGTCCTCCAGCCCGATTAAGCAATATGGGATTCGCTCCGTTGGCCAATCACCGTCTTCCTCGGTCCAACCTCAACATCTTACTCTCCTAACGAAGAGGCATTCTGATACAAGGCCCGATCCCGAATGAAACCTTTGTCTCGCTTCTGCTGGCAATATTCACGTCGCTCTTTACTTTGATGGCTTCGACAATGATCAATGATTGCATCAATAGCTCAATTTCATTGCAGTCGTCGCTCGTAGTGCCTGAATAACTGACAGCCTTACCTGAGCCAGTGTACTTGTGATGATGTCCCGTAACCATGCATGCCAGTGATAACCAGAAGGCAAAATGAATAGCAATCCCGCCTGTCAACCTGCCCTTAGCACCCAGTCTCTATAACTCTCCCCGGCCAGCCTCTTGAAATGTAAACCGAACCAGACTTTTGGACTTGCAAACCTCAGCCCGTCTAGGGCCTACTCCCCTTCGTAGACGCCAGATCCAGCACTCAATCGACAATCTCAGACATCGAACCGACCCACAATGCCCAGCAGCAATCACTACCACCCTACTCTCCAGGTACTCCCTCGCCGTGCCCAGTCGCTTTCAGCGCCTCACCCGCCGCAACAACCAACTCCCTAACCGCGACATTGCCAACTGGATTGAGCGCGACAAACAATCGCCCCGGCTGATCGACAGGCCTCAGCGCCCACACAACCGGGCACTGCGAGAAGTCGGCAACCCAAAAGCCGCGCCAGTCGAAAGCGGGCGGGTCCTCGCCCGCAGCGGCCAGCGCGCGCACCACGCGCTCGACCACAAGCGCGACCTCCTCAGCGGCGTGGCGGGCGGGGCACACGGCGCAGGCGGTGGGCGCGCCGCCCGCCCGCGCCCGCCACCCCGCCGTCCGCAGGTACCGCGCCAGCGTCGCGTGCTGCGGCGCGGTGCCGCTGAAGAGCGGCGGGGCCGTGCACGCCGACAGCGCGTGGCCGCTGCTGCCGCAGTGCAGGCAGCGCGGCGCGGAGGCGTGGTGCTGCGGCGCGTGCAGCGCGGGCCCGCCGCAGAGGCAGCGCGCGGGAGCGGGAGCCGCGGAGCCGCCGCCGCGGAGCGGCATCGCTGTGGCTGCGGGAGCGCGGCCCGGCTGGAAGAAGCGCGCGCGCGCGTCGACGCCCGTTGGGATGGGCGATGCGCCCTGCTTGCGGTTGTAGTCGGCGATGGCCAGCGAGATCTCGCGCCACTCCAGCGCCGTGTGGCCGGGGTAGCCCGCCGGCTGCAGCGTGTTCTCGTCCACGCTGAGGATGTCGCACGGCACTGGGTTCTTTGCGCGCCAGTCTGCGCGCTGCAGGCCGATGACTCGGGACGGGTCGATGATGCCGTGCGATGGGACGCCCGATGGGATGTAGCGGTATGGAGCTGTCAAGCCTGGAAGCATGGTCGGAAGCCAGTTTTGAGGAAGATCGGGACTTGGCAAAGTCATTATATCGGCGTATAGAGACTGCGCAATTGCGGGCAGAGGTATAGTGGCAGCAACTGACGAGTCCACAGTATATGTCGATCCGCTGCTGACTGGTATTGGCGGCGATCCGGTGAAGCAATCCGACCGATAAGCTGGTGTTGGTGAGAATGCTCGACCTGGAACGAACTCCATAGCATCTGGTCGAAGTGGACTTGGATTTACGCATTGTTCATCGTGTATATGCTTCGGCGTAGCATTGGTTTCGTTCAGCGGCTTACGCTGTCCCAATCGCAGACCTGACCTGCTTGTGCGGTCGACAACATTATCGATCGAAGAGCTTGTTGTTGCTGTGTCAGAGACCACAGAGGTAGGAGGAGTGAAGTTTGTCAATGCAACTTCACTGGCCCATTCCCGCTCAGTTCCACCACTCTCATCCACGCCAAGCTTCGTCAAACCCTCAGTAACTATTTGTAGATTGGGTCGTCGACGAATAGGTGAGCTGACTCCCCTGCCGGTAACGTTTCGATCTGCCGAAAGTCTCGGCCTGATCTCCATTTTCTGAGTATCTAATCTCGTACTCGCGCCAGGAAAATCATGATCCATGGGCTTTAAAGCCGTCTTGAAGCTAAGATTAGACCGTGTAGGGCTATGAAGTGGACTGGAGCACTGTTTCGGGGCTTGTAGAGACGCAGAACTTTCCAGCATTGGAATGGTTGAATCATTGGTAAGCGTATCCTTGCTCTTACGATCTGGAGGCGAGTAAAAGAGGTCCTCAAGATGAGAGGCTCCACTTGTGATGATTTCGTTACTAGGCCTAGACTTGTTCTTGATAGTCAAACTACCCGCCAACGGGTTGGAGACTGAGTCAACTGAGTGGCTCTGTTTGTGCCGATTCGCTCTCAGCTCGGTTTGCAAAACTGGTGCTTTGGCTTTTGTCACTGTGGCATGTCCAACACTCGTCGGCAGCTTGCTCTTGGGAGAGACCGATCCTGGTGAGGAGATATTCGTTTTCTTCAGCGTTATTGGCGAGCCCAATGACGATGACGAATCTCCTCGGTTTCTACCCAGGCTAAGGAGTGTATGGTCCAGTGACATTCGCTGGTTGTGCCTGGGAATAGTTGATTCAGGGAGTTTGCCAGCAAACGTTTTCCCAGCCTCGCACAGAACCGGCTCGTCTTTATCCATGGATGAGTTTGCAAATTCTTTCAACGCGGCGGAGCGCATATCAGCCAAAGACTTTCGTGACATCGATGGCGGTAAGGGCTTCATTTCCACATGGGACGGGCAGTCGGCCGATTGAGGATTAGTTGCAAGCTGTGTTTGGAGCGAGAGACGCTGCTGTTTGGGGTGACGTGGGTATACTTGAATTCTATCAAGTAAGAATGTTAGTATGCTGGGCAAATATTCATATATTGCCGTAAATATTCGCCGTTCGTACCGTTCGCGGTTGGAAGTAGTTGCATCATGATTGCGAGAGATGTCAGTCGACGTAGACTTTCGAGGGGACTCCTCCATCGTGTGATGAAGCAAGGTTCGGTGACCGAAAGAAATGCAGACTAAAGTACTTCCTGAGCAGTGTTCAGTGTAATCCGTCTACAAGAGTTGCAATGTAGAAGTTTGAGTATATGTGCTCGACAGATAGCATAGAAAGAGATCCCGATTTGTTGCTTCGTCGCGCTTGCTTTGTGGTGAAAAAGCAGCAGAGCATTTGAGAAGACTGTTGACGATTTAAAGTCAGGTGCGGTTCCACAGAGTCGCGTTTGTTCAAGATCAGCCGTCGCAAAGCGATGTCAGATCTGTCTTTCCGAATTTAGCAGGAGTGAAACATGCAGTGACTTATGGGACTGGAAAGATCTCTGTCGAATCAACAAATCTACTAATGCGTGACCATTTCGTTAGCACGATCATGCACCGAGCTCTGTATATCGCTTCAACTTATAATTGTAATCTATCTGTGGTGTAAACAATTTGCGTGGATCCAAGAGAGATGTACGGAAAGACCTCACCCATCTATGGACAGTCATTGTTCCCGTCCGCAATGCTTACGAAATCCATTTCTGTACGTACTACTCTACAGGATTCAAAATCGGCGCTTTTTCTTGCTTGTAGATTGTTCCTGAGTTTGAAGTTTTCGCCTCAGGTCTTCTCGTTTCTTGTTTGCGAGCTCCTCCACATTTTTCTCGAGGTCTGGTGCAGGCTCCTTCTTCCCTTTAATCTGGGGAAGAATAGCATCATCCAAAGAAGTCAAGTCGTCTTGCTGTCGAGGCTGGTCTGCGCTTGGAGATAAAATTTTCGTGCTACTGATAGTTGATTGCCCATTTCGCAAGTGAGGATGTTGTAGCGGCTCAGTTGGCTGGGCTTTCGCTACACTTCCACCGATGCGCCCCAGTTTCCTTGCTGGTGGTTTCGGTGAGTATTCGATCTCCATCTCGCTGCCTTTCTCAACGGAACTTCGAGGAGAAGGCGCTTCTGCAAGCGATTGCGGCGTTTTGGATCGTCCACCGATACGCCCAAGCTTCTTCGCTGGAGACTGTAAGCGGTGGGTCATAATGTCCCTCTCCTGCTCATCGTCTGAAGGAGACTTAGAATGCTCGACGCTGTGAACAGGAGTTGGGGATTTGTGAGCTCGAAGACGAGGTGGTGTAGCTTGTTTCTACAGATTGCTGTTAATAGAGTCAGACTGAATTCACTGGTCAGGAGTACCTGGTATCCATCGTCGTCGCTTTCTGTTTCATCGGCATCATCAATACCTTGAATTGGCTGAGTAGAAGAAACGGCTTGTTCAATTTGTATTGCTGGATGAACCTCAGGCTCAGAGACGTCGGGGACTTTTGTCGGAAGTCTGCCCAGATCTTTCCACCATACTTCGCTTCTAATCTCGCCAGATTTAGCATGAGATGACTTAAATATTGACATGTTTGCTTCTGTTAAAGAGATCGAGTTGGATTTTGCCATCCCCATTTTGGTATCTCTTTTCGAAAGGTCCTGTCGCCATGACTCTTCATCGAAGGCACCTAGCCCAGGGACATAGTGCTCTGCCTGCTCTCTTTTCGATACATCTCTCCCTACTTTCATGCCCACTGTACTTGGAAATATAGTTGATAGATCGACGTTGGAATTTTCGACGCTGTCGAGCAGCTTTGATATCACATGATCCTTCTCTCGAAGACGACGCAGGAGATCTTGGATTTGTCGATTTTGTATGTACGCAAGCATCCAGATTGGGCCGATAATCTCATGTTTAATAGATGATTCTGGTGCCGGGACAAGCTGGTATGTCCACGAGAGGGAGTTCAATGGTGGAGGTAGTCTTGCAGTAGCCCGAAGTAAAAGTGTGGTGCCGTCAGTCGATATTGCTAATTCCAAGACGCCATTTGTTCCTGTCAGTGGTCCTTTGATAGTTTCCAATAGCATTCGAAGTTGGGAATTGTCTTCAGTCGGATCGATGCTAGTATTCTCGTTCAAAGCTCTCTTTATGATGTTGCGCCTGCTCAGACTCTCTGACCAGATCTGAGTCAAATCGGTTAAAGAGACGTTGTAGCTATCAGAGTTGAAAGAGTACTGTATTAGAAGATGCGGTAAAGATTGGACGCTCGACTGCACGGCAGGTAGTGTAATCCACTGGCTTTCCATGCTTTGAACGGCTCGTAAGAATAAAGGACAACCTCTAGATTTGTCGATCGCAGATATTCAACTTTTAAATCTCGAAAGTATCGAAATACTAGTCCAACTCAACTTCCAACCCAACTACAGTGCACGCGTCGCGTTTGGAGTTGAAGCCTGTAGTCGTTGAAACCTGGAGACTTGCGTACGATACAGCGCAGACCAATCAGGTTTCTTGTGGCTTGTCGTTCCTTGGCTCCCGCATGAGATTCCCAGAACTTCACTTTTCTGTAGACTTTCCAATGCAGCAAGAATTTTCTTTGGACAACTGAGATTCTTCGAAATGGAGGGCCGTTCGAGACCACCTTGGCAACCCTATAAACCTCTCACACCGACTGAAGGTCGCAAACCTACGATTCCCCAAAAGCGACCAGCCGACGACCAAGAGGCTGCTTGGGTTGCAGACGAGGATAGATTTGTTCTCAAGCAGGCAAAGAAGAAGGCGGCTTTACGGGTAAGAGGAGGACGCGCTAAACCTATTGACTGGCTCGCTGTCACCTTACAAGCCATCGACCCGAACGCAAAGTCGTTTGACGAGGAGGATCAGGCTGATGACTTGGACATTGTCGACCCAGAAGGTGTTTTCGAGAACCTGGATGAGGAAGAGTTGAGAGAGTTGGAAAAAGATATCGAGACATACATGACTTTGGAGACCAAGCGGAGTAACAAAGAGTTCTGGGAAACCATGAAAGTTATCTGTAACGATCGACTCGGGAAATCTTCCACTACCGCTCCGCATGCTCGTGGCGTTAGTTCTGTTGCTTCGGATATCGACAAGATGCTAAAGCCGAAATCCTATGAGGAACTTGAGAAGCTAGAGAAACAGATTCGAAAAAAGCTGGGCTCCAATGAACCGATCGACACTGACTACTGGGAACATCTCCTTCGTACTTTGCTTGTGTATAAAGCGCGTGCCAGGCTTCGAAAAGTTTCCCAGAATATTGTCAAGAGTCGTCTTGATGCGTTTAGGGTTCAGAAAAAGGATGAAGCTGCTGCGGCCCGTAAAACGCTCGTGTCTAAGCTTGCAGAGATCAGTATGACACTACCCGCAGCAGCTGGAACGGCTGTATCACGTCCATCTCTAGATCCTGATCCATTCTTGAAACTCTCAGAGGACGATAAGAGTCTAGAAAAGTTGGATGAAGCAGACTTCTTACGACAGGTGGCAGAAGAGCGAAGGAAAGTTGTCAAATTAGGGTATGTTCCTGCTGCTCAAAAGGAAGAATTCCAACATTCCGAAACGTTTGGGTCTGCGTCTGGCAATGGAGAGCACGCCCAAGCATCCACAGCCTTCTACGAGCGAGAGGTTGCTCGTGGCGTTAACGAAAATGAAGAAATCTTCACAGGTGAGGAGCAAGTAGCAACTGTGTCAAAACCCAAGTGGGCGGATAAATACCAGCCACGGAAGCCCAAGTACTTCAATCGAGTTCAGATGGGTTATGAGTGGAACAAATACAATCAGACCCACTACGATCATGACAACCCTCCACCAAAAGTTGTCCAAGGCTACAAATTCAATATCTTTTACCCGGATCTAATCGACAAGTCCAAAACACCGACATATAGCATCGAGAGAGAGGGTGGGCGCAAACGAGGAGAGTCCTCTGCTCGTGCAGGTGAGGATGATACGTGCCTCATTCGATTCACGGCTGGTCCTCCATACGAAGACATCGCTTTCCGTATTGTCGACAGAGAATGGGATTACAGTGCGAAGCGCGATAGGGGCTTCAGAAGTAGTTTTGACAGGGTATGTAAGCATTGGCTCTCTGCATCGTACTCCTTTGTACTCAATTATCACGGCATTTCATCAAAATCTGGAAATGAGGTCTCATGATGACATTCACTGACATTCACTAACTGACATTCAGGGGGTTCTGCAATTGCACTTTCAGTTCAAAAAGGTTCGTAGCCAATGCTCTGTACTCGAGAAGATAGTACTAACATATGCAGATTTACTACCGAAAGTAATCCCTGGGACTCCGCTCTGCTCATTCACCCACCCTTCCTATCTGCCAAACCTACGCCTTCCGTCGAGTGTTCAGGTGCAGGAGTATTTCTCCGACAGCGTCACCAACTATGGCCTTGCGCTGGATTCGTGTTGCCCCAGCGTCTTTTTGCAAAGGGTTGTGATATGTTGTGGCATGTAGGTTGGTTCGCCACGCCGTTTGAGCGTCAGCTTAGCGTTACCACTAGCATCAACTTACCAGATTAGTTAGACAATGAACGTGGCAGGAGGGACTTGGAGTCCTTGCTCGGAGTAGGTCAATGCCTCACTGTTGTGGTGTAACGTTGGAGATTTGTTCTCCTGCAACACCAGCGGAGGTCATGCCTTTCCGGCCTCATATGCATTCGCCTAGTTCTGTTGGCCTTCATCGGTCGCTTTGTGACTGAGAATGATCACAATGCCAATTACAAAAACCGTTCCGGCTCGAGCGTGGCTCCCACTTCCCTGGGATACTGGGTGTAACATTCTTTTCGTCTCTCGCCGAAATAGAAGTGACATTGCTTGCAGACGGGCCGCCTTCCGCGCTTTGCCTTGTACACCTGTCCTGTGGAGCAAGAGACATGCGGTCGGCACAACAGCTCGATCTCAACTACGCACGCGGAGAATTAATTCTAGAACCCCCTGAAGGACGTAAATGCGGGCTAGAAGAAGGGAACACAAAGCATCCATGGCTTGCTGTCGGCTCCTCTGGCAACCCAAAGGGCGAAGCACGGGAGCCTGGATAGCCGGCTTCAATAGCTGCATCTATCCGAGACGACTTCACCACTTCAGGTGTGTGGGGGGAAACTGATTGGATGATTTGCCTGTTTCGGTTGCACAATCATCCATCATGCTCAAAACTGAATGCAGACAATTGGCCGCCGGTTGGGCTTGCAAGGCGATGCCTGGTTTACCATATCAGGATGGACCTTTGCCCTGATTAACGGCCAACTGACTCGCATAGCTGACCGCTGAGGAATATGTGTTGTTTGCTGTTAGACTATGTCGTCTGATGCGGTTGACCACCTCTGAAGGCCTTGCCGCAGGGCTTGTTTGAATGACGCTTGCAGCCGCCTCACGCTTCTGGTTGTCGGATCTTAATTCCCATTTGTCGTTTAGAGCGTCTTATCCGTCGCTTCATCTTCTCTCATGAGATGCACATCTCGCGGTCATCATTGCGCCACAGCGACAACCATTCACTGTTGCCATTTGCATAGCACTCCTGTCACTGGCTTTCCAGACGTGTTTCCTAGTTACTCAGCAAAGAGCGACCCATGAAATGGACACCAACGACTCTCCGTTGTTCAAGTTTCCCACGGCGCAAGGAAAACATTTCCACTCTGCCTCCACATCGACATCATCACTGCCAGTCATGAACAGTCAACACATGCCAGATTTTCTGGCCATCCATCAGATCAATCATGGATACGATCAGGCGCATCCAATGCTACACTCTGACGATATTTCCTTTGACACCGTGCTCGATCCCGCCATGCTTCACGGCGCCTACGTCTCTCCATCAGCTATTCCAGCTCCACATCTCCACCCAGCCCCTCATCTTCAGCAGTCGCAGCTTATCCCATCATCGAACCACAATTTGCCCATGATATTGGGCCCGCATCAAATGAGTCAAATACAAAACCATCAGTTCTGCTACCCTCGCAGCGTTCCTAGTATTCACTCGCCAAATACGATGGAATCTCCTAACGGCTTGCATCCTCTTTCTAAGGCATTGGCAGCTGAAACCTTTCAGCAGTCGATGGATTTGTCGGCACAGAAGACAGTATATCCACTTGAAGAGCTTGAAGACGATCACACGTACGGAAGAAGCCCGATGAGTTCGTTCGAAGTACCTCAAGGAGCAGAACGTGACTACCTCAGTAGCGACGCCATATGCCAAGATCGAATCTATCGTAGTTCTGCGACACCTTTTGGTGAAAGCGACATAGGATCAGGATGTGAAGAATTCCCTTTGGACAGGGATGAGCCATATGCGCAACGAATCTACAGGTGCCTTAAGGAGGCCCCAAATCATACCATGGTCTTGAAAGACATCTACAAATGGTTCACAGAGAACACGGACAAAGGAAAGGACCCCAACGTCAAAGGTTGGCAGAACAGCATTCGTCACAATTTATCCATGAATAAGGTGAGCTATATAAACTCTTCATCTGTATGGTTGGTTTCTAATTTTGCTAGGCATTCAACAAGATCGAACTTCCGCCAGAAAAAGATCAGAAGAAACGCTTCGTCTGGCAGTTAAGTGAGCAGGCTTTGAGAGAAGGTGTTCAATCTACAACGCGCTTCCGAAATAAACAACCCAACAAGCGAGGAACCAGGTCACACGTTTCCTCTCTCTCAAGAGTGGAATCTGGTCAGAAGGGTGGAGAGGCTGCTAGGAGAACCGCCAACCTTCGTCGTTCGGAACGTATCAACGAAGCTAGAATGCTCGGAAGGATCAGAAGTCCGGCGTCAGTTCAGCCTAACTTCCAATATACTTCGGTACCTCCCAGCGCCACCTCATCGCCATGTATAAGGTACGACGAAGTTGAAGGCTTGATCCCGAGTAGCTCATCCCAGTTCTTCAACGGGCAGCGGATCGGTCCCGTACTGCGAACAGTTGCTCTCCCATATGAAGGAATGGCGCAGAGCATTCAAACTCATGGATTCATCAATAATTCTTATCCAAACTCACCGGATTTTCCAGATCAGCCTGAAGTTCACTTTCTTCCTCTGGGAGATGGTCCGCTTTTCTCTGACTCTCCGGAATCTTCGAGTGAGCCTCATACACCAAGTACGCATATTGGCGACATGGCTGTTGACAACCAGCCCTTCCTTGGCCTTCCATCGGACAGCACATTGTTCTGAAATCGAAATGCTTGACAATTTGGTCTATCGTCATCTTCTCACATAGACCTCTGCTCTGATACTCCATCAAACCCAAGATTTCTTCAATTTATGATGTCACGAAGCGCGATATCCCACAACTCACGACTAAACTTGAAAATGGCGCGGAGATATTTAAAACGATCCACAGCATTCTTATCTTCCTCAAGCTGAGCTTACCTCATAACAAGGCATTAATGTCTACCTGTCGATGTCTCAAGTACAGTTGCTTTATGTAGCCATCATTCTGAACTTGTAGGGCCGTCATGATCATGGAAACGCACAATCATAGGATGCATGGAGAGGTTATTGTCACGGCGTTTTGGGATGCAGAGATCAAGCCCAGTGCGAGTCTTGTATGGTAGATTTCCCGACTTTCGGAAGCGGACTTACAACAGTTTCGCATTAAATTCAAATGTCCCAATCACTCAAAACCTTTTCTTGAGGAAAGACCAACCTTTTGTTGCACATTTGGTGATGCGCGCGGTGAGTGAAAGCTGACGACTGTAGGGTGAAGGGCGTCCCAAAACGGAATGGCTCGAGATCACAAGAGGTTTCAAGCAGAACAGCCTGCCAACGCATCGCAGCCCGAGAGCAACATCACCATCCTCTTGATCTATTAGCTGCGGTTTTCTATTATGGAGTCCGGGAAGCCTCCTGCATTCGGAGCTCAGGAGTATTGGGAAAGCCGGTTCCGGGAGAACACCGATCCGTACGACTGGCTTCAGCCTGCAACAATATTGGACAAGGACATCACGGAAGCGCTGATGCTCAGTGATGACCCAGGACCGCAAATACTACACGTCGGCAGCGGCACATCTCTTTTGTCTTTCCATTTGAGATCACACGTGGATGATCCGGGACAGATTCAAAATGTTGATTATTCCTCAGAAGCCATCAAATGGGGTCAACAGCGAGAACGTGAGATATTCAACTTTCAACTGGATGAGGATGACTTTGAATCGGAGGAAGAGGACCAAGATGAAGAAGAGGTTGAAGAATTACGCAAAAACGCTATGCTCGTAGGAGAGATTCCTATGATGAGGTGGTCACAGACATCACTCCTATCGCTTCCTTCAGTGATCACGACATGCCAACTCGGCGCTTTCTCTGTCATTGTCGACAAAAGTCTTTGCGACGCCATTGCTTGCAGCGAAAATATCGATGCATCTCTATATTTTGGACTTTACTGTCCGACGGGTAAAGCTCCAGCCTTGTCAACGGTCAAGGAAGGTGATGAAGGGCCTTCGTTGGGCCAAACACATCGAGTGCATCCTCTTCATGTGCTTGGCTTGAATTTGGCGTTACTCGCTCGGACCGGAGCACGCTGGATAGCACTGTCGTACTCGGAGCAACGGTTTCCCTTTCTACACGGGAAAGGATATCAACCCAGGACAAGCGAAGGGCAGTTCGACAATTCTTTGCCCAAAGCGTTGCTAGACCAAGGTTTCCCTGATCCGGGGAAGCTTTGGTTCCAGATTCGAAAGGATGCGGTAAACGCAGATGGAGAGCAATGTAAGAAAGGTGAAGACGGCGTTTTCCGACCTGAACCGAAGCACTGGATATACGTACTTGAACGGACTCCTGTGGAGCTTCGAGTACGTTGAAATTGGTGAGATGTGGGTGTGTTAAAGGAGTTATTTGCGCCTTGACCAAAGGGAATGGTGTGAAGATATACGCGTGAACGGGTTAACGATACTATGATTATGATCTGTTGTCGAATACTCCTAGTCCAATTTCATTTCTAGGCCCGAATCTGAAGAGGTTTCATATTCTCTCTTTGAACGTGGTGTGCCTTCACGTTCGCCTTTTGACTTATTGCAAATGCAGGTACTCTCTAAATTTGGATACCTGAACCATAGGATACCAATAGTCGGTCACAGTCAAAGCCAAAGGGTTTCTTTCGAAAGGGATAACTCTCTTTCTACACCGCGATACCGTCAACAGATGACAACTTCAACAGAGACTTTCGTTTGGGCTGAAATACCACGCCGTGTTAATAGTTCAGCGACGAGCTTCGAGCAAAGCTGCGAACAGGCTGATAACAGAAACATCAACTTTCTTGGCCTCAACAAGTCCGCAACCATGACTTTCCGAACCTGCGATTCAAAAGAGCGCAATTACGACGAGCCTTCGAGCATGAAATCATCGAAGGTGATGCTCTTGGAAGCAGGTCTTCTAGAAGCAGGCATCCCAGAAGCGGAAGTCGAACTCCAAGAGCAACCCAACAACCATATGGGCTCATCTGAGACGAATCGAAACCCCGACGACTGTGGCAAATGTATTATGTTCTGGACACCGATATTAGGGTTCTTGTTCCTGTGCACGATGGGCTTGCTTGCTTTGGGATTGAAAGCAGTCATGTTACTGTTTGGCCACGGGTGAAAAGGCAGGCTCTTCTGACGACTACAATGTGGGAGGGGAAGTCGATGATGCAGTTGGAACAGAGTAGAGTGGCAGGCTAACCCAGGTACCTGGACAGGAGTACCCAGAACACGGCATATCCTCAAGATTTGCTTGAATATGGCGGTTAACCTCACATGCTAAGATAGATGCGGACCTATTTGGAGGAAGAGCTATGTCGATATTCTGCTTGTATAGTGTAAATTTGCCACGAACAACTCAAGGTGATGGCCACTTTGGCCCTGTTCCATTCTGCCGATATGTGCATTTGTGATGTCAAGTTCATGCCACCGCCATGATATATTTATTAAACAAAAGATGATGAAGAACGGAGCGAAGAAGTTGCATGACGATGTGGCATCCATACGCCATTACCAAGGGTGGTGTAATATTATATCGCAATTGCGCTAAGGCGCGCCACATCCGAAGAAGTTCGCCGAAACCACTCTCTGATGACCCACGGGCAAGCAAAGTTTCACTTCACCATAACTCCACCACACGTGAGTCTCCATCTCTCGCTCTTCAGCCATACGGCGAGCCGACGCTGTAGATCGTGGCTTGTTGGCCCCGTCTCACGGCCCGCCATCCGCTGAATCTCACCTTCCGACCTCCTTCGGCACCCTATGATGATGTGCGAACACAGGGATTTGTAACGGTAAGGCTGGCCGGCTGTGGCTACAACCAAGACCCGCACGCACAAGAGCGAGGTTACAAGCTCTAATTGAGGCTTCTCTGGCGCTGGGAAACCATCTTACTGGTATGTCTACGCTGTTGCTGCACTCTTAGATGTTTCTTCATGAACGCCACTGAGACCATGATAGGCCTGCGCGACTCGTAACCGTAACTCCACCAAATTCTCTACCAAATTCTCCAACACCACCCTCTCTTCGGGTCGATCCCCTTTCTATCCCTCTGGAATTGGCATTCTAAGCGACAAACGCGTTTTGGTGTCCTGAACTCTTGAGGCCGACCTTGACCGCGACGCTCGCTACAGAGCATCATGGCCAACGAATCCTCGGCTGGGCGGGCCCCCAACGGCACTCAGAAGCTGGAGGTTACGATATCAGATTATACCACCCTGGTGAGTGAAGTTTCTGGGCGTGCAAGCTTTGGAGGTAGCCTGTAACTGCCTCCGAGGTGTCCCATTTCCATATTGTTCGTTCAATCTAATCGATGACGTCTATAGATACCCACCATATTCGAAGATTGCTTGTACAACATCATCCATGATACCGTCCTTTCCGTCCATCGCGAAGAGAAACTGCTGCGTATGGCATCTGCTGTAGTCCTCGCCGAAGCCGAAGCCCAGAAAGCAGCCGGCGTTCCTTCAACTCCTACACAAGTTACACCTTCCAAACCCAACGTACCTCTACTGCAAACGGCGCCGCAGGTTACGGTAGAAACACCAAGCGCTCGATATGAGAATGGACGCGTCTATCTCAAAGAGAATCCACTGAAGAAACTTGACAAGAATTACTGCCCACATTGCAAATTACCTCGGCTAAAATTTCCGTTGATCGGAGCCAATGCCAAAGCACCTGATAACCCTGACGGAACCTACTGCACATTGCACCCATACATCCAAAAGTCAGGCCTGGACATCTACGGCAACCGGTTCCCGATCGACCAGAGCGGCAAGACGAAGAAAGAGCGGGAGCTGATCAAGAAGCAAGAGCGGCTGGAGAAGGACAACACGCCGGGCAGCGCAGACACGAACGAAGACGGGGCGGGCGGCAGCGGCGAGGCGAGCGTGAAGCGGCTGCTGGCGGGCGGCAAGCCGGCGAGCTACGTGCCGTGGCACACGTGCCCCAGCTGCAAGCGCAGCCTGCTGATCACCAAGTTCGCCCAGCACCTCGAGAAGTGCCTGGGCATCGGCGGCCGCGCCGCCCGCAACGTCGCCGCCGTGCGCCTCTCCGCTGGCGTCAACGGCAGCGCTTCTGCTTCCTTGCAGGGCTCCCGCGTCGGTACGCCACAGCCTTCCAGCCAGGCTAACGGCAAGAGGGACAATGTAGATGACGATGACGCTGATGATGGCCCGCCTAAGAAGAAGTCTAAGGTCGATAAGAAGAAAAAGGATAAAGAAAAAGATAAAGATAAAGAGAAGGATAAGGACAAGGACAAGGATGGCGGCGAAAAAGAAAAGGAGAAGGAGAAACCGCTCAAGGAGAAGATCATCCTCAAGATGGGCAGCAAGAACAAGAAAGACGGTATATCGGAGCCGCTGAAGAAGCTGCACAAGGGCGGCACCAGCACACCGAGCGGCCATTCAGACAAGGACGGGAGCGGCAAGCGATCGCGAGATGACGACGATACCGAAAGCACGCCGCGGAAGAAGTTGAAGCTCATCAGGGAGACTAGCAAGGAGAGCACCAGCGTGGAAAATGGGGTGGCGGACAGTGAATGAGGCTGAGCGGACTGCTGAGACTTGATTCTGCAGTCGTTACGTACGTCCTTCTCGCACAGATCGTTGTAATTGTGTCATGGCGTTATTCGGGATGTTGACGATGCGGAGTTGCATTTCTATCGGCGTTGTATATCTGGCCGCTAAAGGAGTGCGGTCAAGGGTCTGCTGTGTATTGTGAAGCGTGTCGACGCACCTGTATGCGATAACGTCTCTGTTCTATAATTAATCGCCCTGTTTCAACTTAGAAGATCATTTCCAGCAGCCAGAGTGACAGCACCACGGGAATTTCACATTCGCAGAAGAAAGAAAGCGAACACAAGCACGAGCTGAGTGATTACTAGTAGGTACTCAACCGACGTTGCCATACACCACCAACACAACGGGTATCTCAAGATGCTATGCGGCTCCGCACCTCCCGAACCTCGAGACGACGCGCAAATGACGACGCAGCGACCCAAGCCCAAAACGCCAGCGCCCACACACCCAAAAGCCAAGCAAAGCCACACCCAAGGCGTCTCTTCACGCCGCGCGCGCCGCCTCCGCACTCAGCCCGCGCTCACCGGCGTAGCGGGCTCGCTCCCCACCGCGACGTCGTCGCCGCCAGCCAGCCCATCCACCTTCCGCCGCTTGCGGCGCAGCAAGTCCACCAGCGTAGTGCTCAAGCTGCGGGCCCTGCGCTCGCCAGCGGCCGCGGCTTCCGTCCGGTCCTCCGCCGCACCGCCGCCGTCGCCGAGCGGCGCCGGCTCCGCGCGGGCCCTCGGAGCGCCAGACGGGCTGCGAGCGTAGAGAGCGCGCAGGTCCTCCTCCGCCGCAGCGCCCAGCGCGCGCTCAGCCTCGGGCTCGGAGGTGGCGCGCGCGCGGACGCCTGGCCGCCACGGCAGGCCCG
>Ga0335073_10000742_pt1 | contig 42597 bp, 34 predicted proteins | sample Lox_Sample_22_FD_207093 | JGI IMG/M metagenome (GOLD analysis project Ga0335073, IMG submission 207093) | Soil microbial communities from Loxahatchee National Wildlife Refuge, Florida, United States - Lox_Sample_2.2 | ecosystem: Environmental > Terrestrial > Soil > Wetlands | place: USA...
TGCGCGACTACGTCCCGCATCACAATTGGTTTCAGTATTACGCGTCGACTTCGAACCCGGATCACCTGTTACCGACGACGACCGCCGCGATCGGGCATACCTACGATGCCGACGGCAAACGGGATCCGGCGAACCACGAATACGGGATGACGCAGTTCTGGCAGGCCGTAGACTCGGGCAATCTGCCGGCCGTGTCGTTCCTGAAGGCCCCCGCTTTCGAGGACGGTCATGCAGGTTATTCCGATCCGCTCGACGAGCAGACATGGATCGTTCAGGTGATCAATCGCCTCGAGCGGCGCCCGGAGTGGCGACACACCGCGGTCATCGTGACTTATGACGACTCGGACGGTTGGTATGATCACGCCTTCATATCGCCGGTTCGCTCTTCCAGGGACCCGTCCGGCAATCCCTCTTTCGACGCCGCAGCCGACCGTCTCGATGGCCAGGGTATCTGTGGCAGCGGCACGCCACTGCCCGGCTTGAAGGGGCGCCCGGTCAACGGCCGGTGCGGTCCGGGCGTGCGAATCCCGTTCCTGGTCATTTCTCCCTATGCGAGGGTGAACTACGTCAGCCACCGGCTGATCACTCAAGCCTCGGTGACGCGCTTCATCGAGGACAATTGGCTGCATGGCGAACGCCTTGGCGGCGGCTCTTTCGATGCCACGGCGGGACGCATCACCGACATGTTCGACTTCTCGAGACGAAAGCCGGATCCGCCGCTCTTCCTGGATCAGCAGACGGGCAACCCGACCCGTTCCAATTGATGATTTCCTTCTCCGTCGGCGCGCCGTCACCCGCGGCAGGAGCGTGCCTGTCGCCGTCCCGAGCCTCGGGAGCACTTCCATGAGCGACCCCCGGATCACCGTGTACGGCACCGAGTACTCCGGCCACGCGCATCGCGTGGTGTTGTTCCTGCGGATGCTCGAGATTCCGTTTCGATTTCTCCACACTCCGGAAATTGCACATGGTTAACGTCTTCCCCTCCCTCAAGGGAGGGGATTTCCGTCTGCCGGAGGCCGACGTTCCGGCCCGAGACGAGGAGATTGATCGCAGAGTTGATGTCCCGGTCATGCCGAGCACCACATCCGCCACAGCTCCACTCTCTCACTACGAGGCCCTCTCGACCTTGTGGGCCGCCGCGTACACCGCACGCGGAACAGACCTGCGTGGAGAATCGCTCGTCAACCTCGATGTACTCACCCCCGTGCCTCATGGCTTTGTTGCGGAGCTGGGATCGAAGCTGCGACCAGCCGACATCGAGCACGGACTTGGCCAGGCTGGTTCGGGCCAAGCTGCAGGAATTGACGTTCCCGACGCAGATACGCCGGTTCTCGCGCACGAGCCGCGTGGACAGCTCGTGCAGGAAATGTTTGCGACAGTTAGCGATCTTCGCATGGATGGCCCGCACACGGGGCTTGCGTCCGGCGCGCTGTGCGATGCCGAGCGCCTGCTCGTGCTTGCGGTAGATGCGCGGGGCCTCGATCTTCTGGCCCGTCGAGAGCGTGACCAGGGATTTGAGGCCGAGGTCGATGCCGATCTCACCGGCCCCGTGCTCCCTGTCTTCGGGGACCTTGACCTGCAGATTCAGGTACCAGCGGCCCCGGGCATCCTCGCCAAAGCCGCCGCAAAGGATCTTCCCTTCGATCGGACGGCTGAGCCAAAGCCGGTATTGCCGCCCGAGAAAGATCACCCTGTCGCCCTGCCATCGAATGGCACGCGGCGCCTGAAAGGGAATCCACCCCAGGGACTTTCTACCCCGCCATCGCGGCCGCTTGCCGCAGGCGTCCCGGGAGATTGCAAACTGCTTGCACACCGCCTGCGCGGTATCCGAGTGCAGGCCGAGGAGCTTGCTGCTGCCGCTGGTGAGAGTGATCAGATCGAAGCCCGAGGGCCAGCGCCTGTTGTGCCGGCGAGCGGCGTTGTGGATCTCGCTGCAATAGTTCCAGACCCGGTTCACCTCCCGAGCCTGCCGCTGAAGATGCCGACCGGTGGTCGCATCCTTGATCCTGTACCGGTACGTAAGCACCATGGCGACAGGGTAGTTGCAATGTGCGAGATCAACAACCCGGACGCGGAATTTTCCTGTGAATCCACACGCCTCACATCTCGTCCGCGTCCGAGGTAACAGCAATGCATCAAGTGACCTGCATGTGCAGCGCCCTCCGTAATGCTACTCGCCCTACCGAGAGCGCGGATGAGCGCGCATTGGAGATCCGCAGAGAGAGTCCGCCCATGTTCCGCAGAATCCTCGCAGCCGTCGCGGCAGGCGTGCTGCTGGTACTCACCTTCACTCCAGCCTACGCGCTGGACAACGGGCTGGCCCGCACGCCGCCAATGGGCTGGAACAGTTGGAATAGCTTTCACTGCGACGTCAATGCGAAATTGGTGGAGGAAACCGCTGATGCGATGGTCGCCTCCGGGATGAGAGCTGCCGGCTACGTCTATGTGAACATCGATGACTGCTGGCTGCTCAAGAAGCGCGGCAGGGGCGGAGGGCTGGTGCCCGATCCCAGGAAGTTTCCGCACGGCATCGAGGCGGTGGCGGCCTATGTACACCGCAAGGGCCTCGAGCTGGGCATTTACGAATCAGCCGGCGCCACGACGTGCGCCGGCTATCCCGGCAGTATCGGCCACGAGAAGCAGGATGCAGCGCAGTTTGCCCGCTGGGGCGTCGATTATCTGAAATACGACAACTGCGGCGACTACGAGGGCGAAACATACCTGCAGCGCTATACCGCCATGCGCGATGCGCTTGCCCGATCCGGCCGCCGGATCGTGTACAGCCTCTGCGAGTGGGGCAACAAGGCGCCGTGGAACTGGGCTCAGCCCATCGGCAATCTATGGCGCACGACTCAGGACATCACGCCGCGCTGGCGAACTGACCAGCCCGAGAATCTCTACCCGCAGGGCATCCTGGACATCCTGGACCAGCAGGCAAAGCTGTCCGCCGCCTCGCATCCGGGTGCCTGGAACGACCCGGACATGCTGGAGGTCGGTAATGGGTATCTGACTGACGATGAAAGCAAGGCGCATTTCAGCCTGTGGGCATTGCTCAACGCGCCCCTGATTGCCGGCAACGATGTGCGCAACATGTCGCAAGACGTCCGCGACATACTCACCAATCGCGACGTGATCGCGGTCGACCAGGACTGGGGCGGCCGTCAGGGCTACAGGGTGCGCGATGATGGCAACACTCAGGTCTGGGCGAAGCCGATGTCGGATGGGTCCGTTGCGGTAATTCTGCTCAATTGCCGCCGCGGACCGGTGAGCATCGCTACCACGGCGCAGGCGATCGGCTTGAGGACCGCCGCCAGCTACACGGTGCGTGACTTGTGGAAGCACACCGACAGCGTCAGCGATGGCCGCATCGAAGCGGCCGTCGGCACCCACGCGGTTGCAATGTTCCGCGTCTGGGCGGGCTCCAAAAGCGGCACGAGTTGAGTCACGGCCGGCGAGGAGCCCGATGAGCCAGGCCGGCGATCGATTTTTGCGGTACGCTCATTGGCGTGGCGGTTGTGGAGTGCAGATCGTGGCGAGTCATACCTACCGGCTGCTGAATGTGTTCACGCGGGGCGCGGAAGTGCTCTCCGGCAATCCGCTGTGCGTATTCGAGAAGGGCGATGTCTTCGATGATCAGACGATGCAGGCGCTCACGCGGCAATTCAATCTGTCCGAGACCACATTCATCCTGCCCTCCAGCCGCGCAAGTGCGCGCGTTCGGATCTTCACACCGTCCTATGAGATGCCGTTTGCGGGCCATCCCACGCTCGGCACAGCCCACGTCTGTCGAGCCCTCGGGTTGGGCGGAAACGAGCTGACGCTCGAGATGAAAGCCGGCGTGATTCCGGTGAGCGCGCAGGCGGATCGCTGGACCCTTCAGGCCAATGTGCCGAAATGGCGCGAAGTCGTGGAGTCGCGGGGCGCCATCGCCGCGACGCTCGGCCTCGAGACGAAGGACATCGGCGAGCGTCCGCTCTGGGTGAGCACCGGCCGCGAGCAGCTGATCGTGCCGCTGACGACCGAGGACGCCGTGCGCCGCGCGCGACCGCAGTCGGATCTGCTAAATCGCTTCGAGAGCGAAGAGGGAGGGAGCATGGCGTACGTGTTCGCGCCGCGCAAAGGTGCCGCCGCGGGCAGGCGGGAGCTCCTCCTGGCCCGGTTCTTCTTCCCGCAGGGGCCGGCGGTGCTCGAGGATCCGGCGACCGGCTCCGCCACTGCCAATCTCGGGGGATGGTGCATCGCGATGGAGCGCGAGCGGCCGTGCCGGTTCGAGATCGCACAGGGCGAGCAGGCGGATCGGCCGTCGATTCTCTATCTCGACGTCGATGCGGATCGGCGGGTGCGTGTCAGCGGAGATGTGGTCGAGCTCGGACGCGGAACCATCACGATCTAGGCGCTTACTGGAGAACGGCATGAAGCACTACCTTTTGTTTTACGAGGCCGCCGACGACTACGTGGCGCGGCGCACGCCGCATCGAGCGCAACATCTCGCCAAGGCATGGAAAGCCAATGAGCGCGGTGAGCTGGTGCTGGCGGGAGCGTTGGCGGACCCGACCGACGGAGCCGTTCTGCTCTTCAGAGCCGAGTCCCCGAGCGTTGCCGAGGACTTTGCCAGAACCGACCCCTATGTCACCTGCGGTGCGGTCAAGCGGTGGTACGTGCGAGAATGGACCACCGTCGTTGGTGATGAAGCGATCACTCCGGTCTACCCAGAGGCGGTTGCCGGCAACGAGCAGGCGACGTTGCAAGCGCAGGCAGCCGCGAAGACACAGCCTCCCGCAGGAGTCCCGGGCGGAATTCTGCGGCTGTGGAGGGGGCGCGCCACGGCGGCCAAAGCCGGAGATTACGTTCGGCATGCCAGCAAGACGGTCTTTCCGGAGGTCCAAACCCTCCCCGGACATCGCGGTGCCTACCTGCTGCGGCGCTCAATCGACAATAGCGTCGAGTTCACCGTGCTGACGCTATGGGATTCCATGGATGCGGTCCGGGGGTTCGCTGGCCCTGACCCGGAGAGGGCCGTAGTGGAGCCGGCGGCACGTGCCGCACTCTCGGACTTCGACGAGACGGTGACACACTATGAGGTCGTAGCGCATACCGGGGAGGGCGCCTAACGTTCACGGCGCCAAAACGCGGCACACTTGTAACTCTCATCCGTCGGTCTCCGGTGGCAATATGCCACGGCGCCTTCCGAAAGCGCATAGACGGAGAGCCATCATGAGAGTCGTCAGAGTGCGAGCACCCGGCGGTCTGCAGAATCTGCAAGTGGGCGACGGCGAGCATCCGGAGCCAGGGCGGGCGAATTGCTGGTCAGAGTCAGGGCCATCACGGTGAATCACCTCAAGCCCATCATCGACCGTCAATTTCCCCTGGAGGAAATCGCCGCAGCGTTCAGGTACTTCCAATCCCAGCGGCACTTCGGCAAGATTTGCCTGCAACTTTAGGGGCGGCCGCACAGATCGGGCTACTAGCGCAACCTGCCGCTGTGACTCGCTTCTCGGTCTCGTTCGACGAGATAGTCCGAAGCAGCGGGTGCGACCGCTGACGGAGCGGCGGGCATTGCTGCGCGCAGCCGTGCGGCCTCCTGCCGCAGGACCGATTCGAGCGGAGCCGCGACCGAGGTGCTGCGTGCGATGGCCGGCTGTTGGGTCGCGCTCACGGTTACGTAGTCGGCAGCTTGACCGGGATGCCAGAGGTCCCCGTGCCATGAGCGGATCGTGAAGGTCACCAGGAAGCCGCCGCTCGCCAATGCCGCGGGAATGATTCGATAGCCCATCGATCGGGCCGGGGGCTTCCGCCCCGCGAATTTTTTTGCAGCGCCGCGCATCGCCGCCACGATACTCTCGCTTTATGACAATTCGTTGGCGATCGGGCTTGTCACGGGCTCGTAATGAGCGGGGGCTAGCTTCGCTGCTTTTCCAAGTGAAAAACCACCTCGCGACATCGTGCCTGCTCGCCATGGCTCTCGGCTTGACCAGCCGAGCCATCGCGGGTGATGCAACCGGTGACTGGTGCCCGCGCCCGGCGCCCGGCAGCATCGTGCAGCAGCCGAAGGACCTGCGCAGTCACGACGGCGTTCTGAAGCTCGACCTCACCGTCCACGATTTCAAGGAGAAGGATGGCTCGGTCCGCTACTGTTATCTGCTCCCCGACGGCACTCAATCGCCGACGCTGCGACTGCATCCCGGCGATCTACTCATCCTGCGCCTCACCGACCGGCTGGTCGACTTCGAGACGGACGTTGGCGGGCGGCAGGCGGGCCACGGTTCTGCGACGAATGCAGCCAGCCAGACGGTCCCGGCGATGAAAATGACGATGGACATGCATGGGGCCTCGTCGGATCCGTGCACTCGCGGGACGATGTCCGCGGTCGCGGCCAACATTCACTTTCACGGAACCACCGTGCCGCCGCTGTGCCATGAGGACGATGTGCTGAAGACTTCGGTCCTGCCGGGTGATCCGCCGTTCGAATACCGCTTTCACATCCCGAAGAACGAGCCTCCGGGCCTCTACTGGTACCACCCCCACATCCACGGCTTCACACTGCCGGAAGTATTGGGTGGCGCCTCCGGCGCACTGATCGTCGAGGGCATCGAGCGCGCCAATCCGGCTCTGGCGGGGTTGCCGGAGCGCGTGCTCGTGATCCGCGATCAGGACCTGCTGAATCCGAACGCGCCGCCATCGAAATCCGAGCCCGTGGTGCCGAAGCTCTTCATCGACCACGATGGCGACTCGGCGAACAATGGCACTGGCTTCGGGTTGCCTGCCAAGGATCTCTCGATCAACTACGTGCCGGTGCCGTATCCCGACTACCCGCCGGCGCGCATCACGATCAGGCCCGGTGAGCGGGAGCTGTGGCGCGTCCTCAACGCCTCGGCCATCACCTACCTGAATCTCGCGGTGCTGTTCAACCGCGCGCCGCAACGGCTCGGAATCGTCGCTATCGACGGCGTGCCCCTCCTTTGGGGCGGCAGCCCGGCGCCCCCAATCGTATGGGTGAATCACATCGGGCTGCCGCCTGCGGCGAGAGTTGAGTTCGTCGTCGAGGGGCCTCCGCTCGGTGTCCACGGACTGCTCGTGACCCGTACGGTAGACACGGGACCTGGCGGCGAGAACGATCCCAACCGCGCCCTCGCGTCCATCACTGCCGCCAGCGACGCGCCGGAACCGCAGTCAGTGCTGCCGTCTGACCCGAAGCCGTTACCGCCTCCGACGCTCCCCTGGATCGGCAACGTGCAGCCGGTGCGCGTGAGGAGGCTCTACTTCTCCGAAAAGCTTCAGAATCCCAATGATCCGACCAGTGCCGTCGAGTTCTACCTCACGGTCGACGGGCAGACGCCGCGGCCGTATCAGCCCGGCTCACCGCCAAACATCGTCGTCAGGCAGGGAACCGTCGAGGACTGGATCATCGAGAATCGCTCCGCCGAGCTGCATGCCTTCCACATCCACCAACTGCACTTCGAGCTGGTGGACTGGAACGGCGTTCCGGTGAATGAGCCGTTCGTGCGCGATACGGTCAACGTTCCCTATTACAATGGCCGGATGCTCGAGTATCCGAGCGTGCGGCTGCGCATGGATTTTCGCGATCCGAATATCGTCGGCACCTTCCCCTATCACTGCCATATTCTCGACCACGAAGACGCCGGCATGATGGGGACGGTAAAAGTCCTGCCCGCCGATGCTCCGGATCCGGCGCAAAACTGAAACCACCGATCGCATGGGCGCCCGGCGTAATCTTTCGGACACCGTGCGGTAACAATCGTCCGTTAAAAATCGCAGCCGGATTCGGCCAGCAACAGGGGAGCTTTGCCAGTGAACATCCAAATTTTCAGGTCTCGGCCCGCGAATTGGCTGCGCTGCGTGCTCGGCACGCTCGCGCTGCTGCAGATGTCGATCGGCCCGGCGCTCGTAAGCGTGGCCGCGGCAGCCAACTCGTCGTCATTCGCCGACAACAATACGGCCTCGCCGATCAAACACGTCATCGTCATCATCGGTGAGAACCGCAGCTTCGATCACGTCTTCGCCACCTACGTTCCCAAAAGGCCCGGCGTCACGGTCCGCAATCTCCTCTCCGAGGGCATCATCGCCCTGGACGCCAACAAGAATGCGATTCCGGGACCGAACTTCGACAAGGCGCACCAGCTCGCGGCCACGGACATGGGGGCGAGCGATCCGTTTCTGCTGAGCCCCCCGAAGCAGGAGTTTCCGAACAACACGCTGCCCGCCCCCCTGGTCGGCGGACCCAAAGTCTCCTACATCCCGAACGAGTGCAGCTCGAGCACGCCGATCAGCCAGTGCGCGGCCAGCCTGACGCTCGCCGAGCAGTCCGAGAGCGGGCTGCCGCAGTCGTATTACCAGGACCTGCTGACCGGTGGCACGGGTCAGACCAAGGGAACTCCGGATCAGCGCATCACCAACGTGAGCGCGCTGCCCGCCGGACCCTTTCAGCTCACCAACGGCTCGTCGTTCGTTTACGACGACTACGCTCAGAGCCCCGTGCACCGCTTCTATCAGATGTGGCAGCAGCTGAACTGCAGCGTCGCACGATCCACCCGGGACAACCCTTCGGGCTGCGACGGGAAGCTTTTCTCCTGGGTCGAGGTGACCGTCGGGGCAGGCACGGATGGAGTCACGCAGCCGGCGACGTGCAATGCCAGCAGTCCGACTCCGGGATGCTTCAGCACGAATTACCTGCCCGGCGCCACGACGACCGGTGAAGGCTCGACCGCCCTCGGCTTCTACAACGTGCAGAAGGGCGACGTGCCGTACTTCACGAGCCTCGTCGAGAAGTACGCGATGAGCGACAACTTCCACCAGTCCGTCAATGGCGGCACGGGCGCGAACCACATCATGTTCGGCCATGGCGACATGATCTGGTTCAGCGACGGCAACGGTCATCCGGCCGTGCCGCCTAACGGTACCGAGGTTTTCCAGGGTACGCCGGATGCCGGCGTCGTCCACCAGATCGAGAATCCCAATCCCGCCAGCGGCACGAACAACTGGTACTCGGAAGACGGCTACGGAACCAGCTACAACGCCGGGTATCCGCCGCCCTATACCAACTCGCCCGTCTATGGCGGCGGTTCCTACACCGACTGCTCCGATCCGAATCAGCCGGGCGTGCGGCCGATCCTCGATTACCTCGCGAGCCTGCCGCGGCCTATCGATCCGCACTGCGAGCCGGGCCATTACTACCTGCTGAACAACTACAACCCAGGTTACTTCGGCAACGGCAAGAACGCCTTCATCGATCACAACCCGGCCAACACACCGTTCACCGTTCCGCCTTCTTCCACGCCGAGCATCGGCGACGACATGAACGCGCACGGCATCTCCTGGAAGTACTATGGAGACCAGTGGAACAACTATGTGCCCGACCCGTACCAGATCAATTATGGTACGGCCGGACCCAACGCGGACGAGTATTGCAACATCTGCAATCCCTTCCAGTACGACACCTCGATCATGTCGCATCCGGATGAGGTCGCGGCGCACATCCAGGACTCGGTGAACCTGTACTCCGACATCGCGCACGGCACGCTGCCCGCCGTATCGATCGTGAAGCCGAGCGGGTATACCGACGGTCACCCGTCGTCTTCCAAGCTCGACCTGTTCGAAGGATTCGTGCAGAAAATCGTCACTCAGGTCGAGGCGTCGCCTTACGCCAACGACACCGCCATCTTCATCACCGAAGACGAGGGCGGCGGCTACTACGATTCGGGTTACGTGCAACCGCTCGACTACTTCGGCGACGGCACGCGCATTCCGCTGATCGTGGTGTCCCCGTGGGCCAAGCCCGGATACATCTCGCACGACTACACGGATCACGTCTCGATCCTGAAGTTCATCGAGCGCAACTGGCACCTGCCGCCGGTATCGTACCGCAGCCGCGACAATATGCCGGATCCGGTCACGCGCGACGATCCTTATGTGCCGGTCAATACCCCGGCGATAGGCGACCTGTTCGACCTGTTCGACTTCTCGAACGGACACCACGGTTGGGGTCAGAACCAACAGTGACCGGGCGCTGAAAGCCGATACTTGACGGGTCCCGCAGGCCGCGCGCCGGTCTGCGGGACTTTTTCGACACTTGTCAAATATCCGTGGTCAGGTAAGCGAATACCGTGCGGGGGCCCGGAGTCAGGAAATATCCCGGTGTGTTGGCGACCGTCCACCAGGAGGAGTCCGACACGTTCTGGACCTGGACACGCAGAGTGCTGTTCCTGCCGAATAACTTGAATTCGTAGCGCCCCCCGAAATTCACTATCGTGATCGCCGGCACGTAAACACGGTTGTCCACGGTGCCCGGCGCCTGTCCGAAATGCACGGCCGAGAGGTCCAGCGACGCGGTGGGCCACCAGGGTATGGTGTAGTTCACGTTGGCCGAATACTGCAGCCGAGGCTGCCCCACCGCTACGGGGCCCACCCCTTCGGCCGCCAGATCCTGCCCAACGATGGCGACCTTGTCGACGAGAACGCCGACATCGACGTCGAAATTCTTCAGGCGTTGGCCTGAAACCGACAGCTCGTAGCCCTTGGCCCGCTGCACTCCCAGCTCGCGATCGACGTCGTTGGTATCCAGATTGAAATAGGGCTTTTGAAGCTCGTAGACACCGGTGATGATCTTGAATCGTGGTGTTATGAGATAGCGCAATCCCGACTCGACCTGCCAGGTGAGCGATGCGGGCAGGACGGCGTTGCGATTCTGCGCCGCGCTCGGCGCCGCTCCCGAATCTTCGAGCCCCTGGGTGTAGCCCGCGTAGAGCGTCAGGCGGTGGGAGAGGGCCACCGCAGAGTTCCCATAGCCGCGTAGAGGACGGTCCGATAGCCTCCCCTCAGGCTCGCCGGGGGTGGTGACGTTCTCGCGGTAATTTTCCTGCTGAATGCCGACCTCGAGCTCGGCAAACTGGTCCCAGTCGACGTGGTATGCCGACCCGAGGCTCCAAAGCTTCGTGCGATCATTCGTGCGCGCCGAATAGGTGAAGGTCGGCGGCGGCACCTGAAGCCCGGAGTCGATGTTGGCCGGGCCCACATCGACGACATCATCGCCGCCGTAACGCGCCGACACGTCGCGGCCGCGGGCCAGCAGGATGAGCTGATGATGCCAGTCGCCTGTCTTGAAGTGGCCCGTCAGGCGCACTTCTCCGGAAGTCGAGGCGTTGTTTTGATCCGGATATCCCACGACCAGATGCTCGGACCGTCCGTTCGGTTGCACGGCGCTGTAGAAGTCCGAGAAGCTCAATGGATTGTTCGCGGCCGAGCGGAAGATGCCCGCGTTCAGCGACCACACGCGACTCAGTTGCGCGGCTACGAGGGCGCCCAGGTTTTTCGTCAAGCTCCGGCCCTGGGCCCAATTTTGGCCCAGGTAGCCCCGGGGGATCGCTGGTGGCAGGAAGTCGCCGCTGGAGAAGAATTCCGGAGGTGTGGTTGCATCCCGGGTTTCCTGCCAGTCGAACAGCCCCCGCACCGTCACCCTGTCGTTCGGTGACCATTGCGGCGTAGCGCCGACACTCGTCACGCGTGACGTGTACCCGGGCAGGTTCCCGTATGAGGTCCCCGTGCTGACCTGAGTAGCCACCCCAAGCGGCAGGATGAGTTCCTTGCCAGCCAGTGGCACAGTGCCATCAATGCTGACGCCCCAGGCATCGTATGGGCCGGCATTGGCGATGATCGTCGCAGCGGGCGTCCCATTTCCGGTCTGGCGCAGCTGGTAATCGATGATGCCGGTCGGCGCAGGAAATGCGTAGCCGATCTCACTGATGCCGACCCGCGTCGTCGACCCGTCGACCACTCGATTGGAGAGCGCCCCCTGCTCGTCGAAATACAACCCGTCGATCCGTATGTTGCCGGCTGCCTGCGGACTGAAGCCGCGTATTCCGCCCGAGCCGTAGAGACCGATGGACTCCAATCCCAGCGTCAGGCCGAACGCGTCCTGGGCGGCCGTGACCGGATTGTCACCGGCATGCTCCTGGGCTCGCGCCGCGGCCACGTGGCAGATCATGGCAATGGCGCCGATGACCGTGGGGACCCGGGTAATCCTTCGCTCGCTTGTGAATCTCAAACGCGGACAAGCAGACACTCCACCGCCTCCACTCGGGTCTCCTGCCCGCAGTGTAAGTGCAACGAGCCGGGCCGCCTAAGACCGCTTACTGCACCGGGCTGGCGACTCGCTGCAGGGTGAGTTCGCACCGCGGTCGCATTGGCGTAGAGTGATCCGTATGGTGACCCCAGCCCACGGTGAGACGCGCTCGACCAGCTGGCGCTGGATTGCGGCGATCTGGTCGGCCTACGCGCTGTGCGACGCCTGTCAAACGGTACTCTCCATGCGTGCGGACGGGAAGCATCAGGCGTGGCTGCCGGTCTTCGCAACCGACTTCGCGTCCTGGCTTCCCTGGGCACTGGCCACGCCGCTCGTGATTGCCGTGGCGCGGCGATATCCGCTGTTGCGCGGCATCAATGCCCGCTCGATCTGCACGCACCTCGCTGTCTTCGCCGTCGTCAGCGCGGTAACCGAGACCTGGTCTGCCGGGCTGCAGATGCTCTTCAACCCTTGGGACGATCCACAGCGACCGGCCTTCGTGGACACATGGACCATGATGTGTCTCTATCAGGTCGTGACGTTCCTCACCGCGTACGCGCTGATAGTGACCGTCACCTTCGTAATGGACGCAAACGCAGGCATGGCGCGCCAGAAGACGGAGGCGGCACGGCTCAATGAGGAGCTCTCGAAGGCGCAGCTCGCCGCGCTGCGCCGGCAGATCGATCCGCACTTCATGTACAATACGCTCAATTCCATTGCCGGCCTCGTGCGTGACCACCTGAACGACGCCGCCGTGAGCATGATAGTCGCGCTCAGCGAGTTCCTCCGCCGCTCCTCCGAGGATTCCCACCGCTCGCAGGTCGCACTGCAGGAGGAAGTCGAGTATCTGCAGCGCTACCTCGACATTCAGAAGGTCCGCTTCGGGGAGCGACTGCAGGTGAGCGTGGATATCCCCTCGGACCTGCTGCGCGCACAGGTTCCCAACCTGCTGCTGCAGCCGCTGGTGGAAAATGCCATCAAGCACGGCATAGCGAAGCGTGTCGCGGGAGGGGCCGTGCGCGTCGCGGGCGCGTGCCACGACAGCCGCCTTTGCCTGAGTGTCTACAACGACGGCCCCACCTTGCCGACGGACTGGGAGGCATCCCAGACCGGTGTCGGCATCCGCAATCTGCGCACGCGTCTGCAGATCCTCCACGGCAACGACTCCGAGCTGCAACTGACGCGCGCCAATTCCACCGGAGTGGAGGTGCTCGTGACGCTGCCCTTCAGGGAAGCGTAGATGGAGCCGGTCGAGCCGCAACGCCCGCCAATTCGGGTGCTCGTGGTCGATGACGAATCGTTGGCGCGGCGCAACCTGACCGTGCTGTTGCGTCGTGACCCGGACATCGGATCGATTATCGAATGCCCCTGCGGACCCGATGCCATCGCGGAAATCAGCAAATCCAGGCCCGAGATCGTCTTTCTGGACGTGCAGATGCCGGAATGCGACGGCTTTGACGTGCTCGAGCTCCTGGGCGGCCATCTGCCGGCTGCCATCATCTTCGTGACGGCCTACGATGAGTACGCACTGCGTGCCTTCGAGGCGGGGGCGCTCGATTACCTGTTGAAGCCATTCGATGACGCCCGTTTTGCTCGCGCTTTGAGCCGGGCGAAGGAGAAGCTCGCCCATTATCCGCCGGCGAAGCCGCGCTCAGCCGAGCAGCTCGTCGTCCGGAGTCAGGGCCGGGTGCTGTTTCTCAGGGCGGCGGATATCGACTGGATCGAGGCCGCGGGCTATTACGCCTGCCTGCATGTGGGCGGTGACACACACGTGCTGCGCCGGCCGCTATCGGAGCTCGAGCAGGACCTGGGCGAGGAAAAGTTCGTCCGGATTCACCGCTCGACCATCGTGAACGTCGATCGAATTCGCGGCCTCGAGCTCCAGACCGCCGGCGAGTACGAGGTAGTCCTGAGATCCAAGGCCCGGCTGCGGTTGAGCCGACGTTATCGCAAGCGGCTGCAGGAACGCATGGGCGCAAGGCACAGGCCCGTGGCGGTGTATTGACGGCATCGCTGTCAGGCGGCCTGCTCTACCGGCGAATCAGAACAAATCCACGTCGGCTGTGAGCTGATACGTGCGGCCGATGATGCCCGCGAAGTAGTACGAGGTCGAGGCGGTGAAGTTGCCCGATGCCCCGGCCAGCGCGGCGAACGGCGGCTGCTTGTTGAACACGTTATTGACGACCAGCCGCAGGTTGATGCGATCGGTCACATAGTAGCCCACCGATGAGTTGATCAGCCACCAGTGGCCCACCGTCAGTATGTTCTGCGACGTGGCGGTATTGAGGTTGCTGAAATTCATGCCGCTGGTGTATTGCGCCTGCCAGTACCAGTTGAATGATCCCTTCACGTAGTTGGCGGAAAGGCTCATCCGGGTCTTGGGTGCGAGCACGTTGCTGGTGTTGGCAAGCTCGCCGGCCTCGTTGAGGGGCACCCCCGAGCCGATCTGGAGCTTCAGAGTCTTGGTGTCGAGGTAGTTACCGCTGAACGACATCCTGCCCAGCTTCCAGGGCAGCTCCGTCTGATAGTTGAGGGTGATGGTGTCTCCCTGAAAAGTCAGCAGTCCCGCGTTGACGAAGCCGTCATGGAAGTCCGTGATCTGGCCGGCGGAGTTGCGGGTGAAATCACTGCATTCCGGCACGTTCGGATAGGCCGGGGAGTCGTAGCAGGCTTCCAGGATGTCGCTGAGATTCAACTGCTCGATGGCATTCGACATCTTGATGCTGATGTAGTCAATGGCGATGTTCAGCGATGGTACCCAGCGTGGCGTGATCACGGTGCCGAAGGTATACGACTTGGCGACCTCGCTCTGCAGAGCGGTATTGCCGGACGTCAGGCCCGCCACCGTTGCGTTGATCGCATTCGAGGTGAACGTCGCCGTGTTGATCCCGGCGGCCGCGCAGTTCCTCGCGCGGACGGCCGGATTGGGTCCCTGGTTGACGTAGTTCTTGTCGCACGGGTCGGGCGTGGCGAACTCGTCATCCGTCGAGGCGGGGAGAAAGAGCTCGGTGATGGCCGGGGCTCGAATGGAGACCGTCCTGTTGCCGCGGAACAGGATGTCCTGCGTCGGCGCCCAGCGCAGGCCCCCGTCCCAGGTGTTGGAGTCTCCGGCGATCGAGTTGTCGACGCGCCGGATGGCGCCTTCCACCTCGACCCGGTGCAGCGCCGGAATGTTCTGCTGCGGCTCGAACAGCGGGATCAGGGTCTCGGCGTAGGCCTCGTTGGTGTGATAGGACCCTTCGATAAAGGACGCGCTGAGATTGCCGACGGGCGGGTTCGAGGTGTAGTAAGCATCAGGCTCGAACACCGCCGCTTCGCGCCGGTTCTCGAAGCCGACCGCGAACTTCCAGTAGTCCGCGGGCAGCTTGACGATGGGGCCGCTGAGGTTCGCGGTGACGTCGCGCTGTGTGTTGTATGAGTCGGCGGTGGCGACGTGAGTGACGTAAGCCTTCGCGGCGGCGCTCGGGTCGCCCTGGCCGAAGATATCGAGCGGCGAGCAGGTCTCCGATTCCGTCGCGATATATGAATTGACCACCCCCGGCGGGCAGACGATCTGTCCGCTCGAGTTCATCACGGGATTCACCGCATTCTCCAGGTTCTGGAAGACCACGGCCGGCTGGCGCGAGATATCGCGGGAGTAGCCGTAATTGGCCGCCACGTCCCAGTGATAGGACTGACTGAATGCGGAGAAGTCGCCCTTCAGGCCGAGGACACCGCGGCCGACCACTTGGTCGCCGGTGAAGGCGCCGGCCTCGAGGTCGGTGCTGCCGCGATCGAGGTAGAAGTAATTGGGACTCCAGTTCGGGTCGAACGGAGAGCCGCCGTTCAGGGGGAAGCCGGAGTTCCCGTAGGCAGTCATCTCGCTCTGGATGAGCGCCTGGTCGGCCGGCGACAGGTAGGGATTGTGGACGCTGATGTACAGCGGCCCGTTGGGCGTTCCGGGACTTCCGAAAATCGTCGCGTTGTAGAGCGGCTGGGAGATGAGACTGTGGGAGTGGGAGTTCGAGAACCAGCCGTTCCAGTAGCTCTGCACGCTGTCGGTCCAGTCGAAATGGCCCAGCGAAACGATATTGACCCGCTCGGTCCATGCCTGGAGATTGCTGTAGTTGATGAGATTGATGCCCTGGCCGCCGTTATAGAAGATCGGGTTGCCGGTGGCCTGGCCGAGATTGTACGGCGTGAGGGCGTTCGAGCCGGGCGAGAAGGCGAGCGGCTGTCCCGCGGCGTTAGTGATGCCGATCGCGGAGTCGGGGACCCCGGGTGTATAGAAGAAGTTGTCGAGGTAGGGCACTCCCGAGGTGCTCAGCTGATTGACGATGGGATTGGGCGTGTAAACCAGCTGGTAGGTGCCGGGTGTCGCCGGCGCCTCGAATCCGCCCTGGTTGACGTAATCCGTGCGAGCCGTGCCCCTGAGGCCGGTGCTCTTGGTGTACTCGACCACGGTGGTCGTGTTGCCGCGACCGCCGGCGAAGTTGTGACCCCCGAGGGCACTCAGCCGGTAGTTCCAGGCATCGCCGTCATTCGACACGCCCGTCATGGCGTTCATGTCGAATCCCTGGTAGTCGTGCTTCAGGATGACGTTCACCGTTCCGGCGATGGCGTCGGCACCGTAGATCGGCGCACCGCCGACCGAGACCGTCTCGATGTGATCGATGAGCTGGACCGGGATGACGTTGAAGTCGACCTGGCTGCCCGGGCTTGCCGCGCCGGCCAGGCTCGCGGTATTGGAGGAGACGAACCGCTGCCCATCGACCAGCGTCAGGGTGCGCTGCGAGCCGAGCGAATACAGGTCGACGAAGCTCTGCCCGACGCTGAAAGCCGACTGCTGATTCTGCTGGCTCGTTGGCGGCACACCGAACTCGGGCATCTCGTCCAGAGCCTGGCTGACGTTGGTGTAGCCGCGTTGTTCGAAGGTAGCCGAGCTGACCTCGACAGTCGGTTGCAGCGTATCGTTCAGCGCGCGCGCGATGCGGGAGCCGGTGACGACGACCTCCTGAAGTTGCCGCCGTTGAGCGGCCCGATTCGCTTGCTGCACTGTCTGCGTATTGTTTTGCGCCAGCATGATCCTTTGGGCCCGCGTTTTGCTTTGAGCCTGCGCTTTGCCCTGGACCTGCGCTTTGCCCTGGGCCTGCGTCTTGCTTTGGAGCAGCGTTTTACCCTGGGCCTGCGTGCTGCTTTGGGGTTGCGTGCTGTCCTGCGCGTGCGCGCACAGCGCCATCATGAAGAGCAGTGGCGCAACGAGCCAACCGGAGCGGCACGGGTTGCGGTGCTGGTCGATGTGATTCATGTGGTGTGACTCTCTATCGAAGTGCAAGCGGAGGATTCTGATCGGTGACGCCGAGAACGGCTTCGAGCGCTCGCCCCAGCGTGATCAGGACGTCTTCCCTGAACAGGGCGCTCCAGAGGCAGATCGCGCGCGGTACGCGAGGTGAGCTGCGAGAACGCGGCCGCCGCCTCGATGAATACCAGCGGCATGAGCAGCCGGTACGGCAGATCCGGCATGCGCACTTCGACGACCTGCGCTCCGGTCTCGCGCAGCGCCTCGAGGGCGTGATGATCGACCGCCGTAGCCTCGTTGCTCTCGAACCAGGCGGGCACGTAGCCCACCCGAAGCCCGCGCGCGCTCGCCTGCCTATCCCAGCCGAGCGGCGCATCGAGCGAGCCCCAGTCCCTGGGGTCCAGACCATTGATGATTTCGAGGACCAGCGCGCAGTCAGCCACGCTACGCGCGATGGGTCCCACTTTGTCCCAGGACCATGCCAATGCCATGGCACCGTGGCGCGACACTATAGTGCGCACTTGCGCAACGTCGAACAGGTCCTTGATGCCGTACGGAACACCATGAAGCCCCGAGCGGATCCGGCCTCTCGCGAGGTCCGCATCCGCGCTCGCCGCCTGTTTGAGCGCCAGGTCGTCGGTGACAGTGATGAAGCTCTGCAGCGCGGGAGCCAGGCGGCGGATGCGATCGAGATACAGGTCGGTGAGCTCGAGGCTCGAAATCTTTTTCTCGCGCAACCACGCCGCCTGCCGCCAGGCCGGCGTCAGGGCTATATCGACCGGTGAGGTCGGAAGAGGACCGGCTGCGGGCACTGCGCCGCGGATTCCGCGTGCCGGCATCCGGTAGCTCTTTCCTGGGATACGCGGATCGAAGCGGCAGGCCGGCGACACATCGTTGGCCAGATCGAGCGCGCGGACGCCCGCAAGCTCCTTCAGAACCGGCGGATAGGTGCGGGCAAGCTGCGCGCGCTGCGTGGGCGTGTAGGCGAGGCCGAGCAGCCGTGCCGTCGCCGGCAGGGCCGCTTCGATCCAGGCGAGCTCGCTCGAGTGCACGCCGGCCGGCTTTCCGGGCGGCGGCCGCGGCGTCGGCGTGGCGCGGGCACGCGCACGGGCAGACGCCGCCGGGGCGACGAGAGCCTGGGCCAGTAAGGCACGCCGTGTCAGTGTCATTTTACTTGTAGTGGTGCCGAGACGCGCCCGGCCTCCCTCTGCCAGTTACGACTGGCCGCGCTGGCATTTCCGGTAGTGCGAGGCAAAAAAAGGACAAGATGCACTTGAAAAATCCAAGAGGCGCTTGCCGCTGTTGCGGATGTGCAATAGCCTCCCCCTGAACTGAACTCGGGGGGATCGGCACCTACCGGCAGGTGGACGCTACGAGCACCACAGCTTGGTTCTTCAGAGTCCTCGGGCATGAGCGGGACCTGCGCGCCTTCCTGGCCCGCCCCCTTCCTCACCCGGATGACGTCTCGGATGTCGTCCAGGAGACATACGCCCGATTGCTGGCCCTGTCCCCGGAGCGACGCAGCGCCGTGCGGAACTGGCGGGCCTTCCTTTTCGCGACGGCCCGCAATGTCGCCATGGATCACCTGCGCAGGCGGGAGGTCCTTTCTCTCGATGCGTTACCGGAAATCAACGCAACGGACGTCGTATTGCGAGGCAGCCAAGAGCGGAGACCGGACGAGATCGTGAATCTCACGCAGGAGCGGCTCCTGCTTTCGCGGGTGATTGCATCGCTTCCCGACAGGTGCCGGCAGGTGCTCGTCCTGCGCAAGATTCACGGTTTGTCCCACAAGGAGATCGCGCTGCGGATGGGAATCGCCGAGCACACCGTGGAGAAGCATGTCAGTCACGGTGTCCGGCTCTGCGCCGCGCGACTGCTCCAGGCGACGGGGAACACCCAAACTGAGGTCTATGCTTCATGCCCGGGAGACGGCGCATGGCGTCGGGTGAGCGGATCGAGGGTTGCGCCGCAGACTGGCTGGCTCGTCTAGACCGGTCGGATGCGTGTGCCGCGATCCAGGCGGACTTCGAGCTCTGGTGTCGGGCGGACCCGCTGCACTTTACGGCTTATCTGCGACTGCTGGGCGTTTGGAACCGGCTGGATACCCTTCAGGCATCCGGCCGCCTGCCAACCAGGCCGTAATGATAAGGAGGCAGTTGAACGATCGGGCTCGCCAGGTCGAACCCCGCCGCCTGCATCCATTGCTGACACTGCCGGGGGGTGGGACGAACTTCCAGAGGCGGTCCGCGCGGCGTGTCGGGGTCCGTAATCCAGTGAATGACGGCGACCAGTCCGCCCGGGCGGAGAACCTCGTGGGCTTTCCGCAGCAGTCCAAGGGCATCCTTCGCGTGCAGGATGTTGAAGAGCATCGCATAGCTGCAGCTGCCGGCCGGTAGGCCCGCCCCGCGGGTGGCGAAATTCCGCTCCACCGCCCTTACGTTGTTCAGGCCGGCCTGCTGTGCGCCTCTGGCGGTGGTCTGCACCATTTCAGGATCGATATCGATCCCGTAAACCGTGCCCGTGGTCAGCGTCGCCGCCGTCAGCGTGAAGGTGCCGTAGCCGCAGCCGAAGTCCACGATGTCTCCCGATACTGGCAGAGACAGCAACTCGAGGATCTCGGTGGGCTCGAAAAACGACTCCCACAAGACTTTTCCCGGCATCCCGCTGTCGCGCACCCGCATGATGCCAAGGTAACACGATCCAGGGGCTCTGCTCTGGCCTCCTTAATCGCGGCATACTTGTAACTCCCACCCACCGCCTGCCCGTGTCAATCTGGCGCACGTCCGCTGAACGTACACCGCACGGAGACCACCATGACCACGACCCCGCGACCGGCTATTCAAGGCCCCCCTATCGTGTCCTCGGAGGCCTGGGAGGCCGCGCGCCAGCAGATGCTCATGAAGGAGAAAGCACTGACGCGAGCCCGCGATGCCCTGGCTGCCGAGCGCCGGCGGATGCCGTGGATGGCCGTCGAGAAGGCGTACCAATTCGAAGGGCCCAATGGCAAAGCCAGGCTCGAGGAACTGTTCGAGGGCCGCCGGCAACTGATCATCTATCGCGCGTTCTTCGAGCCTGGGGTGTTTGGCTGGCCGGACCATGCCTGTCGCGGCTGCTCCCTGGGCGCCGATCAGGTCGGTCACCTTGCCCATCTGAACGCCCGGGATACGACGCTCGTCTATGCATCACGGGCGCCGCAGGCTGACATCGCGCGCCTGAAGATGCGGATGGGTTGGGCCATGCCCTGGTACACGATCACCGACAGCTTCGATGCGGACTTCGGCGTGCGCGAATGGCATGGCCACAACGTGTTCTTCCGTGATGGCGACAGGGTGTTTCGCACCTACTTCATCAATAGCCGCGCCGACGAGGCGATGGGGACCGTCTGGAGCTACCTCGATATCACGCCGCTTGGCCGCCAGGAGACATGGGAGGACTCACCGAAGGGTTATCCGCAGAGCCCGCCGTACAAGTGGTGGAACTGGCACGACAACTATGACGCCGAGCCGTCGCTCGACCCGCAGTGGGCCGATATCATCACCGATCCCGCAGGCGCCGCCGCCCGAAGGAGCGAGGCGGAAAAGAAAGCATGTGGCTGCTGATGCGCGGCGTTTCAATGGCTCATCGCATGCCACGCCGCCAGCGCCGCCAGCTTCTGATCTCGACTCCACGGTTTGGTATCGATCTTGCCCACCGCGGTTATGTCGAGGGAGGCGGGCGGCGTGATGCGACAGGGGATCTGACAGGCGTCGCGGAAGACATCGCGGTAAAACAAGCCTTCCGCCAGATGGATTCGCATGTGCGTCGCCAACGCTGTATCCGGGTCCGGCAGAACCCCGTCTTTCGCGACGATGGCGCCCAGGCGCACCGCTGGAGTCAGTAGAGGCGCGAGCTTGCTTCGCGCCTGAGCCAGTGCTCGCGCCCGCACGCGAGTCAGCCACTGGGGGACGGACGCGGCTTTCATCTCGGCGGCGCGGTGGTAGCAGAAGCGCTCGGCGCCGTCCAAGAGCTCGATCACCGTGTTGCCGAGGATCTCCGGATTGCGCAGCGACCCGCTCACTACGACGCAGGCCCCCCAGCCGGTGTGGACGGTGATGCCGATCGCACACTCCATGGCGCGACTGCGGCCGATGTCGCCGCTTTTCATGACTTAACGGTAACACAGCGAGGTCCGACTGCCTGTCGTCTTTTGGCGACGGCCGCCGGAAATGTGAGTTGCTGTACACCCCGGCCGGCGTGCCGCGTTCAGCATGTACAGGCGGTGATCGGCACCGCAACGGCAGTTTGAGAAGAGGTTCACATGACCCGTGTTGTCTCGCGCGCTCGCAATGCAGCCATCGTTCTCGGGCTCGCTGCGGCTCTCGGAGGCTGCGTCGTAGCGCCGGCCCCCGGACCTTACTACGGTGGCGGATTCGTAGCGGTCGCACCGCCGCCGCCGCGTGTCGAGTATTACGGCGCGGCGCCGTACCCCGGCTATTTCTGGATCGGTGGCTTCTGGCGTTGGGGACCGGGCGGCTACGTCTGGGCTCCCGGACACTGGGCCGCTCCGCGCCCCGGGTTTCGCTGGATGCCGCGGCACTGGGTGCACGGAGCGCGCGGTTGGCATATGGCCGGTGGCCACTGGGTTCGTCGCTGATCTGCGGATCAGTCGCGCCGCCCTGGCCGCCTGAGCGCGGAGGGCGGCGCGCCCAGCACGCGCAGGAAGCTGCGTCGCATCCGCTCCGGATTCCCGAAGCCGCACGCCGCGGCCACCTGTTGGATGGTGGGGCTGCCGCTCTCCAGGGCGGCGCGTGCGGTGTCCACACGCAAACGCTCGATCGCCTTGGCTGGCGCGATGCCCACCTCCTCCTTGAATGCCCGCGAGAAGTTCCGTGGGCTCATGCAGCTCAGCCGAGCGAGCTCGGCAATGCCGAGCCGGTCGCGAAGGTGCGTCCTGACATGATCCCATAGCTTGCCGAAACGCCCGTCGGCCCGCTCCATCTGCAGGAGGGGCGAGAACTGCGACTGACCTCCGGGCCGGCGGTGGTAGACCACGAGCTGCTGCGCCGTGCGCCGTGCGATGTCCTCCCCCAGATCCTCGCCGATCAGCGCCAGCGCGAGGTCGATGCCGGCCGTGATGCCCGCCGAGCTCCAGACCCTCCCGTCCCTGACATAGATCCGATCGGCGTCCAGCCGCACCTTGGGGAACCGCCGGCTGAAATCCGCCGTCACGCTCCAGTGAGTGGTCGCTCGCTTGCCGTCGAGCAATCCGGCAGCGGCCAGCACGTACGTACCCGAACAAACGCTCGCGACCCGGCGCGAGCGCCGCGCGCACCCCAACACGAACCGCAGTGTCTTGCCGCAGACCGCGGCCGCCCGCGAGCCTTCGCCTCCAGCGACGATCAGCGTATCCACGGTCTCCGCGCGACCGAGCGGCGACGCCTGCAGGCGGGCGCCGGATGAGCTGGCCACCGGACCCGAAACCGTCGCGATGGTGCGCAGTACGTAGGTCCCCGGGCGATAGCGCTCGGCGATCTCGAAGGCTGCGATCGGCCCGGTCGCATCGAGGATCTGGAACTGCGGGAAGACGAGAAATGCGATGCGGCGAGTCATGGCACGAAAGGTGGGAAAAATGTCGTTTACGCCAACAGCGTACCGAGGCATGCTGGCAGCGTCAACTCCGGCGAGGAAGCATCGTGAGTGTCGATTTTCCGGTCGTGTTCGCGCTGTATCCGAACATCACGCAGCTCGACTTCACCGGCCCCCATGAAGTGTTTGCACGTTTGCCCGGGGCGCGCTGCATTCTCGCGTCGGTCGCGGGAGGTACCCTCGAAGCCGGCCGAGGCATGACGTTCGCGGGCGTTCGCAGGCTGAAGGACGTCGAGTCGTGCGAGCTGCTCTGCGTTCCGGGCGGCTTCGGAACCATTCAGGCGTTGGAAGACCCCGAGTTCCTGGCCGCGCTGCGACGTCTCGCCGGGTCGGCGCGTTACGTGACATCGGTCTGCACCGGCTCGTTGCTGCTTGCCGCCGCCGGCCTCCTGACGGGGAAGCGCGCGGCATGCCACTGGGCATGGCGCGACTCACTGGCGGCATTCGGCGTAATCCCCGATCCCGCCCGCGTGGTCCGCGACGGCAACATCATCACGGGCGGTGGCGTGACCGCCGGCATCGACATGGCGCTGACGGTGTTGGCGGAGATAGCGGGGGTGGACTACGCGCAGGCCGTCCAGCTGGCGATCGAGTACGCGCCCATGCCGCCCTTTGATTCCGGACGGCCGGAGGGCGCCCGCCCGGAGATCGTGGCGGCGGCCAGGCAGCGGTTGGACGCTACGCGAGCGGAGCGCGATGCGGCAGTCCGGCGCGCCGCCGCTGCGCTCGCGGAGCAGCGACCGAAGATATTGTGATGTGGATATAGTAAAACCGGACGTGCCGTTCAGCTCGGGCTCAGGTACCTTGCGGCAGTCTGTCGTCTCTTGCCGTAATCACGTGGAGGGCGTTCAAAAATGAAGCGAATGACCATGGGAGCGATGGTGTTGTCGCTGGCTGTGGGGTCCCTGGCACTGGCCGATCCCCCGCAGGGCTACGACCAGCGGCACCACGACGCGCACCATCATGTGGTCGAGCATCATCGGCCCGTGATGCATCACGCGCCCGCAAGGTTCGTCACGGGCAGGTATGTGCGACCGCACGGATATTACGCGCACGCGTGGCGCCGCGGTGATCGGCTCCCGCCTGCGTACCGCGCGTCGGCGTATGTCATCCCGGACGTTGCCGTCTATCATCTCCGTCCGGCGCCCCCGGGCTACTACTGGATCCGGGTGGACAACAACGCGGTCCTCGCCGCCGTTGCGACCGGCGCTGTGGTAAGCGTCCACGTCAACTTGTTCTAGTCTTTCTACCGGCGATCGGTGACGCCCGTGCCGGAGCCTCGGCACGGGCGTCGCGGCTGACGGCTCGCCCGCCTCTTTTCGTCACAATCCTTCATTGCCCGGCCACCGTTGCATCCTCAGGGATGCGCGGATCGAGGCGCTCAATGCTCCCAGTTCCACCACCGGGAGCATGCCGTGGTCCGCTCACCAATTACCCTGACTGGTCCGTCGCAACGGTTGCATAGGCTCATGCTGCGAGCGCTGTATCTCAGGCCCGGTCTCATTGCGAAGATCCTGGCCATCGTCGCCTTCTTCACGATCGGAATCGTCTAGCGCATCCGCTTCCCGCGCGCACTGCCGCTCGTCGCGGCGGCCGGTCGGCTGGCCTTGCGGGAGCACGCAGAGTCTGAGCAAAACGGGCCGCGTCCGGATAAAGTGACGCTCCTCGCCCCACTGCTGGGGATTTCTGGGAGGCTGCCCTTGCGAATGCGCGGTCTTGCATGGCTCGTGGTCGGATTGTCCCTGGTGAACTTCGCGTGCGCCGCCGCCGGCCCGAGCGCGGTAGATCCGACAGATTATCAGGCGCTGCACTGGCGGCTCATCGGTCCTTTTCGCGGCGGGCGCGTGCTCGCGGTGACGGGCATTGCCGGTGACAGTCGCCACTTCTACTTCGGCAGCGTGGATGGCGGCGTCTGGAAGACGCAGGATGCCGGCCGGACCTGGCAGCCGATCTTCGATGGCGAGCCGGTAGGCTCGATCGGCGCCATCGCGATCGCACCCTCCAGCCCGGGCACGATCTACGTGGGCACGGGCGAAGCGGACATGCGCTCCGACATCGCGCAGGGCAACGGCATGTACGAGTCCACGGACGGCGGCGCGCACTGGACGCACATCGGCCTCACCGACTCGCGCGAGATCGCGCGCATACTGGTCGATCCGCGTGACCCCAACCTCGTATACGTCGCCGCCCTGGGCCATCCTTACGGGCCCAATGCGGAGCGCGGCGTTTTCCGTTCGCGGGACGGCGGCCAGCACTGGACGAAGGTTCTTTACGAGAATGCCAACACCGGCGCCGCCGACCTCGCCTTCAAGCCGGACGACCCCAACACGATCTATGCCGCGCTGTGGCAGACCCGGCGACCCCCCTGGAGCGTCTATCCGCCATCCAACGGGCCCGGCAGCGGCCTCTACATCTCTCATGATGGCGGCGATCACTGGAGCCACGTCGAGGGTCACGGCTTCCTGAGGAATCCCGGCCGCATCGGTCTCGCGGTCTCAGCTGCGAGTCCGGACCGGGTCTACGCGCTCGCCGATGGTCCGCGCACCCAGGGAGGCCTCTATCGATCGGATGACGGTGGCGCCACCTGGCGCCATGTCTCGGGCGATGATCGGATCTGGGGACGCGGTTGGTACTTCTGCGCGCTCACGGCCGATCCGGTCGACGCCGACCTGGTGTATGTCATGAACACCATCGTCCTCGAGTCGCGGGATGGCGGCGCGCATTTCATCGCCCTGAAAGGCGACCCGACGGGTGATGACTTCCACGCGTTGTGGATCGACCCGACGGATACCACGCGGCGGATCCTCGGCAGCGACCAGGGCGCGCAGGTCACCGTGAATGGCGGCAAGACCTGGAGCAGCTGGTACAACCAGCCCACCGCGCAGATCTATCACGTCAGCACGGACAACGAGTTCCCTTACTGGGTCTACGGATCGCAGCAGGACTCCGGCGCGGTGGCGCTGCCGAGTCGTACGGCCAGCTACGACGGCATCACGATGGAGCAGTTCCACGAGATCACACCGGGCGGCGAGAACGGCATGATCGCCGCCGATCCGAATGACCCTGACCTCATCTATGGTGACGGCAGCGACGCCGGCGCCAGCGTCGAGAAACTCGATCGCAAGAGCAATCAGGTTCGCGACGTCAATCCGATGCTCGCATACCCATGGGATCATTACCGCGTCACCTGGACGATGCCGCTCGTCTTCTCGAAGCGTGACCCGAAGACACTGTACTTCAGCAACCAGCGGCTCTTCAGCACGGATGACGGCGGCACTCACTGGAAGCCGATCAGTCCGGACCTCACGCGGCGCGATGCCGGCACGCCGTCGAATCTCGATCCGACGACCGCGGCGGATGACTTCCACGTCGGGAAGCGCCGTGGCGTGATCTACACCATAGCGCCCTCACCGTTGCGCGCCAGCATCATCTGGGTGGGAACGGACGACGGGCTGGTCTGGCGCACGAATGACAGCGGCGCGCACTGGGTACAAGTGACGCCGACCGCGTTGACTCCCTGGTCGAAAGTCGGTGGCATCGAGCTGTCCCACTTCCAGCAGGGAGTGGCGTATCTTGCGATCGATCGCCACCGCCTGAATGACGATACGCCCTACATCTACCGCACGAATGATGACGGCAAGAGTTGGACGCGTATCGATTCCGGCATTCCGCGCGGCAGCTTCGTCAACGTCGTACGGGAGGATCCCGTACGGCCGGGACTTCTCTATGCGGGCACGGAGTTCGGCCTGTACGTCTCTTTCGACGATGGCGCGCATTGGCAGTCGCTGCAACAGGGCCTGCCTATCACCTCGGTGCGCGACATCGACGTCCACGCCAATGATCTCGTGATCGCCACGCACGGCCGCGGATTCTGGATCATGGATGACGTCAGCGCGCTGCGTCAGATGGATAACGTGCATTCCGGGGCGGTCACACTCTTCAGACCCGCGGATGCGATCCGCGTCCGCTCCGCGTCCTTCACGGGAACGCCGATGCCGAAGGACGAGCCGATGGCGGCCAATCCTCCCGACGGTGCGATCATCGACTACGTGTTGCCCGCCACGGTACACGGCCCCGTCGTGGTGACGATTCGCGATGCGAGCAATCAAGTGGTGCGCTCCTACAGCAGCGCGGAGCAGGTGCCGGCGCCTGATCCGGCGAAGCTGGAGTTTGCTCCAGAGTGGGTTCCCCCGACTCCCATTCCGTCGGCCGCGCCCGGCATGCAACGGTTCGTGTGGGATCTGCGCTATGCCACGCCAGCGGCGCCTGGCTCCAGGCACCCGTCGCGGGACGGCGGAGTGTGGGCGCCTCCCGGCCAGTACACCGTCGAGCTGACAGTGGAGGGACGCGACTATCGCCAGCCTCTGGTGTTGAGACCCGACCCGCGCGTGAAGCTGCCGGAAGCCGCTTATGAGCGCGAGTTCGAGCTGGCACGCAAGGTCGAGGCCGCGAAGCTTCAGGCGTCTGCGGCTCTGGGTCGCGCGGTGAACCTGCTCGATGCGTTGGATGCTCGACTCGCCGGTGCCGGCGCGGCGCACCGGCAGATCGCGGCCCTGCTGGCCGAGGCCAGCAACATCTCCGGCACGACCCCGCATGCCATCCCGTTCCCAGCGGTCCCGTCACTGCGGACCGACAGTCTGCAGGCACTCTCCATGGACCTCGACACCCTCGAGTCGGCCGTGGATGGCGCGGATGCGGATCCCAGCCCCGACGCGTTGTCGTCCTACGCGACTCTGTCCCGGAAGCTGGCGGCGACGATGGCGGAGTGGACGCGTCTCGAGACGGTGGACGTGCCCAAGCTCAACGAGCGGCTGAAGGCATCGGGGGGGCGGCCCATTTGAACCTTGCCTGCGGGCTCGACTCCTCCGGGCTCGCACCTTCGAGCGCCAGCAGCTTGCGCTTGATCGGCAAGCCACCCCCGAACCCCGTGAGGCTGCCGTCGGCGCCGATCACGCGGTGGCAAGGCACGATGACGGGCAGGGGATTGGCGCCGTTGGCGAGTCCGACCGCGCGCGCCGCGCTCGGCTTGCCGATGCGGCGTGCGAGCTCGCCGTAGGAAACCGTCTTCCCGTAGGGAATCTCCGTCAGGGCGCGCCACACCCGCCGCTGAAATTCACTGCCCCGGGGGGCGAGCGGCAGGTCGAAACGGCGCCGCTCGCCGGCGAAGTACTCGCCGAGCTGGCCGATCGCCAGGCGAAACGGCGCGCCATCGGCGATCCAATCGTCCGCTGGCTGCCGTGGCCGCGGACCGGACTGGAAGTACACCTGGGACAGGCTCTCGCCGTCGCCGGCGAGGAGGAGCCTGCCGACGGGTGAGTCGATCTCGTGCCAGTAAAGGGCTGGGGTTTTCATCGAGCGTCTCCACGAAGTTGCCGGTCGCCGGCCGCGCACCAGAGGTGCATGACCGCATAACCGCGCCATGGGCGCCACGCATCGGCGCGGCGTTCCAACGCTTTCAGTGTCAGCGGTGCGCCGCCTCCGGCCGCCATGCGCCGCACGATGAGGTCGGCGGTCAGGAAGGCGTCAGGCTCGCCGAGTGCGCGCAGTGCAATGTACTGCGCCGTCCATTCGCCGAAGCCCGGCAGCTCCACCAGGCTCGCGACGACTTCGTCGGCCGGGCGGTCGAATGCGACCCGACCCTCGGCCACCGCCAGCCCCAGGGCCTTGAGCGCGCCGATCCGCGCGCCGGTGAGCCCCAGCCCATCGAGATTCGCGGCCGCGAGAGCCTGCGCCGTTGGAAAGAGGCGATCGAGTCCGCTTACCGCGGTCGCTACCGGCTCTCCGACACGCTCGACGAGGCGCCCCGCCAGGGTGCGCGCGGCTGCCACGGTGACTTGTTGACCCAGCACGGCGCGCACCGCGCACTCGAATGCGTCCCACGTGCCCGGGATGCGGATGCCCGGCCGGCGTCGCACGAGCGGACGCAGCAGCGGATCCGATTCCAGCCCCGCGGCGAGGAGCGCCGGGTCGGCGGACAGATCGAACACGCGCCGCGCGGCGGTGGCGATCTGAAAGAGCGCCGCCGGCGGCGCCCCCTGGACGCGAAGCTGCAGCGCATCCTTCCCCGCCAACGGCTGCACCTGGATCACAGCGTGGCCCCCATCGGTGCGGATCAGCCGGCCGTAGCTCTGCTCATCCACCCGTTCCACACCCGGCGTGGCGCGCAGCGCGAGGAAATCGCGCAGGTGATCCCAGTCGTAGGGTGGCCGGTACGAGAGGGCGAGCGACACCTCGTCGCCCGAGCCGTGGGCCGGCCGCTCGCGGCGGTCACGGCGCAACTCCCGCGGCGACCGGCCGTAGGCGTTGCGGAACGCATCGTTGAAGCGGCGCAGGCTTCCGAACCCGGCGGCGAGCGCAATCTGCGTCATCGGCAGATCGCTCTCGTCGATCAGCCGCTTCGCGAAGTGCAGGCGCCGCGTCTGCGCGACCGCGAGCGGTGAGGCGCCGACGTGCTGCACGAAGAGCCGATCGAGGTGCCGCGCGCCAACACCGACGCGAGCGGCGAACTCCCCGACACTGACCTCATCGAGCGCGCCCTCATTGATGAGGCGCAGCGCCCGTCTCACGACCGCGGACGTCCCGAGCCACGCCGGCGTGCCGGGCGCGGCCTCCGGGCGGCAACGCAGGCATGGCCTGAAGCCTGCCTCTGCCGCCGCCGCGGCGGAACCGAAATAGCGGACGTTGCCCCTGCGGGGGGAAGGCGATGCCGGACAGATGGGGCGGCAGTAGATGCCTGTCGAGGTCACCGCGATGAAGAATTTGCCGTCGAAGCGCGGGTCGCGGCTGAGCCGTGCCCGCTCCAGCACCGTCGGATCGAATGGCAGCGTCTCTTGCATGGGGGTGACGATACGCCCTGCGGCCGCCAGAGACTGGCCATTTTCGGACGTGGACGCGCGTTGCGTTTTTGAGACGCAATTCACAACGTTGCCAACAGGCAGGGGAGCTTGCCACAGTATCCGCAGAGCGCTTCGCACGGAGCCCGCTTGCGAGGCATAGGATCCGATGAAGGAACTCATGACGCTCTCTACCTCGACTCCCGGGCTGGAGCCCACAAGAGGCGCGCTGCGCGCCGTGTTCGCCGTGGGCGCGCTCGCCGCGACCTCGCCGGCGTTGCACGCCCAGCAGTTGGCCGCCAATCAGGTCAACCCGCTCAAGCAGCTGAGCATCGCGCAGCTCACCAACGTCATGGTGACCTCCGTGACCCGCGGTCCGGAGCCTTTGTCCCGCTCCGCCGCCGCGGGAGCCGTCGTCATGAGCGGCCCACTCCAGCCACATCGAGTTCGGTGGATCCGATGAGCGCAGCGCAATCAGGCGGAGCGTCTTCGGACGGTTGACATGGGACCTCTGAGAGGACCTCTGAGAGACCGCATGCGGGCAACGGCGATGGCGCTTCTCATCGCCGCCGGCCTGCTCGGCGGGCGCAGCGCGCTCGCGGCGCCCACGGCGCAGCAGGTCGAGGCCGTGTTCCTCTTCTATTTCTCCCAATTCGTCGACTGGCCGCCGGGAGCCTTCGCCGACCAGAGCTCGCCGATCGTGATCGGCGTGCTCGGCGATGATCCGTTCGACGGCTCGCTCGATCAGGCGGTCGCGGGCGAGCGCGTGAATGGGCGGCCGGTCGTGGTGCGCCGCCTGAAGAGCCTCGCGGAAGCGACCGGCTGCCACATTCTCTACATCAGCTCATCGGAGTCGGCGCAACTGGCGCAGATCATGAGCGCGCTCAAGGGACGCAACGTGCTCACCGTGAGCGATCTCGGTGATTTCGTGCAGAGCGGCGGCATGATCCGCTTCGTGCTGGTCGATCAGCACGTGCGGCTGGTCATCAACCCGCAGGCGGCGCAGGCCGCCGGTCTCAAGCTGAGCTCGAAGCTGCTGCGCGCCGCAGGCTCGGCCGCGCCGGGGGAGGGTTAGCCGTGGCGCCGCGCAGCACGCCGATCCGGCGCAGGCTGATGATCATGCTGCTCGTGACGAGCGGCGCGGTGCTCGCGCTCACCTGCGCGGCCTTCATCCTGTATCAGTACCAGAGCTATCGCGCCGCCACGCGGCATACCGTGCAGACTCTCGGGGATGTCATAGCAAGCAACAGCACCGCGGCGGTCGCTTTCGACAATGCGTCGGACGAGACTGACGTGCTTTCGGCACTGCATGCGGAGCGGCGGGTCACCCTGGCCGCGGTATACGACTCCGGGGGAGCGCTCTTTGCCCACTATCCCGCGCATGTGCCCCCGACGGCCTTCCCGTCGCATCCTGCGCCGGATGGCGTGCGCTTCGATGCGGACACGCTGGTCTACTATCTGCCGATCCGTCAGGGCGGCAATGCCCGTCTGGGTACGCTCTATCTGCGTTGGGATCTGACCTCGCTCCACCGCGAGATCGGCCTTTACGCATTGATCGCCGCGGGCATGACCGCCTTCGCGATGCTGATCGCGTACATTCTTGGCCGCTCGCTGCAGCAGCAGATCTCGAGGCCGTTGCAGACGCTCGGGCGCGCCGCGCTCGCGGTTTCGGAGAAGCGGGACTATTCCGTGCGGGCTCCGAAGCTCGGCAATGACGAGCTGGGCGCTCTCACGGACGCGTTCAACCATATGTTGGATCAGCTCACCAACGACATCACGGAGCGCCAGGCATTCGGGACGAGGCTGCAGCGACACCTCTCCCGCCTCGATCTGCTGCACCGGATCACCCGGGCGGTGGGCGAGCGCCAGGATCTGCGCAGCATCTTCCAGGTGGTCATCCGGCATCTCGAGGAGGACGTGCCGGTCGACTTCGGGTGCATCTGTCTCTACGACCCCCACGAGGAGATCCTGACCGTCACGAGCGTCGGTGCCCGCAGCCGGGAGACAGCGCTCGAGCTGGCGCTGACGGAGAAAGCGCGGGTACCCGTCGATCGCAACGGCTTGAGCCGCTGTGTACGCGGCGAGTTGGTATATGAGCCCGACATCGCCGCGAGCGCGTACCCGTTCCCGAGCACCCTGGCGAAGGGCGGACTGCGCGCCTTGGTCGCCGCGCCGCTACGCGCCGAAAGCAGGGTGTTCGGCGTCCTCGTGGCTGCGCGCCGTCAGCCGGAGTCCTTCAGCAGCGGCGACTGTGAGTTCCTGCGGCAGTTGAGCGAGCACGTCGCGCTCGCTGCCCACCAGGCGCAGCTCTACGACGCGCTGCAGCTGGCCTACGAGAATCTGCGCCAGAGCCAGGAGACCGTGGTGCAGCAGGAACGCTTGCGCGCGCTGGGACAGATGGCGAGCGGCGTCGCGCACGACATCAACAACGCCATCTCTCCGATCGCGCTCTACACCGAGTCGCTGCTGGAGCGGGAGCCCACACTGAGCGAGCGCGCACGCTCTTACCTGACCACGATTCAAACAGCGATTCACGATGTGGCGCGGACCGTGAGCCGCATGCGCGAGTTCTATCGCCCGCAGGAAGGTCATGCGGCGCTGGCGAAGATCGAGCTCGATCGCGTCGTCCGCGGGGTGCTCGAGCTCACGCAGGCGCGCTGGCGCGATCTGCCGCAGGAGCGTGGCGCAGTCATCGAGCTGAAGACGGACTTCGTGCGTCCCCCCGCCGTGATCATGGGCGCCGAGAACGAGATTCGCGATGCGCTCACCAATCTCATCTTCAATGCGGCCGACGCAATGCCCGATGGCGGAACGCTCACCGTGCGGACGAAGAGCGTCGTGCGGCAGGCGAAGGGCGCCGCTGAAGCAGAGGCGCCGGCCGAGGTGGTCTGTCTCGAGGTCTCGGACACGGGCGTCGGCATGGACCCGGAGACGCGGCGGCGCTGTCTCGAGCCGTTCTTCACTACCAAGGGCGAGCGGGGCACGGGAATGGGCCTCGCCATGGTGTACGGGATGGCGCAGCGTCATCGGGCGGAGCTCGAGATCGACAGCGTCCCCGGCGAGGGCACCACGGTCAGGCTCGTGTTCCCCGCCGCGCCGGCCGCGGAGGAAGAGACGGTGAGGCAGCTTGCGCTCGGTCTGCCCGTGCGGCCGATGCGCATCCTGATCGTCGACGACGATCCCATCATCATCGAGTCGCTGCGCGAGACTCTGCGCGGCGACGCTCACCGCGTCACGGCGGCCGACGGTGGCCAAGCGGGCATCGACGCGTTCGAGGCGGCGCGAGCGAACGGCGAGGCGTTCGAGCTGGTGATCACCGACCTCGGCATGCCGTACGTGGACGGAAGACGCGTGGCTGCCGCGATCAAGGCGGCATCGCCCAATACGCCCGTGGTTCTGCTCACCGGGTGGGGCCAGCGCCTCATGGCGGAGAACGAAGTGCCGCCCCACGTCGATCGTGTCCTCAACAAGCCGCCGCGGCTGAAGGAGCTGCGGGCCGCGCTGGCGGAGCTCGGCCGCCGGGGCTGAGGGGCGAACTTCCGCGGCTCTCGCGGATTCTAATGGGAGCTGCACACCATAGTACCCGGGAGGAGGGTTCCCATGGTTCGCCCCATCAGGCTCCTCGCAGCATCCGCGGCCGCGGCTCTGCTCGCAGCTTGCCACGCGAGCGTGAACGGCTCTTCGGCCCCGCCGCAGTCCACGACTCCGCAAGAGGGCCAGCTCCTCCAGAGCCCGCCTGCGGAGACCGGCTCCTACACGGTCTCCGACCTCCTGTCGCTGCTGAGCGGCGACAGCGATGCCGCGCAGCTCCTCAGCCTCGCCTTCACGCCGGCATGCACGGTCACCGTCTACCACCTGCAATACGAGACGGTGGGTGGCCAGGGCGAGGCAACGACCGCCTCGGGCGCCCTGATGGTGCCGAGCGGCGCCGATCCGTCCTGCCAGGGACCGCTGCCCGTGGTGCTCTATGCGCACGGCACTTCGGCGGCGAAGGCCTACGACATTGCCAATCTCACGGGCACGCAGGGCGAAGTCAACGACGAGGCGGTGCTGATGGCGGCGGTGTTTGCCGCGCGCGGATATATCGTGGTCGCCCCGAACTACGCCGGGTACGACACCTCGACCCTCTCCTACCACCCCTATCTCGTGGCCGCGCAACAGTCGCACGACATGATGGATGCGTTGACCGCCGCGCGCAGTGCGCTCTCCTCGCTGGGCGCGAGCGCGAGCGACAAGCTCTTCGTCACGGGATACTCCCAGGGCGGCTACGTGGCGCTCGCGACCCTGAGCGCCATGCAGACCGCCGGAATAGCCGTCACGGCAGCCGGACCGATGTCGGGACCCTACGCGCTCTCCGCTTTCGGCGACGCGATCTTCATGGGTGAGCCGAATGGCAGCGCGGTACTCAACTTCACGTTCGTCGTCGACTCCTACCAGCATTCATACGGCAATGTCTACACCGATCCCACGGACATCTTCTCGCCGCAGTACGCCACCAATATCGGCTCGCTCCTGCCGAGCACGACCTCGACCTCCGACCTATATGCGCAGGGCCTGCTCCCCGAAAACGCGATCTTCGACAGCACGCCGCCGGCGCCCCAATACGCGTCCATCACGCCCGCAACCACGCCCACGTATCTCGCACCGGTATTCGCCCTGGGCTTCGGCTCCAGCCCGCTGGTGACCAACGCCTATCGCCTGAGCTATCTGCAGGATGAGCAGGCAAACCCGGACGGCGGCTTCCCCACGACGACCACGGACCTGCCGCCCGCGAACGCGGGCAATACCCTGCGACAGGATTTGGCGAAAAACGACATGCGCAACTTCAACCCCTCGGTCCCCGTGCTCCTCTGCGGCGGCGACAACGACCCGACGGTGTTCTATCTCAATACGTTGCTCGAGCAGGAATACTGGGCCGCTCATGCGCCGAGCGCGCAGGTCACCGTGCTGGATGTGGATTCGGCAGTTGGCCCCAACGACCCCTACGCTGATGTCAAGGAAGCCTTCGCGGCAGCCAAAGCGGCGGTGATCGCCGCTGCCATTGCGGGAGGGGCTACGGACGGCGGGCAGGTCGCTGTGCTCACCGATTACCACACGGGCCTGGTGCCGCCCTTCTGTCTCTATGCGGTGGAGCGCTACTTCGGCGGATTCTGAGTATCCCCCGGTCATGGCATAGGCACGTCCATGTGACCGTTGCGCGCGCGCCACGCTTGATGAAAACAGGCGCCCATTCAGGTATCTTCACTGCCACAACTCGACCACTGGGAGGCGGACCCTCGCGTCGGTCCCGTCTTCTGAGCGTCCATTCATCCATTTTCAGGGTCACCATAATGAATCGGAAAAATCATCTGGTCTCACTGGCCGTCGCATCCGCGCTCGCAAGCAGTGTCTGTGGCGTTGCGTTGGCCGATCAGCAATCCGGACCGTCGGCGACGACCGCAACGGCGACGGAGGCAGCGACGCCCTCCGATCAGCTCGCCACGGTCGTGGTCACCGCCACGAAGCGCAAGACGCTGGCGCAAGACACGCCGATCAGCATCACGGTGCTCACCGCCGCCAACATCGCCGATCGCGGCGTGACGGATTTCAACACTCTGTCGCAGGGCATCCCGGACCTCGCGATGCGCACCTCCGGCCCGAATCAGACCGAGTACGAGATGCGCGGCCTGAATTCCTCGGGCGGCAACACCTCGATGGTCGGCGTGTACCTGGACGAAGTGCCGCTGTCGTCTCCAGCCTCGGAACAGCTCGGCAAGGTGATCATCGATCCCAACCTCTATGATCTCGACCGGGTCGAGGTTCTGCACGGACCGCAGGGCACCCTGTATGGATCGAGCTCGATGGGCGGCACGGTCCGGCTCATTCCGGCGGCGCCGGAGCTTGGAACCTTCGATGCCTCCGGCGAGACGACCGTCTCCGACACCGGCTCCGGCGGCAGCATCAACTTCGCGCAGAACGGCATGGTGAACCTACCGTTCGGATCCACGGCGGCCCTGAGGCTGGTCGGTTCCGCATCCTCGCAAAGCGGTTGGCTGAACCAATACGTGCTCGCCGACGGCGCCGTGCAGACGGACACCTGCCCGAGCACCCCATGCTATCGGCCGAGCAATTTCTATACCGCGCCGCTCCTTTCGACCACCAAGGGCGTGAACTCCGCGACCAACGATACCGTCCGCGCGATTCTCCTCTGGCAGCCCATCGATGGGCTCAAGATCACACCGATGATCATGTGGCAGCAGGGCAATAGCGACGCTCCCAACGCGGTGGACGTCGACGGGTCGCCGACCAATCCCACCTACCCGAGCCCGGCGGGACACTACGAGATCTACCAGACCGACGAGCCGCAACAGGATCGCTTCACGCTGGGCAGCCTGAAGGTCGAATACGCGCTCACACCGGACATCGGCCTCACGTCGATCACCGCATTGTGGTCGAATAACTCCCTGACGACGCAGGACGGAACCGAGGAAAACGACGGCTCGGCGGGTCTCGGGGAGTCCACGCAGGCCTATCCTTACGACGTCAATCCATCCGACCCTGCCTATCCATACCCGGATCCGAGTGGTGCCAATACTCCCGCCGGCAACGGTGCCGGCCCGACGGGCCCCGGCCCATTCGGCCCGGGCGTCGAGGAGCGCGACTACACCAGACAGTTCAGCGAAGAGCTCCGCGTCGCCTCCACGGGCTCAGGACCGTTACAGTGGCTGGCGGGATATTACTATCAGGACCTGCAATCGGACTGGGACATGTGGTCGGTCAACCCGCAGGCCGGCCCCATCTCCAACGTCTACGTCGACTACATGCCGCAGACCATCCTGCAGAACGCAGCTTTTGGCAACATCTCCTGGACGTTCCCGCAAGGCCTCACGGCCAGCGTCGGAGCACGTTACTATCATTACTCGTACGCCCAGGACAACACCGAGTGGGGCGATTTCACGCCGTACGGCTTCAATAACCTGCTGAGCGGCGACCCGACGGTGGCCGGAAACCTGGCGCCGTTCGACACCAGTGCCGGCAGCAGCGCCAGCGGAACCAACCCGCGCTTCAACCTGACCTGGCAGATCGACCGCGATCACATGGTGTATGCGACGGCCGCCAAGGGCTTCCGCCTGGGCGGCACCGACCAGCCCTTCGTCGGCTACAACCATCCGGAGACCCAGGCGTCGTGCAACGCGCCCTCTTCGTTGCTCGACCTGCAGCAGTGCGGCCTGCAGTACAAGCTGTCGGCGACTCCGAGCACTGCCGGCGCCTGGTACACCCCGCTCGCGAACTTCCCCAATGTCAACTCGCAGGGCGTGCCGCAGTTCAAATCCGATTCCGTATGGGACTACGAGATCGGAACCAAGAACGAGCTGTGGAACGACCGCGCCATGTTCAACCTGACGGGGTATTTCGAGCGTTGGATGGATCCGCAGATTTCGACGAACATCGCCGGCTTCGGCTTCACCGTGAACGGCGGCGACGCCAACATCTACGGCCTGGAGGCGGAGTTCCGCGTCAATCTCGGCTATGGCTTCGATTTCTCGACGGATTGGGGCTATACGCACACCAAATTCCTGACCGACAGTGCCATCACCGGCATACCCGCGGGTTACGGCGTTCCGGATACGCCGAAGGTCACAGGCTCGGCGTCGATCAACTACAATCAGGCCTTCAGCGACAGCCTGGCGTTCTTCGGCAACATCACCTACAGCTACGTCGGCTCGCGGTATGACCTGCCTTACGGCGTCACGGTCTATCTCAACAACATCCAGCAGACCGAAATCAACCTGCCGTCCTACGGCATCCTGGATCTGCGCGCCGGGATTCGCGCCGACAGGTGGAGCCTGGCCTTGTTCGTCGACAACGCGGCGAACAACCAGGTGCTGCTCGATCCGCTGCCGCAGATCAATCTGGCGTCGCCGCAGTTCACGCGCTACATCGTGAATCAGCCGGTGACGTACGGCATGGATGTGACCTACAACTTCGGGAAGTAACTGCGTGGAGTGTTTGCGGGCCGTCCACCCCGAATCATGAAGCGGTGCGAGCGCGTGGCAGGCACACGGAGGTGCCCCGCCGCCGCAGGTGGCGGAGCCGCGGGCAAAAACCACGCTTTTTGGCCGCGGCGCGCTGGGCCGGGCGGGACGCCCGGATCCAGCGCTTCAGATGAAGCCCCACGGCCGTATTCCCGCCCCGGGCGGCTATAGCCCATAATCCTGCAGGGTTGGCTCACGGGGAATCGATCTCTATGACGTGGCTCCTTCGTCAGGCTACTCCGGCGGACTGCGCGGAGATTCAGGAATTGATCGCCAGGTCCATCCGGGCGCTCGGCGCCGAGGATTACTCCGCGGACCAGATCGAGGGAGCGCTCCAAGGCGCCTTCGGCCTCGATAGTCAGCTGATCGCAGACGGGACCTACTTCGTGGTGGAAAGCGACGGCCAGCTCCTCGGCTGTGGTGGCTGGAGCTATCGGCGCACGCTCTTTGGCGGGGATGCGCGCGCCGATCGCGACGCCGGAACCCTCGATCCGGGGAACGACGCCGCCAAGATCCGCGCTTTCTTCGTCGATCCCGCGGCCGCTCGTCGCGGCGTCGGCAGCGCGATCCTCGAGCGCTGCGAGGAAGAGGCGCGCCGCCACGGCTTCAGGCGCGCGGAGATGATGGCGACGCTCCCAGGCAAGCGACTCTACGAGGCGCGCGGTTATGTCCCGGAAGAGAGAGTCCACTATCCGGTCGGACCCGGCGTCACGATCGAGTTCGTGCCGATGTCGAAAAATCTCACCCGCTAGGGCGTCGCGCCGACCGGCCCCGGCCCCTCCGCCAGGGTGAAATAGAAGCTCGCGCCACGATCCGGCTCTGCTTCCGCCCAGATGCGCCCGCCATGGCGGCGAATGATGCGATGTGCCGACGCGAGCCCAATGCCCGCGCCCTCGAACTCCCGCTCCGAGTGCAGGCGCTGGAACGGGCCAAAGAGCTTGCTGGCGTAGCGCATGTCGAAACCCACGCCGTTGTCGCGCACGAAGTAAACGGGCGGGGTGGCGGGCTGCACGCCGACCTCGATCCGCGCAGGCTCGCGGCCACGACTGAACTTCCATGCGTTGTGCAGCAGCGCCTCGAGCGCCGCGGTCAGGAGCGCGGGGTCCGCCGCAGCGGCGAGCTTCTCGGCGATCGCAACCTCGACCGGGCGCGCCGGCTCCGCGGCTCGGAGCCGGGCGACAATGCCACGCGCGAGGTTCGCAAGATCGAGCGTCACGGGATGAAACTCCGCCCGGTAGATCCGCGCGAGGCTCAGCAGCCCCTCGAGCATGAGCGACATCTTGTGAGATGCTTCCAGCACATGCTGCAGGTAGCGGCGGCCGTCCTCACCGAGCCCCTCGCCGCTATCTTCACTCAACGCACGGGCGAACCCCTCGATGGTGCGCAGCGGTGCGCGCAGATCGTGGGCAATGGTGTAGGTAAGCGACTCGATCTCGCGGCGAGATTCGGCGAGATCCGCAAGCGCCTTGTCCGGGTGGGTCTGCTCGTTCAATTCGCGCGGGCGCTGTAGCTTTCCATCATGAGGCCGGTGCCGCCGCGCGAGACATGCGCCACCACCGCGGTGCGGCGGTGCAGCTTGGTGACGGTGCCCAGATTGATCGCGAACGAGAGCACCACAGTCATGCCCTTGCGCAGCCCAAGGTTGGTGGTCTCGATGAACACGCCGGTGGCGCTCAGATTGACCGCCTTGCACAGTTTCCGGGAGCCACCGGGAACGGTGATGTAGACGGTGGTCCGGGCTCGGTGCCTAGTGTGCAGGCGGCGTTCCATTGAGGGCCTCGCGGAGAGTTCTGGCTTTTCTGGTCGCGAACCACGCGATTATGCCTCGATCCAGGCCCTCCGGCACTGTGAGTCAACTTAATCTTCTTGGCGCGGATCGCTCCCGGCGACTGTGCGCGGCGAGCCGGCTCAGCCCAGGAAGGACCTCAGCTCCCGCCCGAAGCGCTCGATGTCCAGAAGGAAAGAGTCGTGCCCTTCGATGCACTGCAGGGGAGCGAACCGCGTGGCGGCACCGCCGGCTTGCAGAGCCTGGGACACGGCTCGCTGCTCCGCTATGGAAAAGAGAAGATCGGACTCCACTCCGATGACCAGCGCCTGCTCCAGGCCGGCCCTGCCCAGCACGGCCGCCGGGTCTCCGTGGGCGCCGAGCTCGAAGCGGTCCATCGCCCGTGACAGGTAGAGGTAGCAATTGGCGTCGAAGGCGTTCACCCAGCGCCGCGCCTGGGCCTCGAGGTAACCCTGAACCGCGAACTCCGCCGTGAACGGCCCGTTGTGCTCGTGGTCGGGCCGCGCCGGCTGGCGGTCGAAGCGCTGCTGCCACTCCGCGGCGGAGCGGTAGGTGACCGTACCCAGTTTGCGTGCCAGCCTCATCCCGGTGTGTGGCGGCCGGTCGGAGGCGTAGTTGCCATTCCGCCAGTCCGGATCGCCCGTGATGGCTTCCCGCTGGATGGATCGCAGCGCGATGGCGAAGGGTGAGGCGGCCAGCGTGCCGGAAATGCTGACCAATCGCCGGGAGGCACCCGGGAAGAGCGCCGCATAAGCCAACACTACCATGCCGCCGAGCGACGGGCCCATGACCGTGTCGAGCCGCTGGATCCCAAGCGAGCGCGCAACTTCGTACCCTCCGCGCGCAATGTCCTCCACCGAAAGATCGGGGAAAGCCAGGCGGTACGGCCGTCCGGTAGCAGGGTCGATCGATGCCGGGCCGGTCGATCCGAAGCAACTGCCGAGGGAGTTGACGCACACCACGAAGCGCTGGTCGGTGTCGATCGCCAGGCCGGGTCCAACCATGCGCTGCCACCAGCCATCGCGAGGGTCGTCCGGGGAGGACGCTGCGTGGGCGGGCGGCGACAGTCCCGTGAAAAGGAGCACCGCATTGTCACGCGCCGCGTTCAGTCTGCCCCAGGTCTCGTAGGCTATCCGCGCGCCGTGCAGCACGCCGCCCCGCCACATCGGGAAGGGGTCGGACAGTGTCGCGTAGCGCCTGGCATCAGGCTCGCGCTGCTCGGGTTGCGGCATGGGGGTCGCCATTTTCAGGTTCGACCGGACTCCGTGGGGCTCTTGCTGAGGCGATCTTTCTACCATCTTCTACCTTGGCAGCCAGGGCCCTACAAGCACCGGAGGGCTATCTATAGAGACCTTGGGATTATAATTGCCCGTGACTATAAGGCTCCAAAAGCTGCTCTCGACCGCCGGTCTGGCTTCGCGCCGCCAGGTCGAGCAGTGGATCGCCGACGGCCGCCTGACCGTGGCCGGGCGCGTCGCGAAGCTGGGTGACCGCGCCGGTCCGGGCGATGACATCCGCCTCGATGGCCGCAAACTGGAGCTGGGCCCGCCGCAGCCGGCCGCGCGCCAGGTCCTGCTGTATCACAAGCCGGTCGGCGAGGTGACCACGCGGCGGGATCCTCAGGGCCGGCCCACCGTCTTCGACCACCTGCCGCCGCTGCAGCGGGGCCGCTGGATCGTCGTCGGCCGGCTGGACGTCAATACCTCGGGTCTACTCCTCTTTACCACCGATGGCGATCTCGCCCATCGGCTGATGCATCCATCGAGCCGCATCGAGCGCGAATACCTGGTGCGGGTCCGGGGACGGCCGGACGGCGATGCGATCGGCAAGCTCCTGCGGGGCGTTCCCCTGGAAGATGGTCCGGCGGCCTGCGACCGGGTGATCGAGGAATCCTCCGTGCAAGGCGAGGCGCACAACGCCTCCTATCGGCTGGTGCTCCACGAAGGGCGCAACCGGGAGGTGCGCCGGATGTGGCAGGCCGTCGGCTACGAGGTCAGCCGACTGCTGCGCATCCGTTACGGGCCGATCGCGCTACCGCGCGATCTTCGCGGCGGCCAATGGCGCCTGCTCGACGACGGCCTCGTTGCCGCGCTCGCCGAGGCGGCGGCTCCCGCGTCTCGATCGGCATAGTCCTTGCGTGCCACAGCGGGCGAAGGCCGCTCAGAGGACAGACATATGCAGGTGTTGATCAATTCGGATCACCACATGGATCTGACGGCGCGTGTGCAAGGTGTGGTCGAGGGGAGGCTCGAGCGCTTCGAGGGACGTATTACGCGTGTCGAGGTCCACCTCCGCGATCTGAATAGCCAGAAGCTCGGTGAGCGCGACAAGCGCTGCACGATGCAGGCGCGTCTGGGCGGCATGAGGCCGATCACCGTGAGTCACGAGGCGTCGACCCTGACCGAGGCGATCCACGCGGCGGCCGACAAGCTCGAGCGAGCGGTCGAGCACGCGCTCGGCCGACTCCAGGATATGCCCGGACGGACTCCTCCGGAGGCTCGAGTGGTGGCCGTCGAGGCCCTTCGGGAGCTCGGGCGCACCGAGGCGGATCACAAATGACCGCCCGGACCGCTGCTGTCGTGCTCAGGTATCAGCTCGGCAATAGCAAATAACGCGCCAGGCGCATTGACACCCGCGCGGCCGGAAATCAAAATACGCGGCTCGTTTTCGCGGAGGGGTACCCAAGCGGTCAACGGGAGCAGACTGTAAATCTGCCGGCTTACGCCTTCGTAGGTTCGAATCCTACCCCCTCCACCACCCTACGCCCTACGGGCTTCGGGCGGCGGGCCAGAGGGTAGGTGGATGAGGTGGCGGTGGTGGAGAAGGGCCTGTCTCCCGAAGCTCCGGAGGAGCGGAGGGAGACGACATCAGCAGCGGGTGTAGTTCAATGGTAGAACCTCAGCCTTCCAAGCTGATGACGTGGGTTCGATTCCCACTACCCGCTCCAGTATCCCTTCGAGCCAAGCCCACGTAGCTCAGTTGGT
>Ga0335073_10000744_pt1 | contig 42577 bp, 41 predicted proteins | sample Lox_Sample_22_FD_207093 | JGI IMG/M metagenome (GOLD analysis project Ga0335073, IMG submission 207093) | Soil microbial communities from Loxahatchee National Wildlife Refuge, Florida, United States - Lox_Sample_2.2 | ecosystem: Environmental > Terrestrial > Soil > Wetlands | place: USA...
TGACCGCGCACCCAAGCACCGATACCTCGATCGGGTCGTCGTACTGCGTGAGGCGCCGCTCGACCTCGGCCACGACGCTGTCCATGTCGAACTGGAGGCGGCCGCAGGTCGGGCAGGCGATCAGCACGGGGCCGCGCTCGCGCAGCTTGAGCGCCTTGAGGATCTCCCAGGCGACCTTGACCTCCTCCTCGGCGTGGAAGGTCGAGAGCGAGATCCGGATCGTGTCGCCGACGCCGTCGGCGAGCAGCGTCCCGAGCCCGACGGCGGACTTGAGCGAGCCCGACCACTTGGTGCCGGCCTCGGTGATCCCGAGGTGCAGCGGGTAGGGAATCCTCTCTGACAGCAGGCGGTTCGACGCGATCGTGTTGGGCACGCTCGTCGACTTCATCGACACCTTGAAGTTCGTGAAGTCGAGGCGCTCCATCAGCTCGACGAACTCGACCGCGGCGGTGACGAGGGCCTCGACCGGGTTCTCGAACTCGAGGTCGCGGAGGTGGGCTGGGAGCGACCCTGAGTTGACGCCGATCCGCAGCGGCGTACCGAGCTCGTTTGCGCGTTTTGTCACAATCGCGACCTTGTCGGGCCCGCCGATGTTCCCGGGATTGAGCCGGACGCAGTGGGCGCCCGCGTCGAGGGCCTTCAGCGCCAGCGTGTAGTTGAAGTGGATGTCGGCGATCACCGGGATCGGCGAATCGGCGACGATCGTCTTGAGCGCCTCCACGTCCTTCTCGCGGGGCACGGCGACGCGCACAATGTCCGCGCCGGCCTCGGCGACCGTCCGGATCTGGGCCATCGTGGCCCCGAGATCGGCGGTCTCGGTCTTGGTCATCGTCTGGACCGCGACGGGGGCGCCGCCGCCGATCGGGACCCCGCCCACGTGGATCTGGCGCTCTGAGGCCATGGGGGCAGTGTAGAGGCGATACCGTGGGCGCTGGGTTGCAGGACCGTGATCGCCCGACGCAACTTCAGAGGCTCTGGGTAGTTGCTTCTACCGTGCGAATTTTCAGACGCTTACTCCCCATAGCCGCATTGCTCACGAGCATGGCGGCGCTCAATGCTGCACCCGCCGCCGCGTCGACGACGCAGGTGGCGGTCTTCCAGGCCGACCCCCAGGTGCTCAGCAATCCCGTTGGAACCCTCCAGACCCTGCGTGACCTCGGTGTCGGCATGGTGAGGGTCAACCTCACGTGGAACGCGATCGCGCCCTCGGCGCTGTCGACCACTCGCCCCAAGGGCTTCAACGCCACCGATCCGGCGGCGTATCCAGCGAGCGGCTGGGCGCCGTACGACAATGTCGTACGTACGGCCGCGGCCGACCACATCGCGATTGACTTCACGATCAACGGGCCCGCTCCGTTGTGGGCGACTGGCTCCGGCGCGCCCAAGGGCACCACGGGCTACTTCCGGGCCGACTGGGAGCCTTCGGCGAAGGAGTACGGATACTTCGTCAAGGCCGTCGGCGCGCGCTATAGCGGCTCCTACAAGCCCGCTGGCTCGGTGCCGGCGCTTCCGCGCGTCAGCTTCTGGTCAATCTGGAACGAGCCGAACTACGGCTACGACATCGCCCCTCAGGGCACCGGACGCAACCAGTCGAGCCCGAACAGCCCCCGGATCTACCGAGGGCTCGTGGACGCGGCCTGGGGTTCGCTGAACGCCACCGGTCACACCACGCGATCGGACAAGATCCTGTTCGGCGAGGTGACGCCGCACGGCAACGCGACTTGGGGCGTCTTCGCGAACATGAAGCCGCTGATCTTCGTGCGGTCGCTGTACTGCGTCGACTCGAACTACCGGGAGCTGCGCGGATCCGCGGCGCGGGCCCAGGGATGCCCGACGACGGCGGCAGGCTCGCGTGCCTTCCGCAAGCAGAACCCGGCGCTGTTCTCGGCCAGCGGCTTCGCCGCCCACCCCTACGAGGAGGCGTCACCGCCGAACGTGCCGACCCACCTGTGCGGCTCCAAGCTATGCGCAGGCAACCCGGCCGACCCGGACTTCGTCGACCTGCCGGAGGTCCCGCGACTCGAGCGCACGCTCGATCGGCTGAACGGGATCTACGGCTCCCACACCCACTTTGCGGTGTACAACACGGAGTACGGCTTCCGGACGCGGCCGCCTGACCCCCACGAGGGCGTCAGCCAGGCGAACGCCGCCCTGTACATGAACGAGGCCGAGTACATCAGCTACCACCAGGGGCGGCTCGCGAGCTACTCCCAGTACCAGCTGATCGATCAGGCGCCGCCGGCGTACTTCGACACCGGTCTGCTGAACCCCAACGGGACCAAGAAGCCCGGCTTCGACGCGTACCGCATGCCGCTGTGGCTGCCCCACACCTCGACTCGCAAGGGTCGCAAGCTGGAGGTCTGGGGCGACGTCCGCCCGGCGTACTTCGCCAAGCTGGACACGGGCAAGGCGCAGAGCGTTCTCGTCCAGTTCCAGGCCGGCTCGAAGGGCGCCTGGACGACGGTCGCGACGATCGCGATCAAGAACGCCCGCGGGTACTTCGACACCCACGTGGCGTTCCCGCGCAGCGGCTCGGTGAGGCTCGCGTGGACCTACCCGACCGGTGACCCGCTGCTCGGCAGCGGCACGGCGTACAGCCGGTCCCAGAAGATCTCGGTCAGGTAGTCGTATGTGATCTGCGCGTGGTCAGGCCCCGGTTCGCCCGGGGTCTGGCCCGCTTGGATCGGTGCGGTCGCCGGCGGGGAACGTCAACAGCGAACATCAACGGCGGGCACCCGAGAGTGGAGTGGCGCGCTGCCTGTCCGGATCGAGGGCGGTCCCCGACCTGCATGACACGACATTCGATGCGTTTCGGGTTGACCGTGACATGTGGTGCATGCCCCACATGTCGTAGTACGCCACGGTCCGCCTGGATCGCCTCGAGTGTCGCGTTATGCACGGTCGCACCGCCACGAGCATCGTCTTGGCACGCATAACTCGGCAATCGGCGCGCGCCAGCCAGACCGTGCCGAACTGTGCACGATAATCGCGGGCAACACGGCATCGTCCGCACGGATCGGCTCGAATGTCGCCTTATACAGGCTCTTTCGGGCGTCGACGCGTCCCCGTTCTCCAGGTGCCCGCCGTTAGAGACCGGCCGCCCGCCAGAGCCGAGGCTCAGCTGCCAGACGCGCCGGGGGCGCCCGGATCGCTACCGCCACCGCCGGACGAGCCGGGACCGTCCGACCCATCCCCGCCGCCGCCGGCCGCAGGATCGTCCGGGCCACCTTGATCACCCTGGCCGCCGGCGTTCTGCTCCGTGCGGCGGTTCCGAATCGCGAGCGCGCCGAAGGTCAGCGCCCCGAGCGCGAGCAGGACGATCACGATGATCAGCCAGGTCGGGAGCACCGAGCCACCCGAGCTCGAGCCGCCTCCCGAGCCCCCGCTCGAGCTCTTCCCGAGCTGGGCGAACAGCTGCTTCTCGATGACGTCGTAGCAGTCGCTGTACTCCCGCACGTCCGCCGGCAGTTGCGCAAGCGCGGCCGTGAGCGTCGCTGACGAGTATTGATGCGTCAGGCGGTCGTTGGCCGAGCAGTCGGCGATGGCGGCCGCTGGAGTGTCGCTCGATGCGGCAGCGGCGATCCCCGCCGCGGGACCGACGGCAAGGGCGCAGACCAGCGTGAGCACGATGAACAAGCGTCGCGTCATCGGGGCAAGCTTATGAAGAATCCGCCCGATATAGCGCCGTCAGCCCGTCGTAGAAGCGATCCTCGCCGAACCGCTCGCGCGCGCGGGCGAGCGCCGCGGCGCCGCGCTCGGCCCTGAGATCGGGGTTCTCCCAGAGCTCCTTCAGGGAGTCTGACCACGCCCCGGGGTCGGTCGCCGGCAGCGTCGCGTCTTCGCCGACGAGCTCGGGCAGCCCGCCACGATCGGCGGCCAGTACCGGCACCCCAGCGGCGAGCGCCTCGAGCACCGAGAACGGGCACGGCTCCTCCCAGCGGGACGGCGCCAGCGCCACCGCGGCTCGCGCGCGCAGCGAGGCCAGCGCCTCGGGCGCGAGGAGTCCGGTGAAGCGGACGTCCGCGCCCCCGGCCAGGTCCCGCAGGCGCGCCTCGTCCGGGCCCGTGCCGGCGATCACGAGCGGGACGCCCGCGGTGCGCGCGGCGGCGATCGCGGTGTCGAACCCCTTCTCCTCGGTCAGGCGTCCGGCCACCAGCGCGAATTCGCCGTCGCCGGCGTGCGACTCGGAAGCGAAGGCGTCGTTGGGCATGAAGTTGGGCAACGTGGCGGTTAACGAGGGCGGGAGCCCCAAGTCGCGCAAACGGCTCGCAGTCGCCTCGCTAACCGTCACGAATTGGTCGACGTGCTCGTACAGCCGGGGCTGTTGGCGGTGCAGCGCGGCGCCGTAGACGACCGCCTCGGGCAGCGTCCCCCGGCAGCGGAGCCGGACGCCGGGATACGTGCTGGCGCCTTGGCAGCGGAAGCACGGCTCGGCGTCCCGATAGGAGATGCCGATCGCGCAGAACAGCCGGAAGTTGTGGAGATGCAGCAGCGTCCGGGCGCCGGCGGCCCGGGCGGCGGCGAGCGCGCGCCACCCGAGTGTCGGATGGACGTTGTGCGCGTGCACGATGTCCGCTCCGAGGCGGCGCACGGCGTCGCCGACTTCGCCGGGATCGAGGCCGCCGGCGAGCAGGCCGAGCGCCGCCTTGCCGCGCCCGAGGCTCGCGCTCGAGCGCTCGAGCACCTCGACCTCGTGCCCGCGTCGCCTCAGCAGCGAGGCGATCTGCGCGACCGCGCGCTCCTCGCCGCCGGTCGTCCGGTAGCGGTTGTGCAGGAGGAGGACGACCACGCTCGGCGGGACTCTCTAACGGGCGCCGCGCTGGCTCTGGACGAGCACCGCGGCGCCCGGGACCGGCGGTGTCAGCAGCTGCCCGGCGAGCGCCGTGATCTGCGGCTGGGTGAGCGGCCGCGCGGGACCGATCGAGAACCGGTCGACCAGGAAGTCGTCGACCGTCTTGGCGCTGAGGAGGCGTGTGCCGGCGGGCAAGGCGGAGGCACGCGTCTGCCAGCGACGGCCGACGACGTCGACCTCGTCGACGGTGACCGGGCCGGCGGGCGGGCCGCTCCACGAAACCCCGGGGAGGTAGATCGCAAGCGGATCGGTGGCGGTCGAGCCGTCGTTGGCGACGATCGCCCGGGTGGCCGTCGCAGACCCGAGCGCCCGTGCCACGCCGCGCCAGTCCGGGCGCTGGTACTGAGCGTTGTCGTCGATCTTGACCTGGGCGTAGACGAAGCTCGCGAGCAGCACCACGCCGAGGACCGCCCCCGGCACCCGCGCCCGCGGCACCGTGCACGCTGCCCCGACGACCACTGCCAGCGGGATCCACGCCGGGATGAGCGCCCGCGGGATGTAGTAGTCCTCGCCGAGGAGCGCGAGCACTAGCGGCACGAGCAAGACCACGGCCGCGAGCGCGGCAGCCGCACCGGCGCCCCGGAGCTGCTTCGAGTCTGAGCCGACCAGGAGCAGCACGATGCACGCCCCGACCAGCACCGCGGCCCCCAGGAGCCCGTAGCGGACGGCCGGGCTCTGGTAGAGCGTGCCCAGGCCGAACGCCACCGGAACCTGCTGAATCCGGGTGCGCAGCGGCGTCTCGCCGATGAAGCCGAGCAGGCTCTTGGTGGCGTGGTTGAAGAGGAGCGGCAGTAGCGCCAGTTGCACAACCGCCACCGCCCCGGCGGCGATCGCGGTCGTCCGGTCGCGGATCACGTACAGGAGCCACAGCGCCTCGGGAGCGACGAGGAATCCGGCGAAGGCGTGGGTCAGGACCGCGAGCGCGGAGAACACCCCCCACAGCGCGACGTTTCTGCGCGACGGGTCGTGCCAGGCCCGCGCGAAGTACAGCAGCGACGCGCCGCACAGCAGCGCCAGCAGCATGTACTCGCGCGCCTCCTGGGAGTACCAGATCATGAACGGGCTGAGCGCGGCGAGCGCGGCGGCCATCAGCCCGGCGCGACGCGAGACGAGCTCGCGTCCGCCCAGATAGGCGATCGGGATAACTGCGGTTCCGGCCAGCGCGGACAGTGACCGCAGCCCCACCTCGCCGGTCCCGAACACGCGTGCCCACAGCCAGCCGAGCACGAAGTACAGAGGCGGATTCGTCTCGTGGACGACCATCGAGTTGAGCATCGACCCGAACGAGAGGTGGAGCTCATGGGCAGCCTGAGCCTCGTCGAACCAGTAGCTCTGGCTGCCCAACGTCGCGAACCGAAGCCAGGCCCCGACGGCGACCACGCCCGCGAGGAGCCACGCCTCGACCGAAGTGCTTGCTACCCTCACCGCCCTAGAGGTCCGGGCCGCCACCGCGGCGTCCGAGCGGGCCGGGACGAGCATCCGCGCGCATTGTAGAGCGGGATTAGGCGCCGGCCCTTTGCCCCCTGGACCGCTCCCGGAGTAGATCGCGCCATCTTGTTGACACGAACTCTCGCGCCCATCCGCAGCCGGTCGCCGCGCACCGCGCGCGCGGCCAGGCTGGCCGCGACGGTGTGCGCGCTGGCCGTCGCCGTCGTCGTGGGCGGGTGCGGCGGAGGCGGTAAGGCGCAGGCGACCTCGTCGTCGCGGGCGCAGCCGATGGAGACGATCTTCGAGGCGCAGTCCCAGCTGTTCGCGAACCCGGGCCAGACCCTCGACGAGCTCAAGCGCATCGGCGTCGACGACATCAAGGTGTTCATGCAGTGGAATTCGATGGCGCCCAACCCGCTTGGTCACAAACGCCCGGCCGGATTCGACGCCGCCAACCCGGACGCGTACCCGGCGGCGCTTTGGGCGCCCTACGACGAGGTCATCAGGGCGGCAGCGGCGCGTGGGATGGGTGTCGACCTTGCGCTCGAGGGGCTCGCGCCGCTGTGGGCGACCGGACCCGGCGTCCCGGCGGGCACCTCCCCCGGCTTCGTCGGCGCCTGGGAACCCTCGGCCAAGGAGTACGGGCTGTTCGTCCAGGCCGTGGGCAAGCGTTACTCGGGCCACTTCACGCCCGCGGGTAGTCCTGTGCTCCCGGCGGTGCACTTCTGGTCGATCTGGAACGAGCCGAACTACGGCGCCCAGCTGGCCCCGCAGGCCGTCGACCACTCGACGGTCGAGGTGTCGCCCCTGCTCTACCGCGAGCTCGTCGACGCTGCCTGGACGGCGCTCGGTCAGACCGGGCACGGCGGCGACCAGATCCTGATCGGCGAGGTCGCGCCACGCGGGCAGACGACCGGCGATCAGCCGGGCAACTTCTCGGGGATGGTGCCGCTCCGCTTCATCCGCGCGCTCTACTGCGTGGACCAGTCGTTCCACCCGCTCACAGGAACCGCCGCCACGCTGCGAGGCTGCCCGGCGACAGCGTCGGCGTCAAAGGCGTTCCCGAGTCAGCATCCCGGTCTGTTCCACGCCAGCGGATTCGCCGTCCATCCCTATCCCCAGGGACAGGTGACGCCGAACGTCGCCACCGCGAACGAGCCCGACTACGCCGACCTCCCCAAGCTCGGTGACCTCGAATCGACGCTCGACGGAGCCGCGAAAGCGTACGGACAGGACACCCGGTTCCCGATCTACAACACCGAGTTCGGCTATCAGACCAACCCCCCCGAGACGATCCAGCGCGCGATCCCCCCGACGCTCGCCGCTTACTACCTGAACTGGGCCGAGTACATCAGCTGGCACAACCCGCGGGTCGCGTCGTGGGACCAGTACCTGCTCACCGATCCAACGCCGACGAGCAAGAGCAACTTCGATACCGGCCTCGAGTTCTACACCGGCAAGCCCAAGAACCCGATGTACGACGCCTTCCGGATGCCGCTGTACCTACCGAACTCCACGGGCAAGAAGGGCCAGGCGATCGACGTGTGGGGTTGCGTGCGACCGGTTCACTGGTTGAAGGCCCCGCAGGTCGCGAGCATCCAGTTCAAGCCCGCGGGCGGCGGGCCGTTCAAGACGATCGATCGCGTCACGATCACCGACAAGTACGGCTACTTCAATACGTCCGCGAAGTTCCCCTCGAGCGGCTCGGTGCGGATCGCGTGGTCGTCCCCGGGGAAGGGCCAGTTCTACAGCCGGGTCGCCCCCGTCACGATTCATTAGACGGGCATCAGGTCGGCGGACCTAGGCCGCAACTTCGCTCGCGCGGGCCTGTTGTTTTCTGCGATGCGATTGGTGAGGCGGATCGCGGCGGGTCTGTGGGTGGCCGCGGCCTTGGCGGGCGCAGGGTTTCTCTCGCTCCCCGCGGCAGCGGCGGCGCAGTCGAGTCAGGTCGGGATGTTCCAGGACGACGCCAGCATGCTCACCTCGCCGGGGCCTACGCTCCTGACGCTGCGAGAACTTGGGGTCGGTGCCGTGCGCGTCACGCTCGCCTGGAACACGCTCGCGCCGGCACAGCGGCCGCCGGCGGGGTTCAAGGCGTCCGATCCGGCCTCATACCCGGCCGCTAGCTGGAGCATCTACGACCAGATCGTGCAGGACGCGCACGCCGACGGCATCGCCGTCGACTTCTCGCTGACCGGCCCCGCACCGCTGTGGGCGAGCGCCCCGGGCGTCCCCGCCGGCACGCCGTCCAGCTACGCGGGGGCCTGGAAGCCGTCGGCGTCGGCGTTTCTCTCGTTCGTCGAGGCGGTGGCGACGCGCTACAGCGGAAGCTATGACCCGACCGTCGGCGCGATCGTCCACGGCAGCGCCGACGACCTTCCCCGGGTGACCTTCTGGGAGCTGTGGAACGAGCCGAACTTCGGGCAGGACCTCGCGCCGCAGGCGATCAAGGGATCCTCGGTTCCGACGGGGGCGCCCGAGTACCGGAGCCTGCTCGAGGCCGGCTGGAGCGCGCTCGGGCTCACCGGACACGGCCGGGATACGATCGTGATCGGGAACCTCGCCGCCCGGGGCGCGAGCGGCAAGCCCGGCCGCGGACGGCCGCAGGGCCTCCCCGGCAACTTCGGCCAGACCAAGCCGCTCCAGTTCGTCCGCACGCTGTACTGCGTCGACTCGTCCTATCGCGAGCTCCGCGGTGGCGCCGCCGCGGCCGTGGGCTGCCCGACGAATGCCGCTGGATCGCGCAGCTTCCGCCGGAAGAATCCCGCGCTGTTCAACGCCAACGGGTTCGCCACCCACCCGTACCCGATCAACAAGCCGCCGACCCAGGCGAGCTCCACCGATCCCGACTTCACCGAGTTCTCAGAGCTCCCGCAGTTCGCGCAGACGCTCGACCGGCTACAGCGGATCTACGGCTCGGGCAAGCGCTTCCCGATCTACAACAACGAGTACGGCTACATCACCAACCCGCCGAACCACAGCTCCGCCCATTTCGTGTCGCCGTCGACCGCGGCGTACTACATGAACTGGGCGGAATACCTCTCGTGGCGCAGCTCGCGAATCGCCAACTCGATGCAGTTCCTGCTGTACGACCCGAACCCGGTCAAGAACGTTCCGGAGTACGGGGGCTTCGCGAGCGGCCTGATTTTCTATGGCGGGGCCCGCAAGCCCGGGTACAACGCCTACCGCCTGCCCCTGTTCCTGCCCGTCACCTCGGCGCGCCGCCGCCAGTCGATCGAGGTGTGGGGATGCCTGCGGCCGGCGCACTTCGCCCGCCTCGACACCGCCGGCACCCCGCAAAAGGTGCAGATCCAGTTCCAGCGGGGGTCGAGCGGAGCATTCACCACGCTGCGGACGGTCACGGTCACGAACACCCGCGGCTACTTCGACCTGCACCTGACGTTCCCGGCAAACGGGTCGGTCCGGCTGGCCTGGTCCTATCCGCCCGATGACCCGCTGCTGACGCCGAGCCTGATCGCGCCGGGCGATGCGGACACCGTCTACAGCCGCACGGTAACGGTGAAGGTCGGGTCGTAGTCGTGTTGTTCGGCCGAAGTGCCCCGGCGCTGCTGCTCGGCACCGTGGTGATGGCGTTCTTGTCCGGAGCCGCGGCGGCGCGCGCCTCGTCGACCCAGGTGTCGGTGATCGAAGACGACGCGCATCTACAGGCCGATCCGTCGGGGACGCTCGCGCGAATGCGAGCCTTAGGGGCCGACGTGGTGCGCGTGTCGGTGCCGTGGCAGGCGATCGCACCCGACCCTGGATCTGCACACCCGCCGAAGACGTTCGACGCGACAGACCCCGCGTCCTACCCGTCGGCGAACTGGACCCTCTGGGACGAGATCGTCGTCGATGCGCGTCGCGACGGCTTGACGGTCGACCTCGATCCGATGGGCGGCGCGCCGCGCTGGGCGCTCGGGCCGGCGCGGCCGAAGGGAAACAGCAACCCGAACTGGGAGCCCTCGCCGGCGGCGTACGGAGCGTTCGTACAGGCGGTGGCGACCCGGTACAGCGGAGCGTATGACCCGGTCCTCGGCGCGGCCGCACCCGGCGCCCGCGACGACCTGCCGCGGGTCGGATTCTGGTCGATCTGGAACGAACCCAACTACGGGCCGAGCCTCGCGCCGCAGGGCGTGCCCGGCGACCTCTCGGTCGAGAACAGCCCGCGCATGTACCGGCGGATGGTCGACGCGGCGTGGGCGGGCCTGGCGGCCGCCGGCCACGGGCCCGCGACCGACACGATCCTGATCGGCGAGTTCGCGCCGCGCGGCGAGAACCGGTGGGGGGTGTTCTCGGGCATGACGCCGTTGACGTTCGTGCGAGCGCTCTACTGCGTCGACTCCTCGTACCGCCAGTTGCGCGGCGCGGCGGCGCGCGTCCGCGGATGCCCGACGACCCCGGCCGGGTCGCGGCGGTTCGCTGCTCAGCATCCGGCTCTGTTCGCGGCCAGTGGAATCGCAGACCACCCGTATTCGAGGTGGTATCCGCCGAATGTCGAGGTTGACCCCGACCCGACCAACGGGGTCTCGACGGCCGGTTACGCGTCGCTGGCGGTGATCGCCAACCTCGGTCGCGCGCTCGATCGCGTCCAGCGCGCGTACGGGTCGACCATGCGGTTTCCGATCTGGGACACCGAATTCGGCTACATCACGAGCCCACCCAAGCGGAGCCCTGATCCACGGTCACGCCGGCGGGTGCTGTACGTCTCGCCCAGCGTGGCGGCCGGCTATGACAACTGGGCCGAGTACATCAGCTGGCGCAATCCGCGCTTGCGGTCGTTCGCGCAGTACCCGGTGTTCGACCCTCTCCGACCGGCGCGCTCGAACGACTGGGGTGGGTTCGCGAGCGGGCTCGAGACGTGGGGCGGCATCCCGAAGGCGACCTACGTGGCGTGGCGGCTGCCCCTGTTCCTGCCGGTGACCTCGGCGCGGCGTGGCCGCGCCATCGAGGTGTGGGGGTGTGTGCGTCCGGCGAGCCATGCGGCCTCCGGAGCCCCGCAGGCGGCGCAGATCCAGTTCGCGCCAGCTGCGTCCGGGGCGTTCAGGACGATCCAGACGGTGACGCTCGGCGACCCGGGCAATTGCTACTTTGACGTCCGAGTGAAGTTCCCCGGAAGCGGGACCGTGCGGCTGAGTTACGACGATCCGCCGCTCGATCCGACGCCGACGCCGACGGCCGACCCTGGGCAGATCGAGAGCCGGCCCGTGCAGATTTCCCTCCACTGATGCGATCGCGCCTACTCACCGCCGCCGTGGTCATCGCCGTCGCGTGCGCGGGCGGCGGGGTCCTGGCGCCCGCCGCGCTCGGCTCGGCCAACCAGGTGTCGATCCTCCAGGACTCGGTCCAGATGCTCAACGCGCCGGCGCAGACCATGAGTACGGCCCGGGCGCTCGGCGTCCGGACGGTGCGGATCATCGTGGTGTGGGCGCAGGTCGTGCCTTCGCCGCTGTCCCGGAGCGCCCCGCGCGGGTTCAACGCCTCCGACCCGAACTCGTACCCGGCCGGCCTGTGGGCGCCGTACGACAAGATGATCGAGGTCGCGCACCAGAACGGCCTCGGCGTCGATCTGACGCTGAGCGGTGGCGCGCCGCGGTGGGCGGAGGGGCCCGGAATCCCGGCGGCCGCGCTCGACAACCCGTACTGGGCGTGGCGACCGTCGGCGTCGGCGTTCGGCCAGTTCGCCCACGCGGCCGGCGAGCGCTACAGCGGTACCTACGTCCCCCCCAGACAAACGACCCCGCTGCCCCGCGTGAACTTCTGGGCGGTCTGGAACGAACCCAACTTCGGCGAGGACCTCGGGCCCCAGGCCGTCAACGGCTCGACCGTGTCGGTCGCACCGGGGATGTACCGCGCGCTCGCCGGGCAGATGTGGAACGCCCTCCAGGCGACCGGCCACGGCCACGACACGATCCTGGTCGGCGAGACCGCACCGAGGGGCCTGAGCGGCGCCGCGAACCGAACCCATCCCCAGGGGCTCCCCGGGGAGTTCGGTCAAACCAAGCCGCTCCAGTTCCTCCGCACCCTCTATTGCCTCGATTCGTCGTACCGGGAGCTCCGCGGGCGCGCCGCCAGCGCCGTCGGCTGTCCGACGACGGCAGCCGGGTCACGTCGGTTCCGTAGCCAGAACCCGGCGCTGTTCAAGGCCAGCGGATACGCGGATCACCCCTATCCCGGGAACGCGCCGCCGAACATCGAGACCTCGACCGACCCCGACATCGCGACCTTTCCCCGGCTCCCGACACTCGAGCACGAGCTGGATCGCATCCAGCGGATCTACGGCTCGGGCAAGCGGTTCCCGATCTACAACACCGAGTACGGCTACATCACCCACCCGCCAAACCACGACTCGTCGGTCTCGCCGGCGACCGCCGCCTACTACATCAACTGGGCCGAGTACCTGAGCTGGAAGCAGCCCAGGGTCGCCAGCACGATGCAGTACCTGCTGAACGACCCGCCGCTGACCGCCGCGCTGATGCGGGGCGACGGGGGCTTCACGAGCGGCCTGTTCTTCGCCAACGGCAAGCCGAAGCCCACCTACGCCGCCTACCGCCTGCCCTTGTTCCTGCCCGTGACCGCGGCGCCCCGGAGCCGTTCGCTCGAGGTGTGGGGCTGCGTCCGGCCGGCGCGCTACGCGATCTTGGGCGCGGCCGGATTGCCGGGGACGTCGAACGGCTCGTCGCAGACGGGGGCCAACGGACAGCCCCAGATCGCGCGAATCCAGTTCGCGCGCGGCACCTCAGGGAGCTTCACCACGCTCCGAACGGTGACGATCTCGAACCCCAACAACTGCTACTTCGATGTGCGGATCCGGTTCCCGGCAAGCGGCGCGGTCAGGATCGCCTACACGTACCCGAACAACCCGTTGCTGCTGTTCGCGCCGTCGATCCAGGGTGCGACCGTGTACAGCCGGTCGGTGACGATCAAGCTGCGCTAGCCGTACATCGCGTCGATCTCGGCCTGATACTTGGCCTCGATCGGGCGTCGCTTCAGCTTCATCGTCGGCGTCAACTCCTCGCCGCCGGGGAGCCAGTCGCCGGGCACGATCGTGAAGTTCTTGATCTGCTCGACTCGGGCGAGGCGGGCGTTGGCGGTCTCGATCGCGCTCCGGACGGCGTCGACGACGGGCTCGGTGCCGGCGAGGTCCTCGAGCGCCTGTCCCTCTATTCCCTGCTGCTGCGCCCACTGCGGCGCGTAATCCGAGTCGAGCACGATCAGCGCGGTGTTGTAGCGCCGGCCGTCGCCGATGCACACCGCCTGCCCGATCAGCGGAGTCGAGGTCTTGAGCGTCGCCTCGATGTTGGCCGGGGACATGTTCTTCCCGGCCGCGTTGATGATGATCTCCTTCTTGCGATCGACGATGCGCACGAAGCCGTCCTCATCTATCAATGCAATGTCACCGGTGTGGAGCCAGCCGTCGGCGTCGAGCGCCTCGGCCGTCCGCTCCGGGTCGTTTCGGTAGCCGGTCATCACGCACTCGCCGCGGACGAGCAACTCCCCGTCGTCCGCGATCTTGATCTCAACCCCCGGCTCCGCCGGCCCGACCGTGCCGATCCTCACTTCTCCCGGGCGGTTGCAGGTTCCGACGCCGCACGTCTCGGACATCCCCCACAGCTCGGCGAGCTCGATCCCGAGCGCGTGGAAGAACTCGAGCACCTCGACCGGGGTTGGGGCGGCGCCCACGTTGACCGCGATCGCCTGGTCGAGTCCGAGCATCTCGCGCAGCTTGGAGAACATCTGCTCGTCGGCTTGGGCGACCTTCGCCTCGAGCTCGGGCGGCACGGGCTCACCGCGCTGCTTGAGGCGAACGCGTTCGACCGCGGCCTCGACCGCCGCCTGCACCGGGCGGCGCTGCTCCTCGGGTTGGGCCGCCTGCATCGTCTCGAGGCCGGCCTTGAGCTTTTCCCAGATCCGCGGCACCGCGAAGAACCACGTCGGCCGTACCTGCGGCAGGTACGACAGCACCTCGCGAGGGTTCGGGCAACACGTGATCGTCCCGGCGTAGATGATCGGGATGTAGTGGTGGGCCATGCGCTCGGCGATGTGCGCGGCCGGCAGCCACGAGATCACCTTCGCCCCGGGCTCGAACCTGATCACTTCCTCGACCGCCTGCGCGCCGGACATGACGTTGCGGTGGGACAGCTGAACGCCCTTCGGCGGTCCGGTCGTGCCCGAGGTGTAGATCAGCGTCACGAGGTCATCGGGGCCGATCCCGGCGAGGGCGTCGCTCGGGTCGAAGCCTGGGTCCTTGAGGGCTTCGACCTCGGCGAGCGTGACCGCGCTGTCCGCGGCGTCGCCGTCGACGACGATCACATGCTCGAGCCCGGCCAGGTTCTCGCGCGCCGTAAGCATCGTCTGCAGGTATGCCTGCTCGACGATCGCCACGCTCGAGCCGGCGTCTTTGATCAGGTATTCGATCTCGTCCGGCGGATACGTGAGGTAGATCGAGAACGGGGTGGCGCCGAGCAAGGTCGCCGCCAGGTCGACGATGTGGAACTCGGGACGGTTGCCGAGCATGATCGCGACGGTGTCGCCCCGGCCCACGCCGAGCTTCGACAGACCTCCGGCGACCGACTCGACCCGCCGGACCAGCTCCGACCACGTGATCGACACGCTGTCATCGGCAGTGCGGACCGCGACGATCTCGGGATGGTTGGCCGCGGTGCGCCGCAGGGCTTCGGTCAGCGTCGGGGCGTCCACCGCCCGCCCGACCGCCCGCGAGATCGTGCTGCTGCTCTCCATGCTTCTCCTCTATCCGGGCCTGGGGTTGCGGCCTAACGCTATCAGCGGTCCGGCCTGCTCCCGACGGCCGCCGTCCGGTCCGACGCTGGTCAGTGCAGCCCGAGGCCGCCGGGGCCTGACAGCGTGGTGATGTCGTTGCTCAGGCCGATCACGAACACGAGCAGGATCAGCACGAAGCCGACCACGCCGGCGCGCTCCATGACCTCGAACGGGATCCGCTTGCCCCTGACTTTCTCGGCCACGGCCCAGAAAACGTGGCCCCCGTCGAGCGGCAGGAACGGGAACAGGTTGATGATCGCCAGCGACAGCGAGATCAGCCCGAGGACGTAGAACGCCTGCGTCGTGCTGGTGGCAAAGGACTCCTGCGTGGCGGTATAGCCGTAGACGATGCTGTGAAGCTGCTTGCGCTCCTGGGGCTCGAACAGCCGCGCCACGACCGACACGGTTCGGGTGGTGACGTACCACATGTTGCTGCCCGACAGCGACGCCGCCTTGACGACTCCGACCGGCTCCTGGGTAGAGCCGAAGCTGATCCCGAGCAGCGGCCGGTTCTCGCCGGACTCGGTGCTGTACCGCGGGCGGATCGCGAGCGTGATCAGCTTCCCGTCGCGGTTGACGACGACGCGGGCGGGCGTCGTCGCGACGCAGTTGTTCACCTGCGCGCCGGCGCAGCGGTGGGTGCCGATCTGATTGCGGATCGCGTCCTCGGAGCCGCTGACGCCGTCGACGGAGACGACCTTGTCGCCGGGCCGGATATACGCCGCCGAAGGGCCGTTGACGGTCACCGTCTGGACGGTGGTGTTCGCGACCTGCTGACCGTTCGACAGCGCTATCGCCCAGAAGATCACGAACGCGATCACCAGGTTCACCGCCGGACCGGCGAGGATCACGACGATCCGCTTCCAGACCTTCTGGTTGTAGTACGCGCGCCCGCGGATGGCATCGGCCTGGGCCTGGAGCACCGCGACGCGGTCCGTGATCGCCCGCTCCTGGACCGGGACATCGCGAACGCGGACCGGACCGTCGATCCAGGCTGCCCCGGGATCGTTCCGCAGCTGGTCGAGCTGCTTGTTCAGCTCCCTGATCTCACGGTCCTCGCTCAGCTCCTCGCGCGGGTTCATCCCCGTGATCCGCACGTAGCCGCCGAGCGGGAACGGGCCGATCCCATACTCGGTCTCGCCGCGGCGGAACTTCACGAGCAGCGGACCCATGAACAGCGAGAAGCGCTCGACGCGCATCCCGACGGCCTTGGCGGCGGTGAAGTGCCCCGCCTCATGGAGGATGATCAGCGCGACGAAGCCCAGGAAGGCTAGGACGTAGGACACCGCCTCTAGTGTGGCAGCCGTTTCCGCGGTGTTCGTAAGAACGCGATCAGAACGACCCTAGGCCACCGCTCGCTCGGCGACGAGCTCGCCCGCGAGCTGGCGTGCCTCGGCATCGGCCTCGCCGAGAGCTTCGAACGAGTGCACCGGTCGAGACGGAAGCTCCGCGAGCGTCTCCTCGATCACGTCGGCGATGTCCAGGAACCGCAGGCGGCCGCCCAGAAACGCGTGTACGGCGATCTCGTTCGCGGCGTTCATCGTGCACGTCGCGGTGCCGCCGACGCGCGCGGCGTCCCGCGCGATCCGCACGCAGCTGAACGTCTCCTCGTCGACCGGCTCGAACGTGAGGCTGCCCACCTCGACGAGGTTGAGCGGCCGGACGGGGACGTCTACGCGCTCGGGATGGTGGAGCGCGTAGGAGATCGGGACTCGCATGTCGGGGTAGCCGAGGTGGGCCAGCGTGGCGCCGTCGCACAGCTGAATCAGGCTGTGGATGATCGACTGGGGGTGCACGACGACGTCGATCTGGTCGTACGGCGTGCCGAACAGGTGGTGCGCCTCGATCAGCTCGAGGCCCTTGTTCATCAGGGTCGCCGAGTCGATCGTGATCTTTCCCCCCATCGCCCACGTCGGGTGGGCAAGCGCCTGCTCGGTCGTGACGTGCTCGAGATCGACCCGCCGCATGCCGCGAAACGGCCCTCCCGAGGCGGTCAGGATCAGGCGGTCGACGGTCCCGGGCCGCTCGGCGGCGAGCAGCTGGTGAAGCGCCGAATGCTCGGAGTCCACGGGGATAATCGCCGCGCCCGTCGCCTGCGCCAGCGCCATGACGAGCTCGCCGCCGACGACCAGCGACTCCTTGTTGGCGAGCGCGAGGTCGATCCCCTCGCCGAGGGTCGCGACCGTCGGCAGCAGCCCTGCGGACCCGACGATCGCGTTCAGGACGAGGTCGCATTCGCAGTCGGTGATCAGCCGAACCACGCCGTCCGGGCCGCCGAGCACGTCTCCCCCCGTCCAGGCCTCGCTCGCCCGCGCGGCGGCATCCGGATCGGCGACCGCGACCTTGCGGACGCCGTGGCGGCGGGCCTGCTCGAGCAGCGGCTCCCACGAGCTCGAGGCGCTGAGCGCCACGACCGTCAGCTCCGGCGAGCGCTGGATCACGTCGAGCGCCTGGACGCCGATCGACCCGGTCGAGCCGAGGATGGCGATGCGTCGGGGCACGCCCCCAGTCTAGGGACGCGGATTCAGTGGACGGCGAGCCAGATGTAGTAGCCGACCACGACCGCGAACAGCGCGCTGTCGAGGCGGTCGAGCGCGCCGCCGTGGGGCCCGAACACGCTGCCCGAGTCCTTCGCGCCGGCGTCGCGCTTGATCACCGACTCGAACAAGTCGCCGAGGGGCGCGACGACCGCCACTGCCACGCCGAGCAGGATCGCGTGCCCCTGGCTCAGCCACGTCTGGTACAGGCCGGCGAGGAACACCGCGAGGATGGCCGCGAACATGCCGATCACGAGGCCCTCGACGGTCTTGTTCGGCGAGACCGCGGGCGCGAGCGGGCGGCGCCCGAACAGGCGGCCACCCAGGTAGGCGCCGGTGTCGCCCACGAACGTCCCGACGAGGACGTCGAGGAACACGCCGTTTCCGTGGGGCAGCTCGCGCAGGAGCTCGGCGTGCGCAAACGCAAAGCCCACGTAGTAGATGCCGAGCAGCGTGCCGGCGATCGCGATCGTCGGGCGGCGCCGGTCGCTGATCAGCACCGCCAGCAACGCCACCGGCACCGCGGCGACCGCGACCTCGAGCACGTGCGCCGTGTCGCCGGACCGCGCGACCAGGACCATCACCGCGACCGCGGCGAACCCGATCAGCGCGATCGGCCGCCAGATCGACAGCAGCCCGTACAGCTCGTGCATGCAGATCAGGCCCGCGGCGATGATGAACAGCGCGAACGGCAGGCCGCCGAGGTTGTTGAAGATGATCGTGGCGATCGCCAGCGGGATCGCCACCAGGATCCTGGTGAAAAGCTCCGAGCGCCGGCGCCTTCGCTTGGGCTCCTCTTCCCGCGGGGCTCGACGGCGGCGTTCCGACGCGCTCGTTCGGTCCCGGTCGGAGCGGCTCGTGCGTTCCGCGCGGCTCGTGCGCTCTGTGCGGCTCGTGCGACTCGTGCGGTTCGAGCGCGCGGGCGGCAAGGCTAGCGACCCCCGAAGCGACGGTTGCGCTCGGCGAAGTCCTCGAGGCTCTGCTCGAAGGACTCCCGGGAGAAATCGGGCCACAGCTCGTCGCGGAACACCCACTCCGAGTACGCCCCCTGCCACAGCAGGTAGTTCGAGATCCGGCGCTCGCCGCTCGTGCGGATGATCAGGTCGGGATCGTGCATGTCGGGGGCGTAGAGGTGGGCCCGGAAGTCGTCTTCGTCGCCTGATGTGAACTTTCGCGCTGCATCGATGATTTCCGCCCTGCCGCCGTAGTTGAACGCGACAAACAGCGTGATCCGGTCGTTGCCCTCGGTGAGCTGCTCGGCCCATGCCATGCGCTCGATCAGAACGGGCGGAACGGGGTCGCTACGCCGCCCGATGAAGCGCATCCGCACGCCCTCCTCGTGCAGCTCCGGCGTTTCGGCTTCGATCCGGCGGGCCATCATCGCCATCAGGCCCTGGACCTCCGCCGGCGGGCGGACCCAGTTCTCGGTCGAGAATGAGTACACGGTCAGCTCCCGGATTCCGAGGTCGACGGCGTCTCGCAGGCGGGCTTTCACCGCGTCGGCGCCGGCCTCGTGTCCGGCCAGCGCCGGCAAACCGCGGCTGGCCGCCCACCGGCCGTTGCCGTCGGTGATGATCGCCACGTACCGAGCACGTGCAGGGTCGCGCTCGGCGGGCTGGGCGGGGTGGGCGGGCGCGGGGTGGGCGGGCTCCGATTCACGCGGAACCACCACTAGTGGACCCGTCCGTGAGTCCTACGGCATTCGAGCGGGCCGGCTGCGGCCTGCTCAGCATCCTTGCCTCGCTTCGCCGGCCGCGCCGGCGTCGTCCGGAGGCGGCGCTGCGCTTTGTCCTCGGACCCTCGTGTGGCAGGGCCACACGTCGGGTCCTGCGTCCTCGCGCAGCATCCGCCAGTGACCACTCTCGGTGCCGCACGACCCACGGACGAGCCCACTAGACCTCCAGGATCTCGGCTTCCTTGTGCTTCAGTGCCTCGTCGAGCTCGTTGATCCGCACGTCGGTGACCTTCTGAAGCTCGACCTCGGCGCGGTGCTCGTCGTCCGATCCGGCCTCGCCGGCCTCCTTGAGCTCGCGCAGGTCATGCATCACGTCCCGGCGGATGTTGCGAATCGCGACGCGGCCCTCCTCGGCGATGTGCCGGACCACCTTGACGAGCTGCTTGCGGCGCTCCTCGGTGAGCTCGGGGACGCCGAGGCGTATTAGGTTGCCGTCGTTGTTCGGCGTCAAGCCGACATCGGACTCGAGAATCGCCCGCTCGATCGCCTTGATCGAGGACTTGTCGTAGGGCTGGATCGTCAGCAGCCGGGCCTCGGGCGCGCTGATCGTCGCCAGCTGCTTCAGCGGAGTGGCCGTGCCGTAGTAATCGACCTGGATCCGGTCCAGCAACGCCGGGCTCGCTCGCCCCGTGCGAACCGATCCGAACTCGGTCTTGATCGACTCAACTGACTTGTGCATCCGCTCCCGCGCATCGGCCAGGAGCTCGTCGATCATGTCGGTGGTCATGTCCTTACCAGCGTCCCCACTCGTTCCCCGGACACTATCTTGTCGATGTTGCGCCCGTCGGCCATGTTGAAGACGATGATCGGGAGATTGTTGTCCATACACAGGGCAAACGCGGTCGAGTCCATCACCTGGAGCCCGCGGGTGAGGGCGTCCTTGTGGGTGATCTCAGGGATGAACTCGGCGTTCGGATCGATCCTGGGATCGGCCGTGTAGACGCCCTCGACGCGGTTCTTGGCCATCAGGATGATGTCCGCGTGCAGCTCGGCCGCCCGCAGTGCGGCGGCGGTGTCAGTTGTGAAGAACGGGTTGCCGGTGCCGGCGGCGAAGATCACGATCCGGCCCTTCTCGAGATGGCGCATCGCGCGCCGGCGGATGTACGGCTCGGCGACCTCGGAGATCGTGATCGCGGACTGCACGCGGGTCTGGACGTCCTCCTTCTCGAGCGCATCCTGCAGCGCCAGCGCGTTGAGCACGGTCGCGAGCATCCCCATGTAGTCGCCGGTGGCGCGATCCATGCCCTTGGCGGCCTGGGCGAGGCCGCGATAGATGTTGCCGCCCCCGACCACGACCGCGACCTCCACGTTCCGCCGGTGGACGGCCGCGATCTGTGACGCAATCTGGCGGACCCGGCCCGCATCGGTCCCGTACTCGAGATCGCCCATCAGCGCCTCGCCCGACAGCTTGAGCAGGATCCGCCGGTATACGGCGGGATGGCTCGAAGGATGCGGGATGACGCTTGGTGAGCTCAACTGCCTACAGCAAAGCGGGCGAACCGGCGGATTACCACATTCTCACCGGTCTCGGCGGCGAGCTCGGCTCGCAGCTCCTCGATTGTCTTGCCGCCATGCTTGTCCTCGTTGACGTGCTTCTGCCGCAGCAGCACCACGTCGTCCAGCCACTTGTCGAGCTTGCCGCTGACGATCCGGTCGCGGACGTTCTCGGGGCGATCGGCTGCCTGCTCGACCGCGATCCGCTCCTCGCGCTCGCGGTCCTCGACGGGGACTTCCTCGTCGGTCACCGCAATCGGATTTGCCGCCGCGATGTGGAGAGCGAGGTCGCGGGCAAACTCGACGAAGTTGTCGTTGCGGGCGACGAAGTCGGTCTCGCAGTCGACCTCGACGAGCACACCGATCTTGTTGCCGGCGTGGATGTAGCTCTGGACCACGCCCTCGGTCGCCTCCGCGCCGGCGCGCTTGGCCGCCTGGGCCTGGCCCCGCGCGCGGAGGATCTCGACCGCGCGCTCGACGTCGCCGTCCGCTTCGGTGAGCGCCTCGCGGCAGGCGAGCACCCCCGCGCCGGTGCGGTCGCGGAGGGCCTTGACTTCCTTAGCGGTGATCGCGCTCATGAGTTCTCCTCTTCGGCTGGGCTCTCGTCGGCGGCGGGGGTCGCGGGTTCGTCGACCGGCGCCGGCGTTGCCTCGGGCTCGGCGGCTGACGCGGGCTCGGCCGCTGCCGTGGGCTCGGCGGCTGCTTCCGGCTCGGGCGTGGGCGCGGGTGCTGATTCTGGCTCTGGTTCCGGTTCCGCTGCGGGCTCTGCGGCCGGCGCCGCTGGCGGCGCGGCTGCCTCTGGTTCGGGTTCCGGCGCGGGCTCCGCGGCCGGCGCCTCCGGCGGCGCGGCCGCCTCTGCCGGCGGGGCAGCCTGCGTCGGCGTGGCTGCTTGCGCCGGTGTGGCTGCTTGCGCCGGCGCGGCCGCCTCTGCCGGCGGAGCTGCCTGCGCCGGCGCGGCTACCTCTGCGGGCGCCTCGGGCGGCGCGGCTGCCTGCGCCGCAGGTGCCGGTGCCGGCTCGGCTGGGGCGGGCGTGGCCTCCGCGGCCGGCGCCTGCGCGGCCTGCTGCTCTGCGGCCGCAGCCTCCTGACGAGCGCGCTCCTCCGCCTCGCGGCGCTCGCGCTCCTCGGCCTCCCGGCGCTCGCGTTCGAGACGCGCCTGCTCCTCGGCCTCCTGGCGCGCCCGTTCCTCGGCCTCCTGCCGAGCGCGCTCTTCGGCCTCCTGGCGCTCGCGCTCGAGACGGGCTCGCTCCTCCTCCTCGCGGAACACGTTGTGACCCTGCGACACCACGTCGCCGACCGCCTTGGTGATCAGCGCGCACGAACGGATCGCGTCGTCATTGCCGGGGACCACGTAGTCGATGCCGTCGGGATCGCAGTTCGTGTCGACCAGGCCGATGATCGGGATGCGCAGGCGCTGTGCCTCGCGCACCGCGATCGCCTCGGTCTTCAGGTCGATGACGAACACCGCGTCGGGCAGACGCTGCATGTTCTTGACGCCACCGAGGTTCGCGCGCAGCTTCTCGAGGTCGGCCTGCGCAGCCATCCGCTCGCGCGTCGGCAGCAGTTGAAGCTGCCCCTCGGACTCGTAGCGCTCGAGGTCGTGCAGCCGCTTGATCCGCTGCGAGATCGTGTGGAAATTCGTGAGCAGGCCGCCCAGCCAACGGTGGTTGACGTAGGGCATGTCGGCCGCTTCCGCGTTCTCGCGGATCGTGTCGCGCGCCTGCTTCTTGGTCCCGACGAACAGCACGGTGCCGCCACGGCGTGAGATATCCGAGGCGAACTGCCGCGCGTCCTCCAGGAGCACCTGGGTTTGAAGGAGGTCGATGATGTAGTTCCCGTCGCGCTCGCCGAAGATGAAGCGGCGCATCTTGGGGTTCCATCGACGTGTCTGGTGGCCGAAATGGACGCCGGCCTCCAGCAGCTCCCTGATTCCGATCTGAGCCACTGTTACTACTCCCTTGTGTTTTTGGTTTGTACTGCGGCCCGCTCGCGCGCGCTTCGCGGACCCCGGCTAACCGGGGCAGGGCGCGATCCACGCGAACGGGATCGGGGACGGTCTTCTCCAGTTTACGCAAGTTTTCACGCGCCACATCGTTTTCAGGTGTAGCGGGCCATTCGCTTCCCCTACCTTCAGCGGTGGCTCGTGCGCGGGCCGAACCTCCCTTCCCCTACCTCCGGTGGCTCGGTTCGCAACGTCAGGCGGGGCGGCTGTGGACGGGCCGCCCCGCCTCTTTTTGTGTGGTCATGCACGATCCGGCAGTCCTTGCTCCAGTGGTCGGTGGACGGGAGCCTCCCGGTTAGCAACCCGTGACGCGCCCCCCCGCGAGGGCTGCCGGACGCGCACCGACCACCCTTTAGAAGCCGCCGGTCGGGCGCCGACGTGCCGCTCGCATCGGGCATGCGGCGATTCGGGGCTAACCGCGCACTCGACCTCCCCCGCGGGCGTGAATCCATGTTCAGCCACCTCCTGTGGGGTTAACCCCGCACTCGACACCCGCGGCTTGGCGAGTGCGGGGTTAACCGCACGCCGGCCGCGCGTCCAACCAGATGCGCCACCGCGCCACCGGCACGGCTGCCTCTATTCGCCGGCCTCCGCGACCGCCAACGCCGCCACCAGGTCCGCCGGCAACGGCGACACCACATCGACCGGCGCCCCCGTCACAGGATGCGAGAACGCCAGCCGGGCCGCGTGGAGGAACTGACGGGCCAGGCCGAACCGGCCGCGCACGCCGTACTGGGGATCGCCGGCGACCGGATTCCCGATCGCCGCCAGATGGACGCGGATCTGGTGGGTGCGGCCGGTCTCGAGCGTCACGCGCAACAACGCGCTCCCCGGCAGCAGGCGCTCGATCTCGAAGTGGGTCCGCGCCTCGCGCGGCTCGTCGCTGTCGATCGACATCAGCTTGCGATCGCGCCGGTGGCGCCCGATCGGCGCGTCGATCGTCCCCGTCCGCGCCGACGGGCGGCCGTCGACGAGCGCCAGGTACTCGCGACGGAGCCGCCGCCCCGCGAGCAACGACTTCAGCGCACGGTGGACGTCGTCGTTCTTGGCGACCACCAGCAGCCCCGATGTGTCGCGATCGAGCCGGTGGACGATCCCCGCCCGCGCCGGCTCCTCGCCCCCGGCCGCCCGCCCCTCGAGCGCCTGCGCGAGCGTTCCCACCCAGTGACCGCGCGCCGGGTGGACGACCACGCCGGCCGGCTTGTCGACCACCAGCAGGTACTCGTCCTCGTAGGCGATGCCGAAGTCGGCCTGCACCGGCGAAACGACCGGCGCGGACGAGTCGACCGCTTCGTCGATCGAGATGGCCTCACCCGTCCGGACGAGGTGACGCTTGGGCACGAGCGCGCCGTCGACGCGCACGCGACCGGAGTCGATCAGCGTCTGCGCCCGCGCCCGTGACCCGACGGCGTCGGCCAAGAAGCGGTCGAGCCGGGTGCCGGCCGCCACATCGGGAACGCGTAGCGTCTCGGGGCTCACCGCTTGGCGCGCGGACCCTCGAGCACCCATAGGAGCGTCAGCACGCCGAATGTGATCGACATGTCGGCGACGTTGAACGCCGGCCAGTGCGGCAGCTTGATGAAGTCGGTCACCGCGCCGCGCGCGATGCGGTCGATCAGGTTGCCGATGGCGCCCCCGACGAGCATTCCCGTCGGCAGCCACAGCAGCGCTCTTTCCGGATGCGTCGCGAAGTACCCGATCAGCAGCGCGAGCGCGGCGAACGTGACCGCGAGCACGAGCGCGCCGCCGCCCGCGAACAGCGTGAACGCGACTCCGGTGTTCCGATCGTGCACGAGTGTCACGCCCGGGAGGAACTTGTGCTGATCGCCGACGGCGATGTTCGACCGCACGAGGCTCTTGGTCACCTGGTCGAGGATGATCACCACGGCCGCGACCAGCGCCGCACGGGCGAAGGCCGCCACCCGGACCGATGCTTTCGTCTGCGTCATCTCAGGCGGGCGCTCAGCCCGCAACCACAACCGGGCGCATCAGCCAGCGATCAGGTTGACGACGATCGTCCGCACGATGTAGAGCACGATGATCGCGATCAGCGGGGTGAAGTCGAACATGCCGATCGGCGGGATGAAGCGGCGGAAGATCTTCAGGTACGGCTCGCACACGTCTCGCAGGAAATTCATGATCGCGTCCATGTACCGCGAGTACGGCGGGCGGAGCCCCAGCGAGAACATCATGTTGAGCAGGATGTAGACGAAGATCAGCAGGATGTAGACGAGGAACAGCGCCGAGACGTAGTTGGCGATGTCGCCCCGGGTGACCGCCTCGACCAGCATCAGAGCCCGGACCCCACGACCGCGTCGATCGCGTCCTGGAACGCCGGACGAACCCCTCCGCGCTCGAGCGCGGCCAGCCCGCGCGCCGTCGTGCCACCCGGCGAGCTCACCTCGCGGCGAACCGCGAGCGTGTCGTAATCGCGCGTGTGCAGCAGGGCGGCCGTCCCGGCCATCGTCTCGGCGACCAGCCGGCCGGCGAGCCCGGCGGCGAGCCCGTGGCGGACGGCGGCATCGACCTGCGCCTCAGCCAGCAGCGCCTGGTAGGCGGGGCCGACCCCCACCACCGCGCCGCAGGCCGGCATCAGGCGCTCGGCGACGGACACCACGGTCCCGAGCCTGCCGAACAATTCGAGGACCTCGCCCTGGAGTGCCGTGTCGACCTCGCGCTCGGCGGCGTAGCAGATCACGCCCCGGCGAACCTCGACCGGAGTGTTCGGCATGAACCGAAACACCGGCACGCCGTACGCCTCGCGCAGCTGGACGGTGTCGATCCCGCTGAGTACCGACGCGACCGCCTTCGTGCGACCCGCGATCTCAGACGCCACGGTCGTGAACTGCGCGGGCTTGTGGCAGAGCACCACCAGGTCGGCCCGGTCGGCCACGGCGGCGTTCGAGCCGAGCGCCTCGCCCCCTACCTCGTCCGCCAGCGCCTTCGCCCGTCCCGAGCCTCCGTCGGAGACCAGCACCGGATCGCCCCAGCCACGTGCGATCGCACGCGCCATGTTCCCAGCGCCGATCAGTCCGACCTTCATGAAAGGAAATCTATCGCTGCCGGAGGCCCTGGCCCGAGCGGCGGCTCAGCTTTGGTTGAAGAATCCCTTTTCGATCAGCTCGGCGCGCTGCTCGGCCGACACCTCGACGTTGCGCGGAGTGAGCAGAAACACCTTGTCGGCGATCCGCTGCATGCCGCCGTCGAGGGCATACGTCAGCCCGCTCGAGAAGTCGATGAGCCGTTTGGAAAGGTCGTGGTCGGTGCTCTGGAGGTTCAGAATCACCGGGATCGCGTCCTTGAACTTGTCGGCGACGTCCTGGACCTCGTTGAAGTTCTTGGGCGCTACGAAGTGGACGCGCACGTCCCCGCTGCGGCCGTTTGCGCGCCCGCTGCTCACCGGGCGCAGCGACGTCGTCCGCCGCTCGGATTCGGGATCGTCGGCGAAGATGTCGTCGAACTCGTCGCGCCGGCGCCGCGAGCTGAGGCGCCGGACGTTCGGGCGGTCGCGGTAGGCGTCCTGAGCCTCGGCCTCGGGCTCGTTGTAGGGCTCGATTTCGTCGTCGTAGTCCTCGTCATCCGCCAGCCCGAAGTACATGAGCGTGCGGTGCCAGGTGTCTCGTAAGGCCATCTCGGATTCGAAGTTTCGTTAGAAGACCGCGATTCCCTGCTGATTATGACGCGCGGGAGCGGTACAAGCTGGTGCCTAGTCGCACAATCGTCGCGCCCTCCTGCACGGCGATCAGGTAGTCCTGGCTCGTGCCCATCGACAGCTGAGGCAGGCCGTGGGCGGAGGCTAGCTCGCGGAGCGCCGCGAAATGCGGGCGACTGGCCTCCGGGGACGGCGCCAGCGGCGGCATCGTCATCAGCCCGACGACCTTCACCGGGGACCGTTCCAGATAGCCCGGGAGCTCCGATGGCGCGATCCCGCTCTTGCCGGCCTCACCGGCGACGTTGACCTCGATCAGGATCTCGGTGTCCGGGGTGCCGTGCCGTTCGAGCTGCTCGAGCGCCGATTCGCTCGCGACCGTCTCGATGTAGCGGACATAAGGCAGCACCTGGCGAACCTTGCGGCTCTGGAGCTGGCCGATGAAGTCCCATGTGAACGCGCCGGGGTAGGCGTCGGCCTTGGCCACGAGCTCCTGTGCGCGGTTTTCGCCGACGAGCCCGATCCCGGCCTCCGCGAGCACGCCCAGCTCCTCGACCGGCACGTATTTGACCGCCGCCAGGATCTGCACCTCCTCGGGGTCGCGTCCGGTGCCCGCGATCTCCGACCGCACCCGCTCGAGGTTCTCCCTGACGTCCTCGGCCCGCAGGCCGGTGATCAGCTCAACCACACCAGTCCAGCCTGGCGCCCGGTCACGCCGTGATCGCGGCGGTGGGAGAAGAACAGGGACTCGTCCGCGCAGATCGTGCACAGGTCGACGTCGTGCACGACCTCGACTCCCGCCCGTTCTAGCTGGTCGCGCGCGATCGCCTTGAGGTCGATGTTCCGTCCATGGCGGACACGGTTGCCGTGCTCGGCGAACAGCTCGAACACCTCGTCGCCGACCTCGTAGCAGCACCCGCCGGCACCCGGTCCGATCGCCGCCTCGAGCGAGCCGTCGGCGCCGAGGTCGCGCACGGCGCGCACCCCCGCGGCCACGATCCCGCCGGCGAGGCCGCGCCACCCGGCGTGCAGCATCCCGACCGCGCCGTCGCCGGCGACGGCGATCGGCAGACAGTCCGCGGTCAGCACCATCGGCGCCACGCCGTGGAGCCGCGTCGCCTGTCCGTCGGCCCTGGGGAGATCGACGTCCTCATCGGGCGCCATCGCGACGCCCAGCTCGTCCATTCCGGAAACCGTGCGCACGGACGTGCCGTGAACCTGGAAGATCATCGCGGTCGGCACCCCGGCCAGCTCTTGCACCCTGGCCCGGTTGCGCGCCACCGCGTCGAAGCGATCGTCGGTCATGCGGCCCATGTTCAGGCTTGTGTAGGGACCTTCCGAGAATCCGCCGCGCCGCGTCGTGAACAACGTACGCGCGCCGGGCAGGTCGATCGCGATGTGCTCGTCCCAGGCGTAGAACGGCGCCGGCAACCTCATTGGTCTGTTGTACCAACCGCGGCCGTCAGCGCCGCCGCGAGCTCCTCCTCGCGCCCCGGCGCCCGGCCGTCGAGCTTCGCCGCCAGCGCCGCCCTGAGTCCCCGCCCGATCGCCGGCCCTTCGGTCACGCCGGCGGCGAGCAGGTCCCCTCCGTCGATCCCGAGGCGGACGTGGCGGAGCGTGTCCAGCCACTCGCCGGCCTGCGAGGCGGGGCCGAGCGCTCCGGCGAGCGCCACCAGCTCGAGCGGCGCGCCCGTGACGGCCGCCGCGATCTCCGACGGCGCGCTCGCCGCCGCCAGCGCGCCGGCGACGTCGTCCGCGCGCGTGGCGGCGATCAGGATCGCGTCTCGGTCCTCGGCTTCGAACGCCAGCGAGTCGAGGAGCGCGGGTAGCTGGTCCGCCCGGACGCCGCGCGCCGCAACCGCCAGGACGAGACGATCGCGCCGACCGTCATCGGGCAGGATGACGAGCGCCCGCCGGGCGACACCCTCGTCCTGAATCCCGAACCCCGGGTTGATCGCGCGGTCGAGCCCGAGGTCGCCGAGACCGCCGAGCGCCCCCACCGGGTCATCTTCCCGCGCGAGCAACCGCAACTCGTTCCCGATGCGCGGGCCGCTGACCGTGCCGAGCGCACCGCCGGCGACGGCCGCGTCCGCCAGCTCCCGGGTGTGCGGCTCGACCTCGAACCCGAGCCGGGTCGCGTACCGCGCAAGCCGCATCAACCGCGTGGGGTCGTCGATGAAGCTGCGGTCGTGGAGCACCCTGAGGCGCCGGGCCTCGAGGTCCTCGAGCGCCGCCGGCGCCGCTCTAAGCTGGCCCGAAAACGCGAGCGCGATCGCGTTGACGGTGAAGTCGCGCCGCAGGAGGTCCTCGGCGAGCGGCGCGGGCTCGACGTCCGGCAGCGCGCCGGGGTGCGCGTACGTCTCGCGCCGCGCCCCCGCGATGTCGTAGCTGAACCCGTCGAGAACGACCGTCGCGGTGCCGAAGCGATCAAACGCCTTCAGCTCGCCCCCAAGCGCCGCCGCCACCTCGCCGGCGTCGCCCTCGACGACCAGATCAAGATCCAACGGAGCCCCGCCGAGCAGCAGATCCCGCACCGCCCCACCGACGAGATGGACGCGCGCGTCGCCTCTCAGGCGCCCGAGCAGTGGCTTGGCGGCAGGCAGCGTTCGGACGCGGTCGAGCAGCATCGGAATAGTTTCTTCCCTGGCGCGGCTAGCATTGCCCGCCATGCCGAGCCCCGGTTCGCGACGGTGGCTGCGGTGGGGACTCGTCGCCGGCGCGGTCGTGTTGATCGTGGCGGGAGGAGCAGTGGCGTTCGTCCTCCTGCACTCGCCGCACAACGTCTCCAACCCGAACGTCGCCTTCAGCGCCCCCACGACCACGGCCGCCCCCAAGCCGAAGCCGGTCGTCAATAACTTCGTCTGGCCCCGATACGGCTACGACGCCGAGCGCACGCACTTCCTCCCGGGCTCAGACGTGCCTCAGCCGCCGTTTCACATCGGCTGGCGCTTCCAGGATTACGCGCTGCTCGAGTTCCCCCCGGTCATCTATGGGGACAGCCTGTACGTGATGGACGACGACGGCTCGGCGAAGGAGCTCGACGCCAAGACGGGCCACAAGGTGTGGGAGACGAAGGTGGGCACGCTCGCGGCCGCCTCGCCGGCGCTCGGGATCAAGCAGGGGCTGATGTACCTGTCGGTCCTGTCCGTGCACGGCCACACCCCCGGAAATGGCCAGTTCGTGGCGCTGTCGATGAAGACCGGCCGGGTGGTCTGGACCAAGCCGATCCCGGCCGGCACCGAGTCCTCGCCGATCGCTTTCGGCGACTCGGTGTACTTCGGCGACCAGAGCGGCGCCGTGTACTCGCTCGACGCGACCACGGGCCACGTCAACTGGACCTTCCACGCGAGCGGCCCCGTCAAAGGAGGCCCGGCGCTGTCGAACGGCGTCCTCTACTTCGGCGACTACTCCGGGCGCGCCTACGCGGTGAACGCGGCCACCGGCCATCAGGTCTGGGCCGCGAGCACGAATGGCACGCACTTCGGGTTCGGCTCGGGCAACTTCTACTCGACCCCCGCGGTGGCCTTCGGCCGCGTGTACATGGGCAACACCGACGGCCGCGTGTACTCGTTCTCTGCCAAGACCGGTCAGCTCGCGTGGGCCACTGGCACCGGCGCCTACGTGTACGCGTCAGCGGCGGTTGACGACACCCCCGGCCTCGGCCCGACCATCTATCTCGGGTCCTACGACGGCAATTTCTACGCATTCGACGCCAAGTCGGGAGCGATCCGCTGGAAGCATCCCGCCGGCGGCAAGATCTCCGGATCGGCGACGATCGTCGGCAACGTCGTCTACTACTCCGATCTCGGCACAAAGACCACTGCCGGGCTCGACGTGCGCACCGGCCACAAGGTTTTCTCGTTCGGAGACGGCGCGTTCAACCCGGTCGTCTCCGACAACCACGCGATCTATCTGAGCGGCTACACGGTGCTGTACCAGATGCTTCCGAATCGCTAACGTAATCCCCACACGGCGCTCGCTGAAAATCCACATAGCTGACACCCGCGCTCACGAAATCCCCGCACAGGGCGTGCAAAGGGGCTCGCATGGAACGTGCGTTCGAGCGCTTCTTGCTATCCTTAAACGCTATATGCGTTGTCGTAGTGGAAGTCATTGCCAGGAGCCGACCCTTCCGGGCCGCAGGTTCTGCGCGGATCACGCGGCGGAGCTCGATCGCATGCGCGAGGAGCTGAAGGATGCCGCAGCAGCCCGCATCGGACGCGGTCGGCCAAAGCGGTCCTCGACTTGCTGCCGCCCTGGCTGTTATGAGCCCCGCGTTCCGCCCGCCGCGTACTGCGATGCATGCGCTGCGGCCGGATATGTGGAAGAGGCCGCCTAACCGCGGCCGCCTTCTAACGGGCCAACATACAACTGCAGGTTCACCCTAAGGGCCCGGGACTCCGCGGCCCTCGGGTGGTTGGGCGCAGATCGATTTGGGGCCTCGCTCCGCTCGGCGTCCCTGGGACCCCGTACCCCATCCGGATGGGGAACTCGGTCCCACGGATGTCGAGCGCAGCGAGACCCTTAATCCACCGACCGCACCGCCACCCCGTCCCGGGCGAGCGCGGCCTTGATCTCGGGCACGGTGTGCTGGCCGTAGTGGAGGATCGACGCGATCAGGACGGCGTCCGCGCCGGCGTCGAGCGCCTCGGTCAGGTGCTCGACCGACCCCGCGCCACCGGAGGCGATCACCGGCACGCCGACCGCGCCGGCGACGGCGGCGGTCAGGCCCAGGTCGTACCCGGCGTTCGTGCCGTCGCGGTCCATGCTCGTGAGCAGGATCTCCCCCGCGCCCCGCTCGACTCCCTCGCGCGCCCACTCGACCGCGTCCCGGCCGGTCGGGGTGCGGCCGCCGGCGACGAACGCCTCCCAGCTCTCGGCGCCTCGCTTGGCGTCGATGGCCAGGACGACGCACTGGGCGCCGAAGTTGGCCGCCAGCTCGTCGATCAGGTCCGGCCGCGCCAGCGCGGCCGAGTTGACGGAGACCTTGTCGGCGCCGGCGTCGAGCACCGCCTGGGCGTCCCCCACCGAACGGATGCCGCCGCCGATCGTGAACGGGATGAACACGTCGTCGGCCGTCCGCCGCGCAAGGTCGACGACCGTCTCGCGCTTGTCCGAGGTTGCGGTGATGTCGAGGAACACGAGCTCATCCGCGCCGGCGGCGTCGTAGCGACAGGCGAGCTCGACGGGGTCGCCGGCGTCGCGCAGATCGACGAACCCGACGCCCTTGACGACGCGTCCGCGATCGACGTCGAGGCACGGGATCACCCGCTTGTAGTGCATCAGCCGTCGAGCACGGCCTGGGCCTCGGCCACGGTGAACCGACGCTCGTACAGCGCCTTGCCGACGACCACCGCGCGCAGGTTGACCTGCCGGAGCTCGACCAGCGCTCCAAGGTCCTCGAGCGTCGAGACGCCCCCCGAGTAGGCGTAGGTGCCGCGCACGGCCTCGGCGACGCGGCGGGCGCCGTCGAGGTCGGGACCCCCGAGCATCCCGTCGCGGTCGATGCTCGAGTAGACGTAGCGCTGCACGCCGCGCGCGCCCAGCCGCTCGATCACTGCCTCGATCGGGATGTCCGTCTGCTCGGTCCAGCCCGCCCCCGCGAGCTTGCCGGCGCGCGCGTCGATCGACACCACGACTCGGTCCTCGAGCTCGGCGACGACCTCGTCGAGGAAGTCGATGTCGGTGTAGGCAGCGGTCCCGATCACCACGCGGGTCGCGCCGGCGCCGATGACCTGACGGACCGACTCGATCGACCGCATCCCCCCGCCGACCTGGATCGGAACCTCGACCTCGGAGGCGATCCTCCGGACGTGCTGGAGGTTGACAGGGGCCCCGCTGCGCGCCCCGTCGAGGTCGACGATGTGCAACCTTCGCGCGCCCTCATCGACCCATCGCCGGGCTGCGTCGAGCGGGTCGGCGTCGTACACCGTGCTCTGGTCGAACTCGCCGCGGGTCAGGCGGACCGCCTTGCCGTCGAGGATGTCGATCGCGGGGAGAAGGATCATGCGCGCACGCTCGCGCAGATCCCGACGAAGTCGTGGAGCATGCTCAGCCCGTTGCGCGAGGACTTCTCGGGGTGGAACTGGACGCCGAACACGTTTTCGCGGGCGACGATCGTCGCGAACCGCTCGCCGTACTCGGTGGTGCCGATGACGGCGTCGGGGTCGCTCGGCCGCGCCGCGAACGAATGCACGTGGTAGAACGCGCAACCCGCCTGCGGCAGCCTGGCCGTCAGGTCCGACGCGCGCTCGAAGCGCACCTCGTTCCAGCCGATGTGCGGGATCCGCAGGCCTCCGGACCGCACCCGCGTGACCTCGCCGTGGATCAGCCCAAGGCCGGCGGCGCCACCCATCTCCTCCGAGGAGTCGAGCAGCAACTGCATCCCGAGGCAGATCCCGAGGAGCGGCGTGCCGCGCCCCACGCATTCGTTCATCACCTCGGGGAGACCCAGCTCCTCCAGGTTGCGCATCGCCTGCGGGAAGGCGCCGACGCCGGGCAGCACCAGCCCGTCGGCCGCGCGCAGTTCGTCGTGGTCGCTGGTGACGGCAGCGCGTGCGCCGACGTGCCCGAACGCCTTCTCCACCGAGCGTCGGTTCCCCATCCCGTAGTCGATGACGGCGACGCTGGTCATGTGAGCGTCCCCTTCGTGCTCGGGACGCCGCGCTCGGTCGCGTCTAGCGCTGTCGCGACCCGCAGCGCCCGCGCCGCGGCCTTGAACGCGGCCTCGATCATGTGGTGGGCGTTCGTCCCCCGCTCGATCGTGAGATGCAGGGTGAGCTTCGCGTTCAGCGCGAGCGCGCGAAAGAACTCCTCGACGAGCTCGTGGTCGAAGTTGCCGATCGCGCCCGGCGGGAGCGTCGCCTCGAACGCGCACAGCCCGCGGCCGGAGACGTCGATCGCGCACGCGGCGCGGGCCTCGTCCATCGGGATCGTGGCCTGCCCGTAGCGGGCGATCCCCGAGCGATCGCCGAGTGCCTCGTCGAGCGCCTGGCCGATGCAGATCCCGACATCCTCGACCGTGTGATGTGCCCCGGTCTCGAGATCGCCCCGCGCTTCGACGCCCAGGTCTAGGCGGCCGTGGCGCGCCAGCAGGTCGAGCATGTGATCGAAGAAGCCGACGCCGGTGTCGCGTTCGCCGGCGCCGGTGCCGTCGAGCGCGAGGCTGACTTTGATCTCGGTCTCGCCGGTCTTCCGTTCGATCAGGCCGATGCGGCTCATCGCGCCTCATTCTCCCGAATGCGGGCTTCCATCGACCGCGCGTGCAGCTCGAAGCCCTCGGCCCGGGCCAGCGGCGCCGCGGCCGTCGCGAGCTCCGCGGGCGCCTCGATGTGGACCTCGCTGAACCGCCGTACGAAGTGCTCGGGGGACACACCCGAGGCGAACCGGGCGGCGCCGTTGGTCGGCAGGATGTGGTTCGAGCCCGCGATGTAGTCGCCGAATGCGGTGCCCGCGCCGGCGCCGACGAACAGGCATCCGGCCCTCGTCGCGCGAGACGAGAGCGCCTCGGCCTCCGTCCCGACGAGTTGCAGGTGTTCGGGCGCGAACGCCTGGCCCAGCGCCAGGAGTTCGTCCGTCCCGGTCGTCGCGACCAGGCAGGCCACCGCTCCCGTGTCGTCCGCGTCCCGTAGCGGCTGCTCGAACGCGTCAAGGATTTCCGGCGCGTCCGAAGCGGCCACGACAAGCGTGCCCGGACCGTGCTCGGCCTGGGCGAGCAGATCGAGCGCGAGCGGTTCGGGATCGACGTCCCCGGTGGCGATCAGGAGCAGGTCGCTCGGGCCGGCGAAGCCGTCGATCCCGACCTGCCCGAATACCTGGCGCTTGGCTTCCTGGACGTACAGATTCCCGGGACCGACGATCACGTCGACCGCGGGCACCGACTCCGTGCCGTAGGCGAGGGCCGCGATCGCGTGGGCGCCGCCCATGCGGTAGACGGCGTCCACGCCGGCGAGGCGGCACGCCGCCAGCACGACCCGATCGAGGTCGCCGTCGCGGCGCGGCGGAGAGCACACCGCCACGTGCTCGACTCCGGCGAGCTTGGCGGGGATGGTGCCCATCACGACCGTGCTCGGATATGGCGCCCGGCCGCCGGGGACGTAGACCGCGGCGCGCTCGACCGGGGCCCAGCGGTGGATGACGCGGTTCTCGCCGATCTCGGTAACCGCCTCCGTGGCCGGCATGCGCGTACCTGCTACCGCCGCGACGTTCTGGATCGCGCGCTCTATCCCGCGGCGAATATCCGGATCGAGCGCGGCCGTGGCGGCATCCAACTCGTCGTCCGGGACGAGCAACGCCTGCGGCTCCCGTCCTCCCGTGTCGAGTGTCCGCGAGTAGTCGCGCACCGCCCGGTCGCCACCGGCGCGCACCGTCGCGACGATCAGCGCCACGCCGTCGCGCACCGACTCCGGTGGCGGCACGAGCCGACGGATGTCGGCGGCCACCCTGGTGGCGTCGTCGGCGCCGCTCAGCGCGAGGCGCTCACACCGCATCGAGCCGCTCCAGCAGCGCGTCGATCGTCGGCGCCTTGAGCTTGTGGGCGACCGGGTTGGCGATCAGGCGGGCGGTGCTCCGCGCGATCTCCTCGCGCACGACAAGCCCGTTCTCGCGCAGCGTCGCGCCGCTCGCGGTCAGGTCGACGATCCCCTCGGCCAGCCCGGCCAACGGCGCCAGCTCGACCGACCCCTTGACCTCGACGATCTCCGCCTGGCGCCCGGTTTCGAGGAAATAGCGCGTGGCGATGCGCGGGTACTTGGTGGCGATCCTGACAACGCCGAGGCGTCTCAGCGCCTCCGCCGCCGGGTCGTCGCCGTCGACCGTCGCGAGCACCATCGTGCAGCCGCCGTAGCCGAGGTCGACGAGCTCGTACAGCTCGCGTTCGGACTGCTCCATCAGGACGTCCTTGCCGGTGATCCCGAGGTCGGCGGCCCCCGCCTCGACGTAGGTCGGAACGTCCGAGGGGCGCATCGTGATGATGCCGGCGTCGTCGAACAGGAGCTTGCGGTCGTTGTCGCGGACCTCGCGGGTCTCGAGGCCGAGCTGGTCGAGCAGGTCGAGCGTCTCGGTGAACAGCGCCCCGCGCGGAACCGCGATCCGTAGGTCGCTCATCGGCCGCGCTCTTCGCTGGTGAGCGCGATGTGCAGGCGCTCGACGTTCAGCGCGAACCCGACCGCGGGGAGCGGCCGCCCGAACCGTCCGAGCAACTCGTCGTAGCGCCCGCCGATCCCGATCGGCACGCCGTACGCCGGGTCGTACACCTGGAAGATCGCGCCCGTGTAGTAGCCGAGGCTCCTGATCAGCCCGAGGTCGAAGATGATCCGGTCGGCGACGTTCGGCGCTAGCAGCGCGTGCACCTCTCGCATGCCGGTTACCGCGGTGTGCAGAGGCCCTTCGAGACCCTCGAGCACCTCGGGGCCTCCCCTGGTCTGCGGCGCGCGCAGCAGCAGCTCCGCGGTTTTGTGGGCGACCCCGAGCTCTGTGATCTCACGCTCAAGGCCGACGAAATCGCCGTCGACGAGCTCATTCAGGATGTGCTCGCGCCGTTGCTGGTCGACGTTCAGGCCATCGAGCAGAGTGGGATACAGAGAGGCATCGCCGAGGCCGATTCGGTAGGTCTCGAGGCCGGCCGCGTCGAGAGCGTCGCACAGGACCGTGAGGACCTCCGCGGTCCCCTCGGGACTCTCGGCGCCGATCAACTCGATCCCCGCCTGGAGGAACTCGCGCGACTGTCCGCGCTGCGGCCTGACCCCGCGATACGCATGCGCGAAGTAACAGAACCGCAGCGGCGGCTCGGCGTCGCGATACCGCGTCGCGACCAGCCGGGCGATCGGGACGGTCATGTCCGAGCGGAGCACGAGCACGTGACCCTGCTCGTCGAACATCCGGTACGCCGGCCGGCTGGCGTTCATGTCCGCGCGATCGAACGTTCCCTCGTACTCGAGCGCGGGCGTGTACACCTCACCGTAGCCCGCTCTTTCGAACACCGTCCGGACACGCTCGGTCATCGCGCGGAGCTCGCGCATCTCGTCCGGGAGGAAGTCTCGCGTTCCGCTGGGGATGCGATCGACCATCGCCCCGGAATGTGTCAGTTAATGCTCGCCAGGGTTGTGCCGGGCGGGCGGGATCCGTTTACACCGACACCGGCACGTCGTCTTCGCGCTCGATCCGCGCGCCGAGGTCGCGCAGGCGCTCGTCGATGCGCTCGTAGCCGCGGTCGATGTGGCGGACGTTGCCGATCTCGGTGATGCCGTCGGCCGCGAACGCGGCGATCAGCATTGCCATCCCGGCACGGATGTCCGGCGAGTCGACGCGCTGGCCGTGCAGGCGGCGCGGCCCCACGACCATCGCGCGGTGCGGATCGCAGATCGTGATCGATGCACCCATCAGCACGAGCTTGTCGACGAAGAACAGACGGTTCTCGAACATCCACTCGTGGATCATCACCGAGCCCTGGGCCTGGGTCGCGAGCGCGAGCGCGACGCTGGTCAGGTCGGCCGGGAACGCGGGCCACGGACCGTCCTGCACCTTCGGCGTGTGATCGCCCTTGTCGTTACGGATCACGAGCTCCTGGTTGCCGGGGACGATGATGTCCGAGCCGCGCACCTCCGTGCGCAGGCCCAGCCGGTCGAACACGAGGCAGATCATGCGCAGGTCCTCGGTGACCGTGTCCTTGACGATGAGCTCCCCGCCCGTGACGCCGGCGAGCGCCATGAACGAGCCGATCTCGATGTGGTCGGGGGCGATGCCGTGCGTGCAGCCGCGGAGGCTCGCGACGCCATGGACGGTCATCACGTTCGAGCCGATCCCGTCGATCTGGGCGCCCATCGCGGAGAGCATCCGGGCGAGGTCCTGGACGTGCGGCTCGGAGGCGGCATTCCGGATTACGGTCGGCCCGCGCGTGAGCGCCGCGGCCATGAGCGCGTTCTCGGTGGCCATCACCGACGGCTCGTCCATCAGGAAGTCACACGGCCTGAGTCCCAGCGGCGCCTCGAGCCGGATCTCGCCGCGGTCGTCGTCGACCGTGGCCCCGAGCGCGCGGAAGGCGTCGAGGTGCGGGTCCAGGCGCCGGCGGCCGATCACGTCTCCGCCCGGCGGCGGCATCTGGGCACGCCCGAAGCGCGCGAGCAACGGGCCGGCGAGGAGGAACGAGGCGCGGATCCGCTCGGCCAGCTCGCGGTCGACCTCCCAGCTGTCGACGGTCGAGGCGTCGATCGAGATCTCACCGGGACCGAGCCACTGGACGCGGGCTCCGAGCTGCTCGAGCAGCAGAGTCATTGCCTCCACGTCCCTGATCCTGGGGACGTTGCGGAGGATCACTTCGTCATCAGTCAGCAGGCACGCGGCCAGAATCGGGAGCGCGCCGTTCTTGTTGCCGGCGGGAGTGATGGTGCCCGACAGGGGCCTCCCGCCTTCGATTACGAACTTTTCCATAGGGGGCCGGAGCGTACCTTCTCGTGTCGCCAGACCTGTGCCGGGTGGCCGTCCGGTCGGTTCCGACGGGGATTTAGCCCTTGTTACCCGCTTGCTCTCCTCGCGAGCGTCGAGGATCCGGATCCGCTCAGCTAGGGTTCCCTCCATGCAGGTTCAGCTTTCGCGAGACGAGGCGTGGGACCTCCTTTGTGAATGGACTTCTTCTGACTCGCTGCGCCGCCACATGCTGGCCGTGGAGGCGGCGATGCGCGCCTACGCGCCGCGATTCGACGGCGACGTCGGGCTGTGGGGTCTGACGGGGCTGTTGCACGATCTGGACTACGAGCGGTATCCGAATCTCGAGGACCTGGAGGACGGCCACCCGCGGTCTGCGTTGCGCGAGCTCGAGGCGCGCGGTTATCCACCTGAGCTTGTTCGTGCGGTTGCCTCCCACGCAGACTTCCTCGGCGTCTCGCGCGATTCGCCGATGGAGAAGACCCTGTTCGCCGTCGACGAGCTGTCGGGGTTCATCTTGGCCGTTGCCTACGTCCGCCCCGAGAAGCTCCAGGGGATGACGCCGAAGTCGGTCAAGAAGAAGCTGAAGCAGCCGAGCTTTGCCGCGGCGGTCAACCGGGACGAGCTGGTGCACGGCGCCGAGGAGCTCGGGGTCGACTTCGATGAGCATCTGACGATCGTGATCGCGGCGCTGGCCGAGCGGCAGGACGAGCTGATGCCCGCCGGCTCCGACGGTTCGACTTCCTAGACGCCCGTCCGGCGCTGCCTGTACTCGGCGAGGCTCGGGACGACGCCGAGCGGATCGAGCAGGCGCGCGAACTCCATCGCGCGGCGCACCGGGCCCTCGCCGCAGATCACCGTCAGCGATCGCCCCTGGCGCGCCAGGCGGCGCTGGGTGTTCAGCAGGACGGTCAGCCCGAACGAGTCGATGAACTCGGCCCGGCTCAGGTCGATCACGGCATCCCCCTTCTTCCTGCGGACGAGATCGTCGAGCTGCGGGGTCAGCCTGCGCGCCGTGAGCACGTCGAGCTCGCCGGTGACCGTGATGACGGTCGCCTCCGGTGCCTGGCGCGTGCTGAGATCGAGGTGAATCGGCCCCCGCGGCCGCAGTGAGCGACCGAGCGTCACGTGGTCTGCTCCGTGTTTCATTGGCTGCGCCCTCTTGATGGCCATGATCCCCATGGGTCCACGCACCGAAACTTGGGGTATCGACGGTGCCGGTCAGGATCCAGCGCGGCGCCGCCTGTACTCGTCGAGGCTGTCGACCACGCACAGCGGTTCGGCGAGACCGACCAACTCGATCGTCCGCCGCACCGTCCCGTCGGGGCAGATGACCGCAAAATGTCGTGGCGCCAGGTTGCTGATGTTGACGAGCGCGTGGATCCCCGCCGAGTCCATGAAGGTGGTCTCGGTGAGGTCGATGGCGATGTGTCGGTGGTCCGCGGCGATGACCGGTTCGAGCTCGGCTGCCAGCTGAGGGGCCGTCAGCAGGTCGAGCTCGCCGCCGACGGCGACGACGGTGGCCTCGGGCAGGTCTCGGATCGTCACCGACAGCCGGACAGGCTCGTGTCCGTCGTGGTCGGCGCCGCGAAGGTCGCCAACACCCGTGAGCGGCGCCTGCACGGCGAGGGGCGCTTGCGCGCTGGGGTCGCCGGGGTTGGCGAGGGTGTCCTCGGGATATGTCATCGGTCTCCGATCAGGAGCGTTCGCAGGTGAGTCGTTGCGGCGCTCGCCGGCAGACGCGGGCGCTTGCGACTGATCGAGCCGACCCGGACGCCCCAGCGGCCATGCCACCGACATCGTGTCTGCTCGAATTTGGGCGTCTCCCTTGCCGGGGGGCAAGGTGAGACGCTCCGAGAAGGTACCCGCAACACGGCGGGTGCTCGGACCGGACCGTACGCGCTCGTACGTCCGAATTCGGACACATGGGACCTCCCCGGCCCTCCCTCCGCCGGGCCGTTCCTGGGGTCCGGAAACCGCCGCGCAGTCGCGGCCCGCCGGCGCACGGTCGGCTATGGTCCGCCCGGCATGGCCGATGCGATCAAGATCGTCGTTCTCGAGGGCGACCAGACCGGACAGGAGCTGCTCGAGCAGTCTCTCCGGCTGCTCGATCCGGCGCTGCTCGGGCTGGAGCTGGAGCTCCAGCGCTTCGACCTCTCGCTCGAGAATCGCCGCGCGACCTCGAACGAGATCGTCACCGAGGCCGCCCAGGCGATGCGCGAGGCGGGTCTTGGGCTCAAGGCCGCGACCATCACCCCCGAGGGCAAGGACGACGTGGGCTCTCCGAACCGCATCCTGCGCGAGGAGGTCGACGGGAAGGTGATCGTCCGGACCGGGCGCCGCCTGCCGGGCGTCGCGCCGATCGCCGGCGTCCACTACCCGATTTCCGTCGTCCGGATGGCCGTCGACGACGCCTACGGGGCCAAGCAGTGGCGCGAGGGTGATCCCGGAGATCCTTCGGAGATCGCCTACCGGACCGAGAAGATCACGCGCTCGACCTGCCGAGCCGTCGCCGAGTACGCGTTCCGGACCGCGGAGAAGATGAACGCCCGCGTCTACGGCGGCCCGAAGTGGACGGTGTCGCCGGTGTACGAGGGGATGTTGAAGGAGGAAATGGACGCGGCTGCCGCCCGGCATGTTGGGACCTCGTACGAGCCGGTGCTGATCGACGCCACCTACGCCGGCCTGATGTCGGGCGCGACCGACAAACCACTCGTGATCCCCGCGCTCAATCGCGACGGCGACTGCCTCTCTGATCTGGTGCTCCCGATGTTCGGCTCGATCGCCGGCGCCGAGTCCGTGCTCCTGGCGTTCGACAACGACACGTACGCGACGACGGTGGCGATGGCCGAGGCGCCCCACGGCACCGCGCCGGCGCTCGAGGGCAAGGATCTCGCCAATCCGCTCGCGATGATCCTGGCCTGCGGCGCCCTCATGCGCCACGCGGCCGACCACCACGGAGCGGCCGCCGAGCGTGCTTCGCGGGCGATCTACGAGGCGGCGCTCGAGGCGATCGGGTCGGGCATCAAGACGCCCGATCTCGGCGGCAACGCCACCACGACGGAGTTCACGACCGACGTCGTCAACCGCGTGGCGACGAAGATCGAGGTCTGGTCGACGCTCGGCTCGGCCGCCTGATGATCCGGTGATCACCGGGGCTCACGCGATCATCTACAGCCGGGATGCCGATGGCGTGCGGGCGTTCCTTCAGGACGTGCTCGAGCTGCCCTCGGTCGACGCCGGCGGCGGATGGCTGATCTTCGCACTGCCCCCGGCCGAGGTCGCCGCCCATCCGACCGACGGCGCCGGCTCGTGCGAGCTGTACCTCATGTGCGACGACATCCACGCCACCATGGACGAGCTACGGAGCAAGGGCGTCGAATTCAGCCGGCCGGTCTCCGAGGAACGGTGGGGGTCGGTGACGGCGATCGCGTTGCCCGGCGGTGGCGAGCTGGGGCTGTACGAGCCCAAGCACCCTCGTCCGGCGACCCCGGCTTAGGCTCCTCGATCGTTTCTCGTCCGCCGCCGCCAGGGGCGTTATGGAGCGTCCGCTCCGCCGCTCGGGCAGCGTTATGGAGCGCCCCATTTTTCCCTGCAATGGGCCGCCCATTCCGTCCGAGCCGCCCCCTAGGGTCTCGAACATATGTTCCAGTCTTCCAAGACCCGCCTGCGCGCCTGGAGGGAGCTTGTCGACGACTTTCTCGGCGACCCGCCGGATGACGCGCAAATCGATCTCGAGCCTTGGGCCACGCACCCGCATCGCCGCCCGCTCCAGTGGGAGCGCGAGCGCCGCGCCGGCAGCGTCAAGGCCCCGCCCGCCCACTGCCTCTGTCCCGTCCGGTCCACGCCGGCCGGCGGCAACCGAAGCGAGGTGATGCGCCAGCCGTAGAACGGGACGTCGGCCGCGGCCGGCCCTGGGGCCGGCCGGGAGCCGACGAGGGCCCTACGAGCCCGGGAGAGCCCGCCCGCGAGGCCTCAGAAGCCCGCGGCGAGGCGGAAAAGCCCATTGCGAGGCCGAGAAGCCCAGCCGAACGAGACCCGAGACCCCATTTGCGAGACGCCGGAGCCTGGGAGGTCTGTCGTCACCCGCGTCGCCCGTCACGCGCCCCGCGAGCTCGCTCGCGCGGCGTCCGTGGCGAGTGTTGCGCCGGCACGAGGACCGGTTGTGGTTCTCGCGGGGGTTTCACCGCGATTGTTGCCATGGATTGCCGGCGACGTCAGGATCGCTCGGCGTGGGCCCGGCCTCGGGTGGGAGCGGCGGATCGGCAGCTAGGCGCCAAGCATCGCTCGGAGCGTCGAAGGCGGATCGGCAAGCTAGGCGCCGAGCGCCGCCCGGAGCGCCTGTAGGCCCAAGTGGGCGCCGAGAATCGCCCCGCTGGGCTCACCGGTCGTCTGATCCGTTGGTGCCGTCACGAGGCCGAACACGACGACGAGGAAGGTGCCGATGCCGAGCACCAGGCAGACGACGAGCAGCGCCAGCACCTGCGGGTTGGCGCGGAGGAACTTGATCACATCCTGCGTCTTCAAGTTCCTGTCAATGCTCGCTGTGTACGACGGTGAAAATAAACCGGCGGCGACCTACTCTCCCAGGCCCTTGCGGGCCAAGTACCATCGGCGCTGAGGGGCTTAACTGCTCTGTTCGGAATGGGAAGAGGTGTTTCCCCCTCGCAATAGCCACCGG
>Ga0335073_10000747_pt1 | contig 42521 bp, 47 predicted proteins | sample Lox_Sample_22_FD_207093 | JGI IMG/M metagenome (GOLD analysis project Ga0335073, IMG submission 207093) | Soil microbial communities from Loxahatchee National Wildlife Refuge, Florida, United States - Lox_Sample_2.2 | ecosystem: Environmental > Terrestrial > Soil > Wetlands | place: USA...
ACGTTCCGAGCGTCGATCACATGACCGCACAGGTCGCGCAGGCGTATGGGCCGAGCGCGATCGGCGTGATTCTCACCGGTATGGGGCAGGACGGCGTGAAGGGTTTACGTCAGCTTAAAGAACGCGGCGGCTACGTGCTCGGCCAGAACGAGGCAACGTGCGTGGTGTACGGGATGCCGCGCGCAGCGGCCAAAGAAGGGCTCGTCGACCGCGAAGCCCCGCTCGACGATATCTCGCCGATCCTGGTAAATCTCGCGGGTGTATCGAAGTCTTAACCTTGCACGAGCAAAACGCTGACGAAGCGGAGTAGGAGGCCAATGGGGGATTCTGAATACGAAACCCAGACGCGTGGGATGCGCGTCCACGGGGTTGCATGAAGCTGAGCCGTAGTCCACGCAGCTACGTCATCGGCGGCGTCGAACTCTCCAGAGAAGAGATCGTCCACAAATACCTCCATTTGGTGAAGTACGTGGCCGGTCGAATCTCGGTCAATCTTCCTCCCAACGTCGAGATCAACGATCTCATCAACGATGGGATTTTAGGCTTGATCGACGCCATCGAAAAATACGACGACGCACGCGGCGTGAAGTTCGAGACCTACGCAATCACCCGCATCAACGGGGCGATTCTCGACGCCTTGCGCTCGCTTGACTGGGTTCCGCGCGCCGTGCGGCAGCGCGCCCGCGAGCTCGAGCGCACCTATCAGGAACTCGAAGTCGAATTGGGCCGCGCGCCCACCGAGACCGAAGTCGGCCAGCGTCTGGGTCTATCGAAGAAAGAACTCGATCAGCTGGTGCAGCGCGTGCGGGGCACGGCCGTTCTCTCGCTCGAGGAATTTTTGCCCAACGAGAAGGGCTACGAGATCCCGCTCGTCGATACGCTGCGCGACGACGACAACGACGTCATGAGCGAAGTCGAGGCGCGCGAAGTACACGCCGAACTCGTGCGCGCCGTCGAAAATCTCCCGCCGCAAGAGCGGACCGTGATCACGCTTTACTATTTCGAGGGGCAGACGCTCAAAGAGATCAAGGGCGCGCTGGGCGTCTCCGAATCGCGCGTCTCGCAGATCCACGCTCAGGCGGTCATTCACTTGCGTCAGCGGCTTCGCGAGCTGCGCGCCGATCTGGGTTACCGCGAAGACGACCCCACGGTCAAGCAGAAGTACCTGAGGCGGCCCGCGGCCGGCCCCGAGGCGGGCGAGAGTAAAGAAAATAAAGTAGAACGGACGCTAAAAGGGGAAATACCCGAGCATGGCGATTCGTCCCGCGGATCTGCAACTGGCTTATCTGGCCGCCCCGCAAAACGCGGCCCAGGTTAACGCCGCGCAGGAAGCCGCGCAGAACGCCCAACAAGCCGCCCAGGCCACCTTCGCCGCGCAAGTGCAGAAGCGCGAAGAGACGATCAAGGAAACAGAGCACGCCGAGCGCACCTCGATCCGCACCAACCCCGACGGCAGCAACGGCGGGAGCTACACGCCGCAGGGGCACCGTCAGACGCGCCAAGGGCAGGAAGAAGCGGAAGAGCCGCTCGAGGCTTCGGGTCAGGGCGAGCATCTGATCGACTTTACGGCGTAGGCGCTAAGCCATGGCCGGTTTCAATCCGCTGGCCGCGCTCGCTGCTCAGGCTCTGGCCAACGCGCAGGCAGCGATCGACGAAGCCACCCTCAGCCTCGGTGCGGACGTTGCGGTTCTGCAGGCACAGATCAGTGTTGGCGACGTGATCGCCGCGGTCGTGTTGGCGCCCCAGGGCGGCACCGATTTGCTCTCGTTTCTCGGACAGACCGTCCCCGCCCAAATTCCGCCCGGAATCAATCCGGGCGAGACCATGCTGCTGCAGGTGACGGGCTTCACCAACACCGCGGTGATCGTGCGCAATCTGGGCACGCAGGATCCCCAGAATCCGGTTCCCGTCGTGAACGTCGAGCTGCCCCCGCAGGAGCCGGGTGCGGCGCAGAGCGCCATCCTGACCACGATCGTTCCGCAGGAATCGCAGCAGCAAGAGCCCACTGCGCCGGTCGCGGCGCAAACGAGCGCTCCGGTCGTGGCGCAGACGAGCGCCCCGGTTGTGCCGCAGACGAATGTACCGGTGCAAACGACGCCGGTGAACGCACCGCCGGCGCAACCGCCTCCGCCCCCACCTCCTGCGACGCAGACCATCGCTCGCAACAACGTCGCTCCGCCGCGCGAACTCTTCGTAGCTGCTTCGGTACGAGCCAAGATCCCACCGCAAGAACTGAACGCTCGCGCGCTCGCGCGCGAGCTTGCCGAAGAAGCGCAAGAGTTGCCGGCCGGCGGCGACAGCGAGGTCGAGGCGCGCCTTGCACTCAACCGCGCCAGCTCCTCGCCGGCGGCGCCGCCCGTCTGGGCGCAAAATGCGAAGACGCAGAGCACGCAGACGCAGAGCGCGCAGACGCAGAACACGCAGGCGCAGAACGCAGGGGCTCAAAACGCTTCGCAAAAGACCGCCCCGCCCAGCCCTCGCTTTCCGGTTGCGCCACCGATCATTCGCCAAGCCGCGGCCGAAGAAGAAGAACAAATCGTCATCCAGCGTCCGAGCGTTTCGTCGACGCCGGCGAGCGCCGAGGCAGCGCTGCTCGCGCGCCTGCGCGTACCCATCACGCCCGTCACGCTCGCCGCAGCGCGCGTGATCAACACGGCGACGCAAAGCGTAACGGCGAGTTTCGAGCGTCTCGAGAGCGTACTTTCGAAGTTGGTCTCGGAAGGCGACACGCAAAAAGGCGGCACGAGCGCGCTGCGATCGACGCTGGCGTTCGTTTCGCGCTTCGACCTGCGCAACGCGCGCGCGCTTCCCGAGCAGATCGCCACCTTCGTTACCGACGTGCTCGACGGCGCGGAGTCGAAGGTTGCGCAGGCCGTTCGCGCGTGGACGCAGCTGGCCGCGCCGGAAAACGCTGCGCAAGGCGAGTCGCAACAAACGCAAACCGCGGTGCAGGCCCAGGCGGCCGAACGCGTCGCCGCGATGGAGTACGACGTCAAATCCGCGGTCCTCGCGTTGATCGCCGACTCTTCACGCGCCGATTCTCCCGCGGTCTTGGCCGCACTGCGCGACGTGCTCACCGCAACGACGGCGCTGCAGCTCAACGTACTCTCCGCGCAAAACGGCAATCCGAACGCGATTACGATTCCGCTGCCGGCCTACTTTCACGAAGGCGGCGAGCCGGTAACGCTGCACATCGAGCGCGACGCGCCCAACGGCAAGAACGCCATGGACGCCGATAATTTTCACATCGCTTTCATTCTCGATACGAAATCGCTCGGGACGGTCGCGATCGACCTGCAGACGGTCGGCCGTTCGGTCAGCGTCGACGTCAAGACCCAGGCGAGCAGTTTCGCGAATCGCTTCCGCGACACGCTCGGCGATTTGCGTTCCCGCCTCGAACAGCTGCACTACAGCGTTGCCTCGATCATCGCGGGGGTTGCACCCGCGTCCGGAGCAAAAACCGAGAAAAGCGAGCCGCCGCAACCGGCGGAACGCCGTTCGTTCTGGGATATGCGCGCATGAGCCGTTTCTTCGATTTTCGCAAATCGGTTTTCAAGCGTCCGGCGGCGGCGGCGCTCAAGTGGGATCCGCAGCAATCCGAACCGCCCGAGGTCGTCGCGGTCGGACGCGGGATCACGGCTGAGACGATCGTGCGCATTGCGAAAGAACGCGGCATTCCGCTCTACGAAGATGCCGGGCTCGTCGAGGCGCTCGCGCGGCTGAACGTGAGCGACGTCATCCCACGCGAGCTCTACGCCGTCGTTGCCGAAGTGCTCGCGTACGTGTATCGCGTCGACGCGGCGTTCCGGGAGCGTACCGGCTGATGGCGTGGAAGAAGGCATGGCTCTCCACGACCATGCGCGATCATAAGGACTGGATCAAGGAAGTGCGCGCGACCAAGATGGGCGGTCATCTGGAGATGCACCTGTCGGGCCGCACGTACACGGTCGAGTTCCTCGACGGCCTCGAGCCGACGCACTACGTCATCGACCGCGAACGCAGTTTCGACGAACGGCACGGACGCGTCGACGACGCGGAGTTCTCGCAGATCGTTGCCGCGCTGAAGATGGCCGTCCACGACTGCTTTGCCGCGAACGTCCATGCATACACGCCCTCCGCCGCCGTCTTCGAGATTCAATTCGCGCCCGGGCACGCGCCCTTCGGGAACGGCCGGCGCGTTTTCATCGAGGGGCGGCTGGCCGATCTGATGCGCGAACACATCGGCAAGGCGAACGTGACCTTCGAGTATCCGGTCCGCGTCGACGGCGCCGCCCCGCAATGGGTCAAGATGGAGGCCGCGACGATCACGGGTCTGGATCCGGTCGCGTAGCGGCCAAAACGCGAGCGGGCGCAGAGCCACATACGAACAGGAGTTCGATGCTTGCCTAGGGAAGGGGAGGGTCCGTGAGCTGGTTTCAACGACTCCGGGCATCACTGGGCAAGGCCCGCGACACCTTCGCCGCGGTCTCGAACCTCGGGCGTGCCCGCAAGCCGCTGACCGACGAGTTTTGGGAAGAGCTCGAAGACCTGCTCATCATGGGCGACTTCGGCGTGCCGACCACCGCCAAAATCATCGGCGGTTTGAAAACCGTCGCCAAACAGGAAGCCTGGGCGACCACCGATCAAGCGATCGCGCGCTTTCACCGCGACGTCGAACGCTTTCTCACGCTGCCCAACGCGGAGCTCCAGATCGGCGGTGAAAAGCCGTCGGTCGTACTCGTCGTGGGTGTCAACGGCAGCGGTAAGACCACCACCATCGGCAAGCTTGCGAATCGCTTGCACGGCGAGGGCAAACGCGTGCTCTTGGTTGCGGGCGATACGTTCCGTGCGGCGGCTGCGGAGCAGCTCGCGATCTGGGCGGATCGCGCGAAGAGCGAGATCGTGCGCGGCGCGGAAGGGGCCGATCCCTCGTCGGTGATCTTCGACGGCGTGAAAGCCGGCAACGCGCGCGGCGTCGACGTGATTCTGATCGATACGGCCGGACGTCTGCAGACCAAGACCAACCTGATGGAAGAGCTGAAGAAGGTGCGGCGCGTGATCGAACGCGAGCACGGACGCGCGCCCGACGAGACGCTGCTCGTGCTCGACGGCACGACCGGGCAGAACGCGATCTCGCAAGCGCGGCTCTTTAATGAAACGACGCAGCTTACCGGCGTCGTGGTCACCAAGCTCGACTCGACTGCGAAGGGCGGGGTGCTGGTCGCCATTGTGGACACGCTCGAGATTCCGATCAAGTTCATCGGCTTGGGCGAGAGTGCCGACGCGTTACGCCCCTTCGTCGCCGCAGAATTTACCCAAGCACTTTTCGATGATGCCTCGGACTCGGTGAAGGTTTAATGCCATCCCCTTGTCACCACACCATGTCAGCGTGAATGTATAGCATCCGCAATCAGAGAGGTTTTTAATGGCAGCGCAAGACGAACGAGGGATTGCCCTCAGCAACGCCCTCGCCCAGATCGAACGGCAATTCGGCAAGGGCTCGATCATGAAGATGGGCGACTTCCAGGAGCGCATGGCGTTCGAAGTCGTGCCGAGCGGATCGATCGCGCTCGATCTCGCCCTGGGCGTCGGCGGATTTCCGCGCGGACGCATCGTCGAGATCTACGGACCGGAGTCGAGCGGTAAGACGACGCTCGCGCTGCACGCGATCGCCGAGGCGCAGAAGGGCGGCGGTACGGCAGCCTTCATCGACGTCGAGCACGCGCTCGATCCGAATTACGCAGCGGCGCTCGGCGTCGATCTCGACAACCTGCTGGTCTCGCAGCCCGACACCGGCGAACAGGCGCTCGAGATTGCCGAGATGCTAACGCGCAGCAATGCGGTCGACGTGATCGTGGTCGACTCGGTCGCAGCGCTCGTCACCAAAGCCGAACTCGAAGGCGACATGGGTGACGCGCACGTCGGCCTGCAGGCGCGCTTGATGTCGCAGGCGCTGCGCAAACTCACGGCCGCGATTTCGCGCAGCAAGGCGGTGATGATCTTCATCAACCAACTGCGCGAGAAAGTCGGCGTGATGTTCGGCAATCCCGAGACGACCTCGGGCGGCCGTGCGCTCAAGTTCTATGCGTCGGTTCGTCTCGACGTACGCAAACTCGAGCAAATCAAGATCGGCCAGGACGTCGTCGGCTCGCGCACCCGCGTGAAAGTCGTGAAGAACAAGGTCGCGCCGCCCTTCCGGCAGGCCGAGTTCGACATCACCTACGGCCACGGTATCTCGAAGATGGGCTCGATACTCGACGTCGCGCTCGAACAGAACATCGTCGGCAAGAGCGGTTCGTGGTACACCTACGGCGATCAGCGCATCGGACAGGGCCGCGAAAACGCGAAGGCCTTTCTCGAAGAGCATCTCGATCTCGCCGGCGAGATCGAAACCAAGATTCGCGAAGCGCTCGCAAAGAGCGTCTCGAAGAACGGACATAGCAGCGGTGCGGTCGCTGCGGTTGCTCCCGAAGAGTGACGCCGTACTCGTGCGCGCTCGGCATGCTCGCACGGCAGCGTCTGACGCAAGCACAATTGTGGGAGCGTCTGGCACGTAAAGGCTTCGACGACGACGCCATCCGCGGCGTCGTCGATCGTTGCAAGGCCGAACATTTCCTCGATGACCGGCTCTACGCGCAGCTCTACGTCGAACGCAAGCGCAAAGCAATCGGCGGCGCGCGGCTGGTCGGCGAACTCGTGCGAAAAGGGATCGATCGCGACGACGCGCGAGCCGCGGTCGCCGCGCTCGAAGAGGACGAGCGCTCGCGCTGCGCGCGCGCTCTTGCGCAACTTGCGGGCTCGAACGCGAGCTATCCGGCCCTGGCGCGCCGGCTCGAACGGCTGGGCTTCGATGCCTCGACGATCTACGCGGTCCTGCGCGAAGACGCCAAAGAACATAGCGAGGTAGCGCGGATCGACTTTGACTAAGGGCCGTCTCCGCAATCCGCCCGGTGGGCACTGATCGATGCATGGGCGCTCCCACGATCGTCGTCGCGGAGGACGATAGCGCAATCCGCGACCTTCTCGCGCATCACTTGGAGCGCGAGGGCTTTCATGTCATCGCCGTTGCCGACGGCTTGGGGGCGCTGCGTTGTGCGCGTCACGCCGCCGATCTCCTGATTCTCGACATTGGTCTTCCCGGCGTCGATGGTTTCGACGTGGTGCGGACGCTGCGGCGCGAGGAGCGTCCGGTCCCCGTCGTCATACTCACGGCTCGCCTCGACGAAGTGGATCGCGTCGTCGGCTTCGAGCTCGGTGCCGATGATTACGTGACCAAGCCCTTCTCGCCACGCGAAGTCGTCGCGCGGGTTCGCGCGGTGTTGCGCCGCTGCGGGCGAGGCTTGGAAGCTGCGCCTGCGAGCCTCTCGTTCGGAAGGCTCGAGATCGACGAGGCCGCGCGCGAAGCGCGCGTCGACGGCGTCAACGTACGACTGAAACCGCGCGAGTTTGCGCTGCTGCTCGAACTCGCGGCGAATCCGGGCGTTGCCCTCTCGCGCGAGCGCTTGCTCGAGCGGGTCTGGGGTTTCGATTTCAGCGGCGACGCGCGCACGGTCGACGTGCACGTGCGCCGTCTGCGCGCCAAGATCGAAGAAGAGGCGGGACTCCCGCCGGTCGTCCACACGATTCACGGCTACGGCTACAAATTCGCTCGTCCATGAGCGGTACGCGCCGCCTCTCCTCCTTGCGGCAGCTGGGCACGCTGATCGGCCGGGCGCTCGACGAGCAAGGCGGCGTACCGCTTCTCATCCTTCGTCTGCCTGAGGTCGCGCAGCGGCTCGAGCGCCAAACGGTGGAGGCCTTTGCGCGCGCAGCGCAGAGCGTCGTCCGGGAAGGCGACCGGCTCGCGCACGAGCCGGGCAGCGACTGGTTCGCAATCGCGATGCTCGCGCCCGCGCGTCACGGCGTACGCATGCCTTCGCTCGACGTGCGCGCGGCGCTCGAACGGATCGCGGCAACGATGTCGCTCGTGATCGGCAAGCGGCTCGAGACGGGGTGGTGGACGGTTGCGTCGCGCCGCGAGATGGACGAATTCGACGTGACGATCGAGCGCGCGCTCGGGCGCGGAGCGCGCGAGCGCGAACGCTACGAATTTCTCGCCACCGTCGGACACGAACTGCGCACGCCGCTCACCTCGATCCGCGGGTACATCGAAACGCTGCTCGACGACGACCTCGATCCGCCCACGGCTCGCCGCTTCCTCGAAGTCGCGCGCAGCGAAGCGCTGCGCTTGGGGCGCCTGGTCGACGGTATGCTCGACTTCTCGCCTCTCGATCTCTCGCCGCAGCCGGTTCCCGGCGTTACCGATCTCGCGCAGGCGGCGCACGCGGCGGTCGAGGCGCTCGCACCGCTCGCGCGCCAGGCTTCGATGCACGTCGAGATCCGCTGCGAGGCGGCGCTCCGGGCGCGCATCGGCAGCGACGCGTGCATGCACGTCTTGCTCAACGTCATCGAAAACGCGATCAAGTATGCAAGCCCGGCCGGGCGCGTGCGGGTGAGCGTCGAACGCCAGGACCCGTTTGTTCACCTCGTCGTCGACGACGACGGACCAGGCATCCCCACGTCGCAGCGCGAGCGCATCTTCGAGCATCGCGCGCGTGGTGATGCTGCGCGCCGGACGCGGGGATCGGGCATCGGGCTCGCGATCGTGCGGACCATCGTCGCGCGTGCCGCAGGCACCGTCTGCGTCGAAGACTCACCCCTGGGAGGCGCGCGATTCACGATACGTCTTCCCCACGCAAAAGCGGATTTTCCATCGAGCCTGTCGTAGAAGTCGGTCCGTGACGTCCTCACGGATACTCTTCGCACATGAGAGCGAGTCTGCTCTCGCCGGGCTCTTCGACTTCTATCGAATCGCCTGGGAATACGAACCCCGGTCCTTTCCCATCGGTTGGGATTCATGCGGCAGACCTGTCGCTTTTTTTACGCCCGATTTTTATCTGCCGGACTTTGACGTTTATATCGAAATGACCGTGGCGAAGCCAGCATTGAACACGCGCAAGAACCGCAAGCTGCGTTTGATGGCACGCCATCATCCCGGCATCCGTGTCAAACTCTTCACGCGGCGTGACGTCGAGCGTCTCTTCGCGCGGTTGCGGCCGGCGGCGTGATCGGCGAAGTGCTTTTCGACGCGCCGGCGATCGCCGCACGCGTACGCGAACTGGGCGCACAGATCTCGCGAGACTACCGAGGGCGCGTCCCGGTTTTGATCGGCATCCTCAACGCGGCCGCGACCTTTCTCGCCGACCTGACGCGCGCGGTCACGATTCCGTGCGAGTTCGACGCGATCGCGGTCACCAAATTCAGCAGCGCGGAGGGGATCCGTTTTTTAAAGGATACCTCAGCGTCGATTGAGGGTCGGGACGTTATCCTAGTGGACGACACCATCGATACGGGTATGACGCTTCAGTATGTCTTCAAGTCGCTGGCGGCCCGCTCGCCTGCTTCACTCGCGGTTTGCACGCTGCTGGATCGTCCCGCCCGCAGAATTGCCGATATTGAGGTGAAGTACCGCGGGTTCGAGATCCCCGACGTATACGTGGTAGGCTACGGGCTCGATTATCGCGGTCGCTACCGGGAATTGCCGGCGCTGTACGCGCATGGGACGTGGCCGTGACCGATCGCTGGATGCGCGCGTGCGCGCTGCTCTGCGCCGTGCTTGCCGGAGCCTTTCCTTTACGTGCGAACTCGCTCGAGCTCCAGTCGATCGCACGCGCGGCGGCGGCATACAACAGTCCCAACGCGCATCTGGCGGAAATGTTTCGCGCCGCGCTGACCGACACGGGTAAGCTCGCCGAATACGCCGATGACGGCACGGCTTACATCAAGACCGGCGATATTCCGGCGGAGTGGCTGCGCGACGCGAGCGCGCAAGCGCGCCCGTATCTCTTTTTCGCGAAGGACGACCCCGATACGCGCAAGCTGTTGCGCGCGATCATCGCCCGGATGGTGAAATACATCCAGGTCGACCCCTATGCGAACGCGTTTACGCTCGACTATCGTGTGTGGGAAGAGAAGTTCGAGCTCGACTCACTCGCCTATCCGATCACGCTCTCGTGGAGTTACTGGAAGACGACGGGTGACTCTTCGATCTTCACGCCGGATTTTCAGAAAGCGCTCGATGCGGCACTCGCGACGATGCAGCGCGAGCAAGATCATCCGCGCGATTCTCGCTACACCCACAAGGAACTCGCCGACGACGGTAAGGGCCGGCCGGTCGGATATACCGGGATGATCTGGACCGGCTTCCGCCCCTCCGACGACGCCTGCTATTACAACTTTCTCATTCCCTCGGAGATGTTTGCCGTCGTCGCGCTGGGCGATATGGCGGAAATCGAACGCAGCGTCTATCACAACGTGGTGAAGGCGAACGAGGCGACCTCGCTCCGCGACGAAGTCCAGCGAGGCATCCAGACCTACGGCTTGGTTCTCGTGCCGAAGTACGGCTATATCTATGCCTACGAAGTCGACGGTCTGGGTCACGCCATCCTGACGGACGACGCCAATATCCCGAGTCTGCTTTCGGCGCCGTACATCGGCTACACGACGCCGAGCGATCGCTACTATCAGAACACGCGCACGTTTCTGCTCTCGGCCGACAACCCGTCCTTCTATCAGGGGCAGGTTGCGCATGGCATCGGCAGCTTTCATACGCCCGACCATTGGATCTGGCCGCTCGCGCTGATCATGGAAGGTCTCACGGCCACGAGCGACAACGAAAAGCAGGACGTTCTCACGCAGCTGCTCGCAAGCGACCCGGGCGACCACCTTCTGCACGAGTCGTTCGATCCCGACGATCCCAAGCGCTACACGCGCGCCGACTTCGGCTGGCCAAATGCGCTCTTCTCGGAATTCGTGATGACGCAATTCCAGGGCGAGAAAGAGATTCCGATGGGCGATACAAGCGATTTGGAGTTCCGCTCCGAATAGCCCCGTCCATGGATGATTCGGCCGCCCTCGCAGCGCGCGCGGGGCAGTACTTTTGGCATCATTCGATCGACCTCGGGAACGGTGTCGTCACCCGCGGTTCGCAGCCGCTCGAGTTCTACGAGCGCAAGAGCGCGATGATCTTTGATCCGGTCAAGGTCGAAGGCGCCACCGTCCTCGACATCGGCGCCTGGAATGGGTACTTCAGCTTCGAAGCGAAGCGGCGCGGCGCTGCGCGCGTGCTCGCAACCGATCATTTCGCGTGGGTCCACCCGGAGCTTCGCGGGCGCGAGACCTTCGAGATCGCGCGCAGCGCGCTGGGCGCCGATGTGGAAGCGCGCGATATCGACGTCACGGAGCTCTCCCCCCACAGCCTCGGTGAAACATTCGACATCGTCCTCTTCCTGGGCGTGTTCTACCATCTGTTCGATCCCATCGACGGGCTGCGCCGTGCGGCGTCGCTTGCCAAAGATGTGCTGATCCTCGAGACGCACACCGATCTCGAGGACGTGGACCGTCCGGCGATGGTGATGTATCCGGGCAGCGAGCTCAACAACGACGCCACGAACTGGTGGGGTCCCAACGCTGCATGCGTGATCGCGCTGCTCAAATGCGAGGGATTCACCTTCATCGAGGGGCGCTGGTTCGAAAACTCGCCGCGCAGGACGTTCCATGCCTGGCGCACCCAGGCGCTGCGAGTGAAGACCGCATAGCGTGAGCAAAGCAGACATCATCGTAGGCATCCAGTGGGGTGACGAAGGGAAGGGGCGCGTCGTCGATCTCTACGCGCAGGACTACGACGTCGTTGCGCGTTTTGGCGGCGGCGACAACGCCGGGCATCAAATCAAGGTCGGCGAGGTCGACATCGCGCTGCGTCTGGTCCCCTCCGGCGTGCTCAACCCGGCCGTCGAACTCTTCATCGGCGGCGGCACCGTCGTCAATCCGTTCGGACTTCTCGAGGAGCTCGAACGCCTGGCGGCGATCGGCGTCGACGTTTCGCGCGTCCGGATCTCGGATCGCGCGCACCTAGTTCTTCCGTACCATGCCGCGCAGGATCGTGCGAACGAGCGCGCGCGCGGCGCGGCGGCGATCGGCACGACGGGACGCGGTATCGGTCCCGCGTACGTCGACAGGACGGCGCGCAGCGGGATCACGTTTGCGGACTTTGCCAGACCGCAGACGCTCGCCGAGAAGATCCGGCTCAATCTCCTGCATCGCGCGGCGCAGCTCGAAGGTGAGAATGTCGCGAGTGAGGCGGACATCGTCGGCTCGACGCTCGACGCGGCGCAGCGTCTCGCGCCGCACGTCGTGGACGGTGTGGCCTACATTCACGAAAAGTTCGAGCATGATAAGCGGGTGTTAATTGAAGGCGCGCAAGGTTCGCTGTTAGATGTTGGGTACGGAACCTATCCGTACGTGACGAGTTCGCACACCATCGCCGGCGGAGCATGCACGGGCCTCGGCATCGGGCCCGGCGCGGTTGGCCGCGTCGTCGGCGTCGTGAAAGCCTACTGCACGCGCGTCGGCGCGGGCCCGTTTCCGTCCGAATTGCTCGACGAGCGGGGGGAGCGTTTGCGCCAAGCTGGGGGCGAATTCGGAACCGTCACCGGCCGTCCGCGCCGTTGCGGATGGTTCGACGGCGTTGCCGGGCGATATGCCGTGCGGCTCAACGGCCTCGACGCGCTCGCATTGACGAAACTCGACGTGCTCTGCGGTTTCGAACGGGTCGGGATCGTGACGGGTTACCGCGTGCGCGACCAAGCGGCCGGGTTCTCGGCCGCCGGTTCTCCGGAGCTCGAGGTCGAGGTGGAAGAGCTCGAGGGATGGGATGAGCCGATCCGGGGGGCGCGCACGATGTCGGCGTTACCGCAAGCCGCCCGGCGGTATGTTGCCCGAATAGAAGAGATACTAGCGACGCCGGTCGAAATCGTGTCGGTCGGTCGAGAGCGCAGCGAACTGGTCCGCTTGTAGTTAAATGGGGATAGCGGCGTGACCGATACACGAGATAGTAGCCTGGCGGACGCGCCGGGCTTCTCCCTCACCGGGCATGGAGGCCCGGTGGTGCATGCCACGGCCGGCGCGGAGAATTAGGTAACATATAGGCGTGGAGCGTCTCAGCTCGCTTTGGTCGGAACTTGCCGGCCGTTTGACGGCTATTTGGCAGAACCAGAATCGCCAGACGCGCATGATTGCCGTTATTGGCGGTGCGGTGGTTGCTATTGGGTTACTCGCGCTCGGGTGGCTCTATTTCGGCCGCGGCCAGACCTACCAAACGCTCTTTGCGAACCTCTCCGCCGAAGATGCGGCGACCGTTACACAACATTTAAAAGATGATAAGGTTCCGTACCGGCTCTCCGCCGACGGAAAGACCGTCTACGTCCCGGAGTCCGACGTCAGTGACGAGCGGGTAGCGATCGCCGGCTCGGGCATGCTCAAGGGCGGGACCCAAGGCTACGAGCTCTTCGACAAGACGAACTTCGGCATGACCGAGTTCCAAGAGAAGATCGACAAGACGCGGGCGATCGAGGGAGAGCTGGAGCGGACGATCGACGGCCTCAATCCCGTCGAGTCTTCGCGCGTGAACATCGCGACGCCCGATCAATCGCTCTACACCACCACGCAGGAGCCGACGACGGCCTCGATCGCGATCAAGACCAAGGCAGGCCAAAATCTGGATGCCGATCAGGTCCGCGGCATCACGATGCTCGTCGCCAACGCGGTCGACGGCCTCAAGCCCGAGAACGTGACGATCGTCAATCAAGACGGTCAGATTCTATTGCCCGGCGCGGCCGGGGCGGTCGGCGGGAGCGGCTCGGGCGACGTGTCGGCCGACGCGCTGAAGTTGACCTCCGAGCAGCTGCTCGCCAAAGAGCGCTACGAGTCGGCGCTGCAGCAGAGCATTCAGTCGATGCTCGACAACACGCTGGGCAAAAACCACGCCGTCGCGCGCGTCTCGACGAAGATGGACTTCGACGCGAACTCGAGCGAGAGCAAGATCTACGCGCCGCAAGGCACGGTTCTCTCGTCGCAGACCGAACGTGAGTCGTACGTCGGAACACAGCCGGTGCGTAATCCCGCGATTGGCGTCCCGGGTACGACCAGCAATATCGGAACCTATCAAGCCGCGCAGCAGACGGCGAACGGCCGCTACAATCGTTCGAAGTCGACCACGAACTACGACATCAGCGAACAAAACGTCAAACACATCGACGCGCCGGGCAAAGTGCTGCAGACGAGCGTCGCGGTGCTCGTCGATTCGAACGCGCAGCCTGCGTCGGGTCTCGCGCTCGGCGCAAACGCGCAGCCCTATCAATTGACGCCCGCCAACGTGCAGCAGATCCGTAACGCCGTTATCGCAGCAGGCGATCTCAACATCGCGCAAGGCGATCAAGTCTCCGTTGAAGCGATTCCGTTCAACCCGTCGGTCGAGAACCTCGGCGCGCCGGCAGCTGCGGCGACGACGATCTTGGGCGTCCCGCTCTGGGCGTTGATCGCGGTCGGCGGCGTCGCGTTGCTCGCGGCGATCGGCTTGCTCGTGGCGCGCACGCGCCGCGGACGCTTCGCGCCGGCTGCCGAACTGCCGTCGTTCGATACCTCGCTCGCCGAAGAACTGCCGCCGTTCGAAGAGCATCCGATTCTCGAAGGTGCGCCGGGCATCGCGGCGCCGATTCGATCCGCTGCCGACCTTACGCGCGAGCAGATGATCGAATACGTCACGACCGTCGCGCAAGAGAACCCAGACAGCATTGCAAAGCTCGTGAAATTGTGGTTAGCAGAATGACGTCGCGATATATCACGGCTGGTGGCGCGCGTAGCTCAGAGCGGAGCGCGTTCTAATGGAATCCCCGATCGTCAACCTTTCCGGCTTCGGACCGCTGCCCGAGCCGCCGCCGATCACCGGATTGCCGGAGCATCCGCAAATCGAGATCTCGGGGCCGGAGAAGGCCGCGATTCTCTTGATCACGCTCGGTCTCGAACTCTCGGCGACGATCTTCAAGTTTTTGCGTCAAGACGAAGTCGAGCGGATCGTGCTCGAGATCGCGAAGATCACGACCGTCCCGATCGAAAAGCGCGACGCCGTCATCCAAGAGGCCTACCAGCGCGCGATCGCGCTCAAGTACATCAACGAAGGCGGCATCGAGTACGCCAAGGAGATTCTCGAGCGCAGCTTCGGAGCGGGTCAAGCCGACGACATGACCTCGCGGCTCTTCGCCGCGCTCAAACACGGTAATCCGCTCGAGCTCATCAAGAAGACCGAACCGGCGCAGCTGCTCCAGTTCATCCAAGACGAACACCCGCAGACGATCGCGCTGATCCTCGTCTACATGCAGCCCGAACAAGCGGGCGCCGTGCTCTCGGCGCTCCCGCCCGACCTGCAAGCCGAAGTAGCGATGCGCATCGCGATTCTGCAGAAGACCGCGCCCGAAGTGCTCGAGCAGCTCGACGAACTGCTTGGACGCCGGTTGCTCGTCAGCGGCGCGGATTTTGCGAAGGCCGGCGGCGTGCAGTCTCTTGCGAACGTGATGAACTTCGTCGACCGCGAGACGGAAAAGAACATCCTCGACGGCCTCGCGAAGCGCGATCCCGAACTTGCTCAGGAAGTCAAGAACCTTCTCTTCGTCTTCGAAGATATCATCAATCTCGACGATCGTTCGATTCAGCGCGTCCTCAAGGAAGTCGACGGCAAGGATCTTGCGCTCGCCCTCAAGGTCGCCAACGAAGATTTGTTGGCGCGTGTTTACAAGAACATGTCTTCGCGCGCGTCCGCCATGCTCAAGGAAGAGATCGAGTTGCTCGGTCCGACCCGTATGCGCGACGTGGGCAAGGCGCAGCAGCAGATCGTCGACGTCATCCGCACGCTCGAAGAGAACGGACAAATCGTCATCGCTCGCGGCGCGAAGGATGAGCGCCTTGTATGATGGAGCGCGTCGTAGCGCGTTTTAGAGGCCTCGGGGTTCCATGCGCGCGGAGCACACGTGGGTAAGATCGTAAAGTCCGCGCGTTTCACCGACGCCGCCTATCTCGTCCACGTTCCGCAGGCAGAAGGCGGCGGTGAGCCGCTGCAGCCGCCGGATCAGGATGCTGCGGTGCAATTCACGCAGCCTTCGAGCAACGGCCACACCGAGCGCATCGATCTGAGCGCGCCGGAACCGGCGCCCAAGGTCGATTGGCAGCAGTTGCGTTCCGACGCGGAGGCGATCGTCGATCGCGCGGCCGCCGACGCCGAGCGGCTCATTCGCGAAGCGGAGAGCAAAGCGATCGAGTTCATGGACGCTGCCAAGACGCGCATCGAAAAACTGGAAGGCGACGCGCTCGCATCGGGTCGCGAGCAGGGGTATGCCGCGGGCAAAGCCGAGGGCGAGAACGAGCTGGCTCCGGCGATCGCGACGATGCGCGAATTGATCGAGAGCATCCGCGCGCAACGCAGCGCGGCGATCGCGGCCGCGGAACCCGAGCTGGCGCGGCTCGCGATGGCGATCGCAGAGCGCGTCGTGCACAACGAACTCCTGACTAATCCCGAGATCATCGTCGAGAACGTGCGCTCGGCGCTGACGCGTCTGGTCAGCCGCGAAGTCGTCACGTTGCGCGTCAACCCGGTCGATCTGGATGTGATTCGCCAGCATCGCGACGAGATCGTCGCGGCCGGCGACGTGGAGCATCTGCGCATCGTCGAAGATCAGCGCGTCGATCGCGGAGGCGTCGTGGTCGAGACGGATGCGGGCACGATCGATTCAAAGATCGCGACGCAGTTGCAGGAAGCGCGGCGCGCGATTCTGAGCGACGACGAAATCGCGCTCGGCGAAGCCGCGATGCTGCCCTCGCCCGCGCAAGCTAGCTGAGGAGCACCGATGGAAGCTCCGGTATTCGCCGCCGAGCCCTATCTCGAGGCGCTGCGCGGCGCCGATTTGGTGCGTCAGTACGGTAAGGTGCGTCAAGTCATCGGCGTCGTGATCGAGAGCTTGGGACCCAACATGGCTGTGGGCGAGACCTGTTCCATCGCATACAAGCGCAACGCCGATCCGGTGCTCGCCGAAGTCGTCGGCTTCCGCGACAACAAAGTCTTGATCATGCCGCTGGGCGAGCTGATGGGTATCGGGGCCGGCAGCGACGTCGTGGCGCACGGCGCTCCGCTCGAGATCGGCGTGACCGATCATCTGCTCGGCCGCGTGCTCGGCGGCCTCGGACGCCCGATCGACGGCAAAGGGACGATCGTCGCTTCGCAGCGGGCGGTCGTAACCGCGCCGCCGCCGCCGCCGCTTTCACGCCGCCGCGTGACCGAGCCGATCTCGCTTGGGATTCGCGCGATCGACGGTATGCTCACCTGCGGCAAAGGACAGCGCGTCGGCATCTTCGCGGGTTCGGGCGTCGGCAAATCGACGATACTCGGCATGATCGCGCGCAACACCGCAGCCGACGTGAACGTGATCGCGCTGGTTGGAGAACGCGGCAAGGAAGTTCGCGACTTCATCGAGCGTGATTTGGGCGAGGAGGGGCTGCGGCGCAGCGTCGTGGTCGTCTCGACCAGCGATCAGCCGGCACTGGTGCGTATCAAAGCCGCCTTCGTGGCGATGACTATTGCGGAATTTTTCCGCGATCAAGGCCTCGACGTGATGTTCATGATGGACTCGGTGACGCGTTTTGCGATGGCGCAGCGCGAAGTCGGCCTCGCAATCGGAGAGCCCACGACGACGCGCGGCTATACGCCCTCGGTCTTCGCGCTGCTGCCCAAGCTCTTGGAGCGCGCCGGGACCTCGGAGCGCGGCACCATCACCGGCCTCTTTGCGGTATTGGTCGACGGCGACGACATGATGGAACCGGTAGCCGACGCCGTGCGCTCGATTCTCGACGGCCACATCGTGCTTTCGCGACAGCTCGCCTCCGCCAATCATTACCCGGCGATCGACGTGTTGCAGAGCGTCAGCCGCGTGATGCCCGACGTCGTCGACGCGAACCAGTATTCGGCGGCTTCGGCGGTGCGCGACATTCTCGCGACCTACAAAGACGCCGAGGATTTGATCAACATCGGCGCCTACGTGCCGGGCAGCAACCCGCGCGTCGATCTCGCGCTCTCGAAGATCGAGGGAATCCGCCATTTTCTGCGTCAGGGCATCTACGAGGCCAGCTCCTACGAGCAGACGCTCGCTAAGCTGATGAGCGTGACGTGAAGCGCTTCGCTTTCGCGCTGCAGCCGGTGCTCGAGCACCGCAAACGCAAAGAGGACGAGAAGCAGCTCGTGGTCGCCGTGCGTAAGCGCGCGCTCGACGAGGCGGAGCGAGAACTCGCCCGGCTCAACGAGGAGTTTCGCTCGAACACGGCAATGCTGCGCAGGCGGCACAAGGAGCTGGACGTGCGGGAGATGCAGAGCTTTTACGCGCACCTGCAGTTTCTCGATCGCTGCATCGTCGCGCAGATCCGTATCGTGGCTGAACGGCGTGTCGCGCTCGACCGCGCGCGCGCCGATCTGCTGGCGGCCAGTCGCGAGAAGAAGGTCGTGGAGAAGCTCAAGGAACGGCGCCGCGAGGCGTTCGTTTTGGAGGAGCAACGCATCGAGCAGAAGGAACTCGATGACGGAAATGCCCGGCGATACGGGCGCATCCAGTTAGGAGGTAGGCCGTGATCGTTACGCGCCGGCGGCGCAAGCCGTTCCCGTGGAGGCGATTGATTCTGCCGGTCCTTGCGATTGCGCTGGTGGTCTTCGCGATCGCTTGGCCCCCTTCGCGTTCCGTCATCACCGGCGGCCCTCTCTCGCCCCTCTGGCAGAATATCAGCGACCGCACGGCCGCGATCACCGCGCCGTTTCGTTTCTCGTTGATCTTGTCGCAGCTTACGGACGAAAAGCACCTGTACATGATGAGTCAGAACCAGGTCGCGGATTTGACCTCGCAGCTCTCCGCCAAGGACAAGCAAATTGCGTCGCTCAACGCGCAGATCGGACAGCTGCAGAGCCAAGCTGCCAACGCGCGCGGAGCGGGACCGGCAGCCAGCACGCAGCCGGCCGTGCAGCCTGCTGCGCAAGCGGCGCAGGGCGGCGGGACGTCGTTGGCGTCGAGCATCGGGGGCGATCAAAGCTCCGCTGCAACCGATGAGATGCGGCGTACGGCGCAAGTCTGGGCGGACATGGATCCGGAGAGTGCGGCGAAGGTCGTGCAGCGTTTGCCGGTTCCCTACGTCGCGCAAGTGCTCGGCTTGATGTCGGCCGACGACGCGGGCGCAATTCTCGATCAGGTGCCGCCGGCGTTCGCGGCGCGCGTAACGCAGGAGAATCCCGGACTCAAGCGGTAGACGCCGCGTCTTGATCGTACGCACGCGCACGCTCCCCGCCGACGTTCTTTCGCCGATTGCCGCCTATCTCGCGCTCGCGGCCGCGGGTGCGTCGTGTTTGCTCGAGAGCGTCGAACACGGCGGCCGCATCTCGCGCTACTCTTTCGTCGGTCTCGATTATCTCGCGGCCCAATCATTCGATGCGACGCCGGATCTGTTCGACGCGATTCGCGCGCTGGTCGCCGCCCACCGTCCGGCAGCCGATCCGAGCGGGTGGGGCGGTGCGCTCGTCGCGTTCGCATATGACGCCGCGCGGCCGTACGCGCGTCTGCCCGAGCGGGCGCAAGACGCGCCGGCGATGCCTGCAGCCTACGTCGCCATCCCGGCCACGTGGCTCATCTTCGATCATCTCACGCATTCATTGATCCTGTGGGGCTGCGGCGAGAACGAGCGCGCGATCGAGGCGCGCCTCGACGGATACGTCGCGCGCTTGGAGTCGCAAGCGCCGCAGCTCGCACGCCCCGTTCGCGCAGCCGGCACGCCGGATGCCTCGATGGATCGCGAAACCTACCTCGAAAAAGTCGCGCGCGTCAAGCGGCATATCTATGACGGCGACGTCTATCAATTGCAGCTCGGCATTCGTTTCGGAGCGCAGCTCGAGGGCGATCCCTTCGATCTTTATCGCGCGCTGCGCCGCCGCAACCCCTCGCCGTACATGTTCCACGTCGACGGCCCGTTCGGCACGATCCTCGGCGCTTCGCCCGAATTTTTGGTTCGCTTGGAGGGACGCAGAGCGCGTATCCGGCCGCTCGCGGGCACGCGCTCGCGCGGAAGCAGCGATGAGGAAGATGCGCGCATCGAGAGCGAACTGCTCGCAAACGAGAAGGAGCGCGCCGAGCACGTGATGCTCGTCGATCTGGGACGCAACGACCTCGGTATGGTCTGCGAATACGGGAGCGTCGCCGTCGACGAACTCTTGCAGATCGAGCGCTACAGCCACGTGATGCACATCGTTTCGGATTTGGTCGGCACGCTGCGCGCGCACTGCGACGGTCTCGATCTCTTTCGCGCGGGCTTTCCGGCCGGCACGGTGACCGGCACGCCGAAGGTGCGCGCGATGCAGCTGATCGATGAACTCGAGCCCGTGACGCGCGGCTTCTATGCGGGCAGCGTCGGGCGCTGGTCGTACGGCGGTGACTTCGACTCGTGCATCACGCTGCGCAGCATGCACGTGCAGAACCGGCGCGTCTACTGGCAAGCTTCGGCCGGCATCGTCGCCGACAGCGATCCGCAGGCCGAATACGAAGAGGTGCTGCACAAGACGCGCATCGCGCGCGAGGTGCTCGGAGTCCCCTCGTGAGCGCGATCCTCTTCATCGACAACTACGACAGCTTCACCTATAACGTGGTGCACTTGCTGGCCGCGCAGGGCGGAGCGCCCGACGTGATCCTCAACGACGACCTGCGGCTGGAACCCGGGATACTCGAGCGCTACCGGATGCTGGTCGTCGGACCCGGTCCCGGGAGCCCGGGCGAAGCGCAGAGGATGATGACGGTGCTGCGGGCGGCGATCGGCAGCGGCATGCCGGTCTTCGGGGTCTGCCTGGGACTGCAGGCGGTCGGCGAGGCGCTCGGCGCGACCGTGACCCACGCGCCCACCCAGATGCACGGCAAGACGAGCCGCATCGAGCACGACGGTACGGGCCTCTTCGCGGGCCTGCCCGCCGGGCTCACGGCGACCCGCTACCACTCCCTCTGTCTCGACCCCGCCACGCTCCCGCCGGTCCTTCGGGTGACGGCGCGCAGCGAGGACGGCGTCGTTCAAGGGATAGCCCACCGCGAGCTGCCGGTCCACGCCGTGCAGTTCCACCCGGAGTCGGTCCTGAGCGAACATGGCGGCCTCATGCTCCGTTCGATGCTCAACATTGCTGGAATTGGGGCCGAATAAAGATGTTGAGGGCGTCCAGCCGACGCTCTCGGTTTTGACTTTTGAAGAAAGGAGGTGATTGAAGTAAGCATGATTTCCATCGCATCGGTGCTTCCGGCCCAGAAAACGACCAACGTGGCCGGCAGCGTAGGACACGCGAAAGGCAAAGGCAAGGGCGGCCACTGGTCCTCTTTGTTCGGAACCACACTCGCAAGCTCGGGCGGTTCTTCTGCGGGGCAAAGCTCGTCTCTATCGTCGAGCACGACCAACGCGGATCTGATCGGTCAGCTGACCTCGCTGCTGCAAAACGGAACGCCGATGGCAACGATCGTCGATCAAATCGCACAAAGCGTAGGCTCCAGCGTAGCCAAACAGCTCGCCGGGCGCTATTCGCAAAGCGATCTCGATCGACTACGCAACACAATCACGCAATCGATCGCGAATGCGCTCTCTCCACCGAGTAACGCGCCGCCGGGAAGCGCCGCACAAGAAGCGGCAGCCCTCGCAGCCCGATTACAAACGGTAGTCGAGTCGATCGCGAGGGATGCGGAAAGCGGATCAGGGCAGCAGAACGAACTCTCGGGAAACCTCTTGGACGCCGACTCGGCGAAAGAACTCCCGGCCCAGCAACAGACCAGCGGAACATCGAGCACGCTCGACGTTTCGAAGGTTGTTCGTTCCCTCTTGGCCTCGGTTATCGCGGTGCTCAATGCGCCGTCGACCGCGACACCTTCATCCGTCCAGACGCAATCCCCGAACGTGCAGACCAGCACGGCATCGTCGAACCCGATGCAACTCGCAACGCCGGCCGGCAACGCGGCGGCGACGAACGCGCAAAACCTCCCGCAAGACAGCGCGCCGTCGACGCTGACATCCGGTTTGCTGACGCAATCGACCGCGAACGCGGTCGGATCGCAGCAGAACATCTCGATGTCGAACGCACCCGATCTGCTCGCACGAATGCTCGTGCGCGCGGCGGACGTCGACGCGCAGGTGAACGGCAGCACGGCAAACGCCGCGGCGAACGCTACGGCGTCCGCGCCGGCGACGCCGGCATTGACGCCGTCCATGCTTGCCGCACGGTTGGCGGCATTGCTGGCCGACGCCGACGGCGGCACGGCCAACGCGAGCTCGTCCTCCGGTAACAGCACGACCAGCGGCAACGCGGGTCACTCGTTCGATCAAGGATTCTCGCAACAGTCGCCCTTCGGCGCGAACGGCGCGAATCTGATCTCGACGCCGCTCTCCTCCCCCGGCTCGCAAGCGCAAAACGCTGCGCAGACGACGGGAAGCAACGTCACGGTCGACGCGAACGACGTCATCGAGCAAATGGTCAGCGCGATGTCGATGCGCACCATCGCACAAGGCACCTCGGAGATTCGACTGCAGCTGCAGCCGGAGAACCTCGGCCAAGTGTCGATGCGCCTCACCGTTTCGGGAAACCAAGTCAGCGCCAACGTCGTCGCGCAAAACGCCGACGTGGGCAATGCGCTCGTTGCCAACCATCAGGAGCTCGCGCGTTCTCTCAGCCAAGCCGGGTTGACCCTTTCGGGTTTCTCGGTCGACGTTTCGGGCGGCGACGCGGGATCGGATCAAAGCAAGGGACGTACGGGCGGTTTCGGACGCCGGTACGTCGTTCACGAACTGAGCGGCGATTCCACGGCCGAAACATCCGACGCTTCGAGCGCCGGACCGTCTCTGTTGAGCGGTTCACGTCTGGAGCTCTTTAATTCCCTCGCGTAGGAGGAAGAATGGGAACCTTATCAACGGTCGGGTCGGTGACGACCTCGACCGGAGCAAACAACTCGGCGACAACGACGGACAACGATCTGGGTCCGAATGCGTTTCTGGAACTGCTCACAACGGAGTTGCAGAATCAGGATCCGGATAGTCCCCAGGACGCTACCGAGTCCGTTACGCAGTTGGCGCAGATGTCTGAACTGCAATATCAGCAGCAGCTGACGAGCTCGTTCCAGGCATTTCAGAGTAACTTCGGTGTGCTCCAAGCCGCATCGCTCATCGGCAAGGCGGCGACGGTCAGCACCGGCACCAGCTCGTCATCGTCGAGCTCGTCGACGGTCACGGGCATCATTCAGTCCATCGACGTGCAAAACGGCACGCCGTATTTCACGATGACCAATTCGTCCGGGCAGACGATCACCGACAACAGCGGGAATCCGCTGCTGTTCTCGACCAACGAAATCCTCGGTATCGGGAGCGCTTCATCGGTGACCGGAAGCACGAGCAGTTCGGGGACGTAAGACGTGGATCCGAACGACATCAGCCGCGTCCAACAACCGGGAATCATCCCGGGTCCTACGGCGCGTCCGGTCGGTCAACCCGTCGAAATTCCGCCGACTTCGTCGCCGAGTTTCCGTGCGGTACTCGACAACGTTGCGGCACAACAGCAGCAGAAATCGTCGGCGGCAACGTCGAGCGAACCGCTGAAATTCTCGGCTCACGCCATGCAGCGTCTGCAGTCGCGCAACATAAGCCTCACGTCGGACGACGTGACGAAAATGAACGCGATGGCAGACAAAGCCGCGGCGAAGGGAGCGAAGAACTCGCTCTTCCTCGTGCGCGACACCGCATTCGTCGTGAGCATCAAGAACCGGACGGTTATCACCGCGGTCGATGCGGATTCGATGAAAGACAACGTCTTCACGAACATCGACTCGGCCGCAATCATTTAACGACACTATACCGGGGCGGACCGCTTGCGGAGCTCCGGCCGCGACGTGGATGGATCGAAGCGTCGCGGATCCGTAATTGAGGTCAGAATGGCTTTCGATTCACTCTACACGGGGATCTCCGGTCTGGACTCATACCAGAGCTGGATCGACATGATCTCCAATAACATCGCCAACACGGCTACGGTGGGCTTCAAGGCCCAGCGCATGACCTTCGCCGATCAGTTCTATCAACAGATCGGCTCGCCGTCGGGTCCCACGACCACCAACGGCGGCGTCAATCCCGAAGACATGGGCTTAGGCGTCAAGGTCAACACGATCGACACCGAGTTCGGCCAGGGCGGCCTGGAGACGACCGGTATCAATACGGACCTCGCCCTAAACGGCGACGGTTTCTTCATCCTCAACAACATCAACGGCACCGGCTCGCCGACCTACACGCGCGACGGCGCCTTCTCGACCAACTCGAACGGCGTGCTCTACGATCCGGCGTCGGGCTTGGGCGTGATGGGCTACATGGCCAATAGCGCAGGCGTCGTGACTCCCACGGGAACGCCGGGAGCGATCACGATTCCGGTTGGTTTGCAAGAGCAGGCGCAAGCGACCGGTACGGGACCGAAGGTCGGCCCCGAACTCAACGACGACGTCTTCGACGTCGCGCTCGGCGGCAATCTCGACCAAACGAACTGGTCGGAGGCGTTCGAAAACTACGTCGGCGCGTCCGCGAATCCGGGTGCGGCCGTGACGGTTTCGACCACGTTCTACGACTCGCTCGGCGGCTCGCACGAAGCGACGATCACCTACACGCCGGTTGCGCCCAATGCCATCCCTGCGCTCGCGACCACCACTGCCAACGCCGGCGGCGTCATCGCGAGCCAGTCGATCGACAAGGCCGACAACTTCGCGGGAACCATCACCGTGACGGTCAACGCCGCGGGTACGCTCGCGTCGGTCACGGACGGACAAGGCAACGTCGTCACCGGTGCGGCCGGCTCGACGGTAACCATGGACGGTGTCACGATCAACCTCAGCAACTTCACGGTTGCTGACGCGGGCGACGTAGGAACGATCACCACGTCGGCGGCGAACGACGGCCTCCCGAGCTCGGTCGAAAACTCTTCGGGCGTTTCGGTGGCACCGGCAACCGAGTGGCAAGTGAGCGTGAGCTTTGCGGATGGAACGCAGTTCCAAACGCTCGCAACGCCCAATACCTACAACGGAGCCGCGGTCACGGGTGCGAGTATCGGAACCTCGTCATCCGGTGTGATCGGGTACGCGTACTTCGATCAGAACGGCCAGTTCATCAACTCGTCGTCGATCGAGTCGGTCACCGGAAACGCGGCGATCGGCGCGGGAGCCGCGGGGTACTTCCACGATGCAGGGCAGACGGCGAGCCTCAATCAAGGCAACCAGCTCAACATCACCAAGTGGGGTCCCGGCGCGGGGAACGCTGCACAAGCGCCCTCGCAGACGGCAAGTCCGGGCGCGATTGCGCTCGGCTACTTTGACAACACGAGCTTGAACAGTTCATCGACGGCCACGGTGGTCAGTCAAAACGGCTATTCAGCCGGTACCCTCTCGAACTTCACGGTGGGTGAAGACGGGACGATTACCGGCTCGTTTACCAACGGTCAGAGTAAGACGCTCGCGCAGCTAGCGATTGCGACCTTCCAGAACGAGGACGGTCTGGAACGAATTGGCGGTAACCAATTCATCCAGACGGCGGCATCGGGTCTGGCCCAGGTCGGAACGGCGAATAGCGGGAGATACGGCTCGATCGTGGCGGGGTCGCTCGAAGAATCGAACGTCAACCTCGCCAACGAGTTCACCAATCTGATCGTCGCCCAACGCGCGTTCCAGGCGAACTCGCGCGGCATCGAGACCGCGGACGCGAACTTGCAAACGGTCATCGCGCTCCAGGCCTCACAGAACTAGGCGTAATGGCCTAGGCGGAAATCCGTCTCGAACACGGACGTGGGGGCGGGCAATCGGGGCGGCGAGGCCCAGCACACTCGCCGCCCCCATTCATCCCTGGGAGATCTGCATGATTGCTCTGACGCGGCTCAACGGCCATCCGGTCATGGTCAACAGCGACCTCATCGAACAGATCGAGGAGACCCCCGACACGGTGGTCACGCTGACATCCGGGAACCGGCTCGTCGTACGCGACCGGATGCTCGAGATTCAGCAGAAGATCATCGACTTCAAACGGCGAATCTACGGGCCCGGATAGAGGTCGCCAAGCGGTTCCTTACACGGGCTTGATAATGGCAATGGGCTGGCCGATACCCGGTAAAGACGCCGGGTATACCCTGCGGAGAGCGGAACGTTGGATTTAGCAACTATCATCGGCTTGATCTTGGGCTTTGGCGCGATCGTCCTCGCCGGATGGTGGGGCGGCACGCCTGCCGGGATCATCTTCGGCCGACCCGAGGCAATCATCCTGATCATCGGCGGAACGCTTGGGGCAACCCTGACGTCGTTCCCGATGCGGACCTTCATACGCGGATTTTTCGGCGGGTTCCGTTCGGCGTTCGTGCAGGTCGATTATCACGAGCGCGACGTGATCTCGACCCTCGTCTCCTTCGCCGAGAAGGCGCGGCGCGAGGGCTTGCTCGCCCTCGAAAACGAAGCCGCGGCACTCGACGACGACTTCATGCGCAAAGGCATTCAGCTCGTCATCGACGGGCGCGATACCGAGATCATTCGCAAGGTCTTGGAGACCGAGGTGAGCAGCGCGCAAGAGCTCGGCGCGAAATCAGAACAAGTTTTCATGAACCTCGGCGGCTATTCGCCGACGCTGGGGATCATCGGCACCGTGCTCGGGCTGATCGGCATGCTTCAGGGTCTGGGTTCCAATAGCCCCGATATGATGAAGACGATCGGTCAGAATACCGCATCCGCATTCGTCGCGACGTTCTTCGGCATCATGCTCGCCAACTTGGCGTGGCTCCCGATCGCGACCAAGATCAAAGAACGCAACGGTCAGCTCTTGCTGATGCGCGAGATCATGATCGAAGGTATCCTTGCGATCCAAGCCGGCGACAATCCGCGCCTGCTCGAAGAGAAGCTGCTTGCGTTCGTCGATCCGAAGGAGCGTGAGACCGACATCGAAGAGGGCGGAGCGATCGCGGGCGAGCACGGATATTCGGCGTCGTCGGCTTAACGGACGCAGGGTAACCACCAATGGCACAACCGATCAAGAGTGCGGCCCGAGCGGCCGAATCGAATCTTCCGCGCAAGAAGTCCGAGGAAAAGCTCGAGACCGCGGGGATGATGCGTTGGCTGCTGACCTACGCCGACATGATCACGCTCATGTTGGCGTTGTTCATCATTCTTTTCGCGATGTCGACCATCAGCCGCGTGAAAGTCCAAGAGTTCGCGAAATCGGTCTCCGCCGGCTTCAACAACATTTGGACCGTCAACCAGCCGCCCAACGGCGGCGCCAACGGCGAGCAATCCTTCGAAGCTAGTTCCAGCATTCCGGCGATCGAGAAAGAACTCGAGAAGTACGTCAAGCAAAACCATCTCCAGCAGCAGGTGCAGGTGCACGAGGAATCGCGCGGGCTGGTGATCACGCTGCTCTCGGATAAATCGTTCTACGACAGCGGCAGCGCCGAGATCCGGCCCGGTACGCTCAAGATTCTCGACAGTATCGCGCCGCTGCTCAAACGCAACAACAACCAGATCGCGGTCGAGGGGTTTACGGATAACGTGCCCATCTCTAACGCTCTATACAAGTCGAATTGGGAGCTCTCGACGGCGCGTGCGGCTAACGTTACCGAGTACCTTCAGGACGATGGAATAGCCGGAAGCCGGCTGAGCGCAACCGGCTACAGCGAGTATCGCCCGCGCAACGGCAACGTTACGCCGGATCAGCAGCAGCAGAACCGCCGCGTGGACATCGTGTTGCTCAACGGCAACGCGACTCCGGGCAGCACTCAAAAACAGTAGCGAGAAAGGGCAGTAAGTAGAAACGCATGTCGAGCCTTTCACAAGAAGAGATTGATGCACTCATCAATCAACTCTCTGGAAGCGAGGGTGCCCCGGCGAAGGAAGCGATCGACGGGCGCCGGGTAAAGTCTTTCGATTTCCGCTTCAACAAGCGACTCGACAAATTCACGAACAATCAGCTCCAGACGTTGCGCACGCTGCACGAGAATTTCACGCGGCTGCTCAACAACTCGCTCTCGGTCTATCTGCGTACGCGTGTCGAGGCCTCGATCGTTTCGATCGAGCAGATAAGCTACGGCGACTTCATCGCCTCGATCGGCATTCCATCGATTCTCGGTATCTTCTCGATGGATCCGCTGCCCGGCAGCGGCATCGTTCAAGTCGACCTCAACCTCGTTTTTTCGATCATCGATCGGTTGCTTGGCGGCCCCGGATGGTTCCCGAACAAGCTTCGCGATCTCACCGACATCGAACGCACGCTCATGCAGCGCTTCATGGCGCGCATGCTCAACAGCTACCGTGAGTCGTGGAACTACCTGCTTACGCTCTCGCTCAAGATCGAGGCTCTCGACTCCAACCCGCAATTCATTCCGCGCATCATACCTCTGGATCAAATCGTCGCCTACGTTTCGATGGAGCTCAAGATCGGCGATATGTCGGGGGTCATGAATTTCTGCCTCCCCTACCTCGTGCTGCAGTCGATCGGGCAGCAGCTTACCGAATTTCAATGGTCGCCGACGGTCGTCGCGGGACGCGGCATGACCGAGGAAGATATCGCGCAGTTGACGCGAAACGTGGAGCGCGCCCCGGTCGAAATCGAGGTCGAACTCGGCAAGACGACGGTCTCGCTGCGCGACCTGGTCGCGCTGCAGGAAGGTGACATCGTAGTCTTCGATAAGTTGACCAACGAGCCGCTCTTGGCGAAGGTGAACGAGAAGGAAAAGTTCCGCGTCTTCCCGGGCATCAACAAAGATCAGCTCACAATGCAGGTCGCACACGTTTTCACGAGCGAGGACGAATAGCGCATGCCCGATACACAACAGCTCGCCGAAGCGATGCTGGCCGCGGCCGGCACGGTGCTCGGCAGGCTGGTGGAACAATCTGCGACCGTCGGACCGGCCACGCGCGACGACCACGACGGCTCGATTCGCACCGACGGCGATGAGCTTGTCTCCTTAGCGACCATTCCATCGCTTGGCGCGCAGTTGGTCGTGCGTTTTCCTACGGCCGACATGCAGCAGATCGTCGGCCATATGCTGGGCGGCGGCGACGACGTTACCGAGATGGGCCCGATGCAACTTTCGATCGCGTCGGAGACCGTCTCGCAGATTGCCACCGCGATGGTCGAGGAGCTCGCCAAGCAAATCGGCACTTCGAGCGAAGGGGCGCATGCGTCGATGTGCACCGACGCGACGCTGCTTCCTCCGCCGCCGTTCGTTTCATATACCGGCAAGGTCGACGTGGGGAGCGATCTCCATCCGCGCGTCAGCGTCGACTTCGCGGCGATCACTCTTTCGAAGCTCGGATTGAGCGCGACGGCCTCGAGCGAATCCGCCAAGGCGCGCGAGGGCGAACCCGTAGCCGCGGCGCGGCGAGCGGCGGCGCCGCCGCCCGATGCGCAGAACGTCGCATACACCAAAATGCCGCCCACGCCGGTGCGCACGGCGCAACCGGGTCAGGCGAATCTCGACCTCGTCCACGACGTTCCGCTGCAAATCAGCGCCGTGCTCGGCAAGACCATCATGCCGCTTCGCGAGGTCGTCTCGCTGCAGTCGGGCAGCGTCTTCGAACTCGACAAACTGGCGGCCGAACCGATCGACCTCTACGTCAACAACATCTTGATTGCTCGCGGCGAAGTCGTGGTCGTGGACGACAAGTACGCGGTGAAGATCAGCGAGCTGAATCCGCAAACGAGCTCGTAGCCGCTGGTCATGCCTGCGAGCATTTGGCCCAGCTACTTCCTTGCATTATTGGTCGTCGCGCTTTTGCTCGGCGGCCTTTATATCGTCGTCCGCGGGCTCGCGCGCGGACGGATTCTGACCTCCGCAAATCGACGCATTGTCACCGTTCTCGAATCGACGGCGCTCTCGCAACACTCGGCGCTCCATGTCATCAAGGTGGGCAATCGCTACTTCCTCATCGGAGGCGGCCAGGGCCACATCACCTCGCTCGTGGAGTTGCCCGCCGACGAGGTCGAGAGCTGGCTGGAAGCGCAGCGGGCGCTGCTGCGCACCACACAGAAGTCGCTCGCAGATATGGTGAAATCGCTGCGTGGCAAACCATAAGCGCTTTTTGATCGCGTCCGCGGTAGCGGCACTCTTGCTGTGGGGCGTGCCGGCGTTTGTCATGGCGCAGACTGCGCCAACCGCGCCGAGCGTTCCGGTCCCCAACATCAACATCGGCCTGGGCCAGACGAACAATCCGCAGCAAGTCGTGGGCGCGCTGCAGATCTTGCTGCTGCTCACCGTCTTGACGCTGGCGCCCACGCTGCTCGTCATGGTGACCGCGTTCACTCGAATCATCGTCGTGCTTTCGTTCGTTCGCACCGCGATGGGCACGCAGCAAACGCCGCCGAACCAGGTCCTGGTAGGACTCGCGCTGCTGCTGACGTTCTTCGTGATGAATCCGGTGATCAATCAGATCAACAACAACGCGGTACAGCCGTATCTGCACAAGAAGATCAGCCAGCAGGTCGCGCTGGATCGCGCCGCTGCGCCGCTGCGCACGTTCATGTTCAAGCAGACGCGCGAGAAAGACATCCAGCTCTTTTACTCGATCTCCAAAGAGCCGCGGCCCGCGAATCAAAAGGACGTGCCAACCTATCTACTGGTTCCCGCCTTCGTGCTCTCCGAGTTGAAGACGGCCTTCGAGATCGGTTTTGCGATCTACATTCCCTTTATCATCATCGACATGGTGACCGCCAGTATCTTGCTCTCGATGGGTATGATGATGATCCCCCCGATCATCATTTCGCTGCCCTTCAAAGTCTTGATTTTCATCCTGGTCGATGGATGGGATTTGGTGGTCTCCGCGCTCTTCCAGAGTTTCCACACATGACATTCGGCGACGTGGTCCAGCTGGGACAACAAGCGATCTTCGTGGCGCTGATCGCGGCGGCTCCGATCTTGCTCTTGAGCATGCTCGTCGGCCTCACCATTTCGATTTTCCAAGCGGTCACGCAGATCCAGGAGCCGACGCTCGCGTTCATTCCGAAGATCGTGGTTTCGGCGCTCGCGTTGCTCTTTTTCGCGCCGTTCATCCTTGCGGCACTCACGGACTTCACCGCGCGCATCTTTTCGAATCTCTCCGTATTTGCTAAGTAGGCGATGCATCTCTTCGGCCTGACTCCGGAGCAATTCGAGACCTTTCTCTTCATTTTTCTGCGCGTCACGTCGATGCTGATGCTCTTTCCGGTGTTCTCCTCGGCGCAGATCCCACAGCAAGTGCGCCTGGGTCTGGGAGCCCTGATCGCGTTCATCATCTATCGGTTCATGCCGGCGCCGCATCTCACCGGCGGCGCTTTCGAACTCATCGTCGGTTGCGCCGCGCAGATCTTCATCGGCGTAATCGTCGGATTCGTCGGCTCGCTCGCCTTCACGGGCATTCAGTTCGCGGGCGAGCTGATCGACCTGCAGATCGGCTTTGCGATCGCGAACGTCATCAATCCGCAAACCCAGCAGAACATCACGATTATCGGCGAGTTTCAGCTTGCGCTCGCGACGCTGCTCTATCTCGTCACGAACTCGCACTACTTCCTCATCCAGGGCATCGCGGGATCGTTCAACCTGCTCCCGCTCCCCTACATCAACCTGGATCCGTCCGTCGCGGGGAACTTGGTCCTGTTCTTCGCGCAGTCGTTCTTGATCGTTTTCAAGATCGCGGCACCCGTCGCGGTCGCGCTCTTCCTCACGAACGTCATGCTCGCGCTGATGGCTCGCGTCGCGCCGCAGATGAACGTCTTCATCATCGGCCTTCCGATTCAAGTCAGCGTCGGTCTGACGATGATGGCCATCTCGCTTCCCCTCCTGGCGAGCGTCGGGCCCGAAGTCTTCCAGGACGTCACCGTTCAGATGGACGCGGTGATGCGGGGGCTGCGCCCGTAGCCGCCTAGGCCCTAAATCAGAAGTATCTGAATTGGCCGATGTTGTTGGCGGTCTGCTCCGTGAAGTAGAGCTCGTTGTCGGGACCCACGGTGATCCAGAAGGGCGTAGCGTTTGCGGTCTTGGTCGGATAGAGGTTGATCGCACCGGTTTGCGTCACGTACTGGACGATGTTGCTCTTGCTCTCGTCGGTGATGTAGTAGTTGCCGTCGGGAGCGGCGACCAGGCCGTACGGTTGGACGACGCCGGTGAGCGGGGTCTCCGAAGCGAGCTGTCCGGTCGTGAGCATGCGTCCGAGCTTATCGCTCTTGGTCTCCGTGAACCACAGCGCGTTGTCCGAGCCGGCAACGATGACGCCGAGACCCGCGCCCGCGCTGACCTTGAACTCGGCCGGATTCGTTCCGGCGGCGGCGGTGGGATAGAGCTCCGCGATTTGGTCGGCGTTACTCTCGACGAACCAGAGCGCGCCGTTCGCGCCGACGGTGATCGAGGTGGGGTCGGCATTCGCGGTCGCGAGCGGATAGAAGGCGAAGGTGCCGCAGCCGGGCTGGACCTTCCAGAGGCCGTTGCTAGCCGGATCGGTCACCCAGAGATTTCCGTCCGGGCCGGCGGCGATGCCCCACGGCGTCGGCGTCGCGCTGGTCTGTGCCGGCAGGGCGCATTCCGTGAAAGCGGTGCTGTCGACGTTGAACTCGGCGATCCGGTCGTTGCCGAACTCGGTGAGCCAAAGGTTGCCGTCTTGTCCGAGGACGATGGAGAGCGGTTTGGAGTTGGCGGTCGGAAGCGAGAAATCGATCACCGTGGCGCTCTCGCCAAGGACGCCGATCTTGTTCGCGGCTTCCTCGGTGAACCACAGGGCGGTCGAGGTCTTCGTGATGCCGGCGGGTTGAGACCCGGCGGTCGGAATCGGATACTCGCTGCTCACGTTGGGGGAGTAGGTCGGCGACGGTGAGGCGGTGCCGGCCGTCACCGGGGTCGTTTTACCGCAGCCTCCCAGCATGAGCGCGGCAGCCACCGCGCCGGCCAAGACCAGCGTATGTTTCAAGTTGCTCTCCTAAGGACGATTTTCGGTCAGCCTCCCTTATTGGCAGGCCGGGGGCGCGTTCCCGCTAGCAAGCGTCCTCAGGATGGCGAAGGGCAGGCCGAAAACACTTATGAGCATGCTCGCGAGCTACAGCGATGGCTAAACCGGAACAAACCGAAAAGGCCACACCGAAGCGCCGCCATGAAGCACGCCAACGCGGTCAGGTCCCGCGCAGCGCGGACTTAGCCGGGGCGGTGATCTTTCTTGCGGTCGTTCTCACGTTGCACGTGCTGTTCGCGCCCATGATGAACGGTCTCGAGGGGAACGCGACGGCGTATTTTTCACGCATCGCGCTGCACCAGGATCAAACCTTTCAATCGATTTCGATGCTCTTCGTGCAGGCATCCGGCGGTATCGGCTGGGTCGTACTCATCACCTTTGCAATCGCCATCGTCGCCGGAATCGCCGCGAATCTCATGCAGTTCGGGTTCGTGATGACGACCGTGCCGTTCCGCTGGTCGTTCTCGAAGCTCAATCCGATCAACGGCTTCCGCAACCTCTTCTCGCGGCGTATCTTCGTCAACCTCGCGAAGCAGCTGGTGAAATTGACGGCCGTAGCCATCATCATCTTCTCGACGGTCTCGGGAAACATGGGGCTCTTCGCGCAAGTCGGGCAGACGACGCCGGCTGCCACGATCATGATGACCTTCAACGTCATTTACGCCGTCGCGTGGAAGTTCGGCCTCTTCCTGGTTGCCGTCGGTATCTTGGATTACGTCTACGAGCGGTGGCAACTCGAAGAGAATTTGAAGATGACCAAGCAAGAGGTCAGGGACGAGTGGAAGCAATCCGAAGGAAACCCCGAAGCGAAGGCAGCCCTCAAGAAGCGCCAGCGCGAATTTGCGCGCCGGCGCATGATGCAGGCCGTTCCGCGCGCAACCGTCGTGGTCACCAATCCGACGCACTATGCGGTAGCGCTCGAGTGGGACGAAGTCAAGATGGACGCGCCCGTCCTGACCGCGAAGGGGTCCGACCTGCTGGCAAAGCGGATTCGTGACATTGCCACGGAATTCGGCGTTCCGATCATGCAGAATCCGCCGCTCGCGCGCACGCTCTACGAACGCGTCGATCTCGATGCGCCGATCCCGCCCAATCTCTACGCGGCGGTAGCGCAAGTCATCGCGTTCGTCTACAAACTCAAGCGAAAGACGATCGCCTGATGGCTTCCCAAGCCCCTGCGGGCCGGCAGACTCCGCTCCAGCGACTGGCGAGTTTTACGCCGATCGCGATCGCGGGCGCCTCCGTGATGCTCGTCGTCCTGATGATCGTCCCGATTCCGGCGTGGCTGCTCGATATTCTGCTCGCGTTCAACATCACGATCGCGCTCGTGATCATCGCGACCGCGCTCTACACGGAGAACGCGCTCGCCTTCTCGGCCTTCCCGACGATGCTGCTCATCGTCACGCTCTTCCGGCTCTCGCTGAACATCACGGCGACACGCGCGATTCTGCTGCACGGTTATGCCGGCGAGGTCATCAATTTCTTCGGGCAGATCGTCGTGGGCGGCAACTACGCCGTCGGCTTCGTGATCTTCCTCATTCTCATCATCATTCAGTTCGTCGTCATCACCAACGGTGCCGGGCGCGTCGCCGAAGTCGCCGCGCGTTTCACCTTGGACGCGATGCCCGGTAAGCAGCTCGCGATCGACGCCGATTTGAACGCCGGCCTTATCACCGAGGCCGAGGCGCGGCAGCGCCGGCGGGACGTTCAGCGTGCCGCCGACTTTTACGGCGCGATGGACGGCGCGAGCAAGTTCGTTCGCGGCGACGCGATCGCCGCCGTCATCATCGTGGCCATCAATACGATCGGCGGCTTCATCGTCGGCGTCGCGCAGCAGCACCTCACCGTGGTCGAGTCGCTACAAAAGTTCACGCTGTTGACGGTCGGCGAAGGGATCGTCACGCAGGTGCCGGCGCTGTTGATTTCGACCGCGACCGGTATCATCGTGACGCGCGCCGCGGCCGAGACCGACTTCGGCAGCGATATTACCAAACAGCTGACCTCGCAGCCGCGCGCGCTCTTGATCGCAGCGATCATCACCGGCCTCTTCGGCCTGGCGGGGCTGGACCGATGGCTGCTGCTCTCGATCTCGGTGCTCTTGTTCATCATCTATTTCGCGCGCCGCGAGGGCGCTGCCGAAGCGGCGGTCGAGCGCAAAGCCGCCGCCGCCAAGGGCGGCGCCCCTGGGGCGCCTGGTGCGCAGCCGGCCTCCAAGAGTGCAGAGAGCGTCGTACCGCTGCTCTCGTACGATCCGATGGAGCTCGAAATCGGCTTCGGTTTGATTCCGCTGGTCGACGTCAATCAGGGCGGCGATCTGCTCGAGCGCATCACGCTGATCCGCCGTCACGCCGCGCGTGATCTTGGGATCGCGGTGCCGCCGATTCGCGTGCGCGACAACCTGCAGCTGCGGCCCAACAGCTATCTCGTGAAGATCTACGGCCTGGAAGTCGCGCAAGCCGAGGTGATGGTGAGCCGCCTTCTCGCCATGAATCCGGGAACCGCAACTGCACCGATCGACGGTATTCCCACGACCGAGCCGGCCTTCGGCCTTCCCGCGCTTTGGATTTCGGAGAACGCGCGCGCGGAAGCGGAGATGGCGGGCTACACCGTCATCGATCCGACCAGCGTGATCGCGACCCACCTCACCGAATTGATCAAAGCGCATTCACCCGATTTGCTCGGCCGCCAAGAGACCTCGGCGCTGCTCGACAATATCAAGTCGCACTACCCGGTCGTCGTCGACGAACTGGTGCCGGCGCTCTTGACCGTCGGCGAGGTGCAGCGCGTATTACAAAATCTGCTACGCGAGCGCATTCCGATCCGCAATTTGGTGATGATACTCGAAACGCTCGCCGACGCGGCGCGCGTGAGCAAGGACGTCGACTACCTCACCGAAAAGGTCCGCGCGGCGCTTTCGCGCCACATCTCCGCGGAATACGCGGAGAACGGTTTGCTGTCGGTGATCACGGTCGATCCGCGGCTGGAGTCGCTGCTCTCCGAAGCGGTGCGGCGCGGCGAGGATGCCTTTGCCTTGCTCGACCCGAATACGGTGGGGCGGATCTACACGTCGTTGACGCGTCAGATCGCGGTGGCGCAGAACGCGGGATTGCAGCCGATCGTTTTGTGTTCGCCTTCTGTGCGTTTGGCGCTCAAACGGCTTACCGAACGCGCGGCGCCGCAATTGGTTGTGCTCTCGTATTCGGAGATTGCTCCGGGTCTCAAGGTTGAGTCGATCGGCCAGATCACGGCAACCGAAGAGACCGCGGAAGCGAAAAGCTGATGTTCAAGTCGATTTTCGGCGGGCGGGGAGGGGCGGTTGCGCCCTCAAAACTGCCCCAGCTGCACTCCTTCGTCGACGTTATGGTCGGGGGGCGTCCGGCGCGCAACGTGACCGTCGAGGCGGTTGGGCCCAAAGGGGTCGTCACGCGCGACGCGCTCGGAAAGGTCGGCGAGACCGCGATCCTCGTCTATTCCGCTTCGGCCGGACGCTACCGCATGGAGACCAAGATTGCGGCGGTAACGTCCACCAGCACGCAGTTCGAGCCACCGCGCCGCCTGAGCCTCATCGGGGCCGCGGTGGGCGCGCAAAAGCGCCAGAGCGTCCGGCTCGACGCGATCGTCACCGGTGAGTGGCGCTTCGCTCCCGGCGGGGTTGGGACGGGGGAGTTCGCCCGGGCGACCATCCGGGACATCAGCCGCGGGGGCTGCTCGCTGATCGTCGAGCGGGAGCTCAAGCTTCACAGCCAGGTCGAGGTCAAGATGCAACTGAAGTCGGGGGTGACGGCCCTGACGCTGCTCGGCGAAGTCATGCGCCATGAGAAAATCAAGACCTCGGGGAAGTTCTCCCACGGCCTGCGATTCCACGGCCTTCGGCCCGACGAAGATCAGGCAATCATCGAGTTTATCAACCGGCGGCAGGCCGATCTGCGTAGCCGGGGATTAGCCTAACCCATCTATAAAGTACCCATAGCCTTTGGCCGATTGATTCCAGAGGATTAAAGGCACGTTTTTACACTTCGCCTTGGGAGCAGTGGATGAGCAAGAGAGTCCTCATCGTCGACGATGCCGTCGTCATGCGGATGATGATCAAAGGGATTCTCTCCAAGAACGGCTTTGAAGTCGTCGGAGAGGCCCAGAACGGAGTCGAGGCTGTCGAGAAGTACAAGCAACTTCAGCCCGATCTGGTGACGATGGACATGGTCATGCCTGAAATGGACGGCATCACCGCGGTGAAGCAGATCGTCGCTTCCGATCCCAATGCGAAGATCATCATGTGCACCTCGATGGGCCAACAGGCACTCGTCGTCGAGGCAATTCAAGCCGGTGCGAAGTCCTTCATCACCAAGCCCTTCCAACCGCCGAAGATTCTCGAGACGATTCAGAAGGTGCTCTCATGAGTGGTGGCGGCATGCAGCTCAACGATCTCCAAAAAGACGCGCTCAAGGAGGTCGGTAATATCGGGGCAGGTCACGCGGCGACCGCGCTCTCGCAGCTGCTCAATACGAAGATCAATCTATCCGAGCCGCGCATCGACGTCATCAAGTTCCGCGACCTCGCCTCGCGCGTCGGGCACGAGAATCGCACGGTAGCCGCGCTGCACATGTACGTGCGCGGAGAGGCGCCGGGTCAGATGGTGGTGTTGTTCGATCGCGAGCAGGCACTCGATTTCGTGAGCCAGTTCCTGCACCGTGTCATCGGCGACATTCAGATCTTCGACTCGATCGCCGACTCGACGCTCAAAGAGCTCGGCAACATCATCGCCGGTTCCTATTTGACCGCGATCATCCAGCTCACCGGATCGAACTTGCTGCCCTCGGTGCCGACGCTCTCGTATGGCACGGTTCAAGCCGCGTTCCGCACGCTGATGTCGATCCTGCCCGATCAGGACGTCTTCCTCATCGAGTCGAGCTTCCTCGACAAAGAGAAAGAAGTCGCCGGCCAGTTCATCCTCATTCCCGAGACGGGCTCGCTCGGGCCCCTGCTCTCGGTTTTCGGGGTGGAGTAATCGTGACCGCGGCGTCCGTCGCGGTTCCGATGATGGTTTGGGCGGAGCGTCTTTCAAATGTCTGACGAGCTTTTCAATAGAGAAGAGTTTATCTCGTACTTCCGCGATGAAGCAGAAGAGCTGCTTCAGCAGATCGACGCGGACTTACTCAAACTCGAAGAATTCGTTCAAACCGGTATCACCGATCCCGAAATCGTCAACTCGCTCTTCCGCGCACTGCACACCGTCAAGGGCAGCGCCGGCATGCTCGGCTTCACCGACATTCAGGGTCTGGCGCACAAGCTCGAAAATCTCTGCGACTTGCTGCGCAAGGATCGTATGCCGCTCTCGGAGAGCGTGGTCGACATTTTATTCTCGGGGCGCGATCTGCTGACCGAGCTGGTCGAGGCGGCGATCAGCGAGCATCCCTCGCCGACCGGTGTCACCGAGTACATCGCAAAGCTGGACAAGTTCACCTCGATCTACGAGCAAACGGCGCACGTGATCGAAGGGCGTACCGGACAAGAACAATCTTTCGAAGAGGCGCACGCCGCCGAACAGCCCGAGGCGAGCGCGGCCGACGTCGAGGCATTCGAAGCCGAGGTGCAGCGTCTGCTCGCCGAAGCGAGCGCGCAGAAAGGGGGCGGCACGCCGCCGCCGGCGCCGCAGCCGGTCGGCATCGATGTTCCCGCCTTCGAAGAGATACACGTCGAGGCTGCTCCCGCGCAAGCCGCTCCGCCGCCTCCGCCTCCCCCGCCCGTCGTCGAAGCGCCGGTCGAGAAACCCAAAGCTGCACCCGTGGTTGCGGCTGCGCCGGCGGCGGCTGCCGCCTCGCCGAATGCCGAGCAGAAGCGCTCTTCGATCCATCAGACGATTCGCGTCGATATCGAACGCTTGGACTCGCTGCTGAATTTGGTCGGCGAACTCGTGATCAATCGTACGCGCATATCGGATATCGCCAACACGCTCGAACGTCTCATGAGCGACAAGGTCGGCGGCCAAAATGCCGGTGCCTCGTCAGGCATCATCGCGCCGCTGGCCAAGGATCTCGCCGACTCCGCAGCGCTGCTCGCGCGCACCACCAACGAGATCCAAGAGTCGATCATGAAGGTGCGCATGGTACCGATCGGCCAGGTCTTCGATCGCTTCCCGCGCCTCGTGCGCGACGTTGCGAAGGCGCGCGGCAAGGAAGTGCAGCTGGTGATCTCCGGCGCCGAGACCGATCTCGACAAGACGATCGTCGACGAAGTCGGCGAACCGCTGATGCACCTCTTGCGCAACAACGTCGACCACGGCATCGAACCGCCCGACGAACGCGAGAAGATCGGAAAACCGCGTGCCGGAACGATCACGCTCAACGCGTATCACGAAGGCAATCAGATCATCATCGAAGTCTCCGATGACGGCGGCGGAATCAATTTGGAAAAGGTGCGCGCGCGCGGCATCAAGCAGGGTTTGATTTCGGCCGACGATCGCCTGACCGACCGCGAGATCATCGAGCTGATCTTCACCCCCGGCTTCTCGACGGCCGAAGTCGTCTCCGACGTTTCGGGACGCGGCGTAGGCATGGACGTCGTCAAGCGCAACATCTCGCGCCTCAAGGGCGTCTTCGACGTCGACACGGCCGCAGGACAAGGCACGCGTTTCACCATCAAGTTGCCGCTTACGCTGGCGATCATTCAAGCGCTGCTGGTTCGCGTCGTCGAGGAGCTCTACGCTATTCCGCTCGATTCGGTCATCGAATCGCAGCGGGTCGAGATGAGCGACGTACGCACGGTACACGGCAACGAAGTGATCACCCTGCGCGGGCAGGTCGTGCCCTTGGTGCGCATCGCCGAGTTCTTCGAATTGGGCGGCCGGCGCGACCCCGACAAGGTCATGATCGTCATCGTCGGTCTGCAGGGCCGCCAGGTGGGTTTGGTGGTAGACTCGTTCGAAGGCGAACAAGAGATCGTCATCAAACCGCTCTCGGACGTCGTCGGGCGCATCGCGGGTATTTCCGGTGCGACGATTCTGGGCAACGGATCGATCTCGCTGATCATCGACGTTCACTCACTCGTGAGCGAAGCCTACGTGGGCGGTAAGATAGCTCGCGCGGAATTCACCGGGGTGTAAGGGATACAATCACACATGGCAGACGGTAAGGAAGAAAAGAAGCAGCAGGTCTCCGGCGAGGTCGTTCAGGTCGTATCCTTCCGCCTCGGAAGCGAAGAGTACGGCGTCGATATCTCGCAGGTTCAAGAAATCATCCGCATGGTCGAGATCACGCACGTGCCGCGCGCACCGAAATTCATGGAAGGCGTGATCAACCTGCGCGGCCAGCTCATTCCGATCATCGATCTGCGCACGCGCTTCGGGATGACGCGCATCGACGCCACCAAGAGCACGCGTATCATCGTCACCGAGATTGGCAACAAACGCGTGGGCATCGTCGTCGACTCGGTCAGCGAAGTGCTGAACATTCCGATCGAAAACGTCGAAGATGCGCCGGAGATGATCGCCGGCGTCGGCACGGAGTACATCCAGGGTGTCGGTAAGCTCGACGAGCGCCTCATCATCATGCTCGACCTCACGATGGTTATCTCAGGCGAGGAGAAGCAAGCCCTCGAGCAGATAGGCGAGCAGGCCGTCGCGACGTAACGCGGGAAGCCTCCCGGTGATGCGTATCCCCGTTCCTGCGATGCTGGTTGCGGTGCTCCTCAGCGCGAGCGCTGCCACGCCGGCCCCCCTTCCCACGCCGACTCCGGATTACCCCGAAATCTACCACACGTTGTCGCGGCCGCTTTGCAGCGCGCTCGAAACGAAGATTCGTCCCGCCATCGCGATGATGATGGAGAGCGACAAGACGATCGCGAAGAGCCCGCCGCTCTTCGGAGACTACATCAAGTCCGCCGCGAACGACAGCGACGCGGGTCAAGACATGGCCGTCAATCGCCTAAACTATCTCGTCGGACCGCTCGTGCAGAATACCCTTGCGATTCAAAAAATGCTCGAGGATCCGAGCGTCTTTCGCCCCGATTCGAAGAACGAAGACGACAAAGCTCTGATAGATCTCAAAGAAAAAATGCTCAAGGCGCTGGCCGACCAACAGGCTTCGCTCGATATCATCAACGGTTTCGTCGCGACGCAACAACTCGGCGAGATGCAGCACGAAGGCTTCGGCTGGCTGAGCAGCATTACCGGTCAGAGCAACACGAACAGCCAGAACAGCCCGGGCGCGATTCCCGGCATGGGGCAGGCTCCGAACTCGCAAGCTCCGGGTACGGCCGGCGCAAGCACCAATTCGCAACCGCTCGCGCCGCAGCCGTTCGACAACCTCGTTCTGCAGGCCGGGCTCGCGCCCAATCAATTCGAGATCGATCCCACGCAGATTCCGGGTCTCGCGGTCGGCTACAACCAGATCGGCAAACTCAAAGAGGGCGTCGAGTGGACGCAGAGCCAGGCCAAGAGCGACGAGAATCCGCTCGCGAGAGCGGTCATTCGCGCGTCGATAGCGTGCGGCGCGTTTCAGGCTCCCGCCACGCCGGCGACGCCGTCACCGAAGCCGTAGCCCAGTCCCGTAAAGCGCATCAACCCTTCGAAGGGTCCGTAGGGCGCAAACGCGTCGCGCCAGAGCGCACGCGCACGCGCGAGCGCATCCTCGCGCTGCATGCGTACGCGCTGCGCCGTAACGTGCAGGCTCTTCGGCATGCCTAGCAGCAGCAGATCGCGGTCGTGCAGATCGCCGAGCGCATCTTGCAGCTGGCTCAAACGGCTGGCTGCTTCGAGCAGCGACGGTTCGCGCGGCGTGAAGCGTTCGAGCGCATAGCGCAGGCGCTTGCAGGCGATGCGCAGCTGGTGCAGATCCTTGCTGCGTCCGTGGCGCAGCGCCGGGACGAGCGTGAGCACCTCGGCGAAGCGGACGATCGCGATGCGCCGCATCGCGTCGTCGATACCGCACGCGTCCGAGAGATCGACCCGGCGTGCTTTCACGGCTGCGGCGTCCGTAGTTTTTCGAGTGCGCGTGCGATGCGTTTGAGTGTGATGAGTTCGCGCCGGCGCAGCGCGCGCAGCAGTTTACGCGCAGCGTGCCGTTCGCGTGCGTCGAGCGCGTCGCGCAACGTTTCGCGCAGCACCGCTGCATCGCGTGCGTCGCCGGTCAAATCGATGACGTGGCGCAGACGCCGCAGCGAGAAGGGCGCAATCGCATCGTGCATATCTTCGTGCAGGCAGCGCAGCCGGCGCGCGGTGGTGCGCACGTCATGCAGCCGTTTGGCGCTGGGCTGACGCAAAAAACGAACCCGCGCCCGCTTAAACGCATGCACATCCGCCTTGAGGAGCCCGAGGGCCCATTCCGCGATCCGCTCATCCGGCATGGGCCCAGCTTTCGCTGGGCCCAGCGGGCTTGACTATCGAACATGTGTTCGATTAGGATAGGGACCCATGCTTCCGGTGCGCGCAGATTTCCAAGAGCTCAAAGCCCGTTTCGCGGGCTCGGTAGGGGCCGTGCGCGTCGGCCGGGAGCGCCTCTTTGCCACGGCCGTTCCCGCCATTGACGCGCTGCTGGGCGGGGGCATTCCGTACGGCTGCGTGGCGGCCTTCGAAGGCATGGGAAGCCGGAGCCTCGCCGCAGCGCTGCT
>Ga0335073_10000748_pt1 | contig 42483 bp, 32 predicted proteins | sample Lox_Sample_22_FD_207093 | JGI IMG/M metagenome (GOLD analysis project Ga0335073, IMG submission 207093) | Soil microbial communities from Loxahatchee National Wildlife Refuge, Florida, United States - Lox_Sample_2.2 | ecosystem: Environmental > Terrestrial > Soil > Wetlands | place: USA...
AGGCCGGCCACGATGGCGACGGTCGCCAGCAAACCGAACCAGACCGTCCAGCCTCGCTCAGCCGTGCGCTCGGCCGAGAGCAGCCGAGGCCAGCTGGCCGGGACCCCGCGCAGTCCGTTGACACTGAGCGCAACGATGAGCGGCACCGAGATAAGAAGCATGGGCACCGGCAGGAAGTAACTGCCAAGCAGCAGCGGCAATCCCGGGATCAGCCAGGCCAGGAGTATCAGGGCAGGCAGGACCGTCAGCCGGGCAAACACGGCGCCAGCAACGTCCGCAGAGCGGTGGCGCGGCGCATCGCCAGTGGCGCCGTAATCGGAGTGCAGGCGTGGCCGCCGCCTCGTCACCGGCCCCAAGACCGTGGTGACCGGGGCCAGCACGGTGGTCACCGGCCCCAGCGCCGTGGCGACCAGCTCTCGTGGCCGGCCGAATGCCCTGGCGGTCTTACGGCCCGCAGGCTGCGGCGCAGGACCGCTGTGCTGGGCCTTGTCGCCCGGCTTTGCCCCACCGCCCTGAGTGCTCGGGATGTCGACGGCAGTATCGGTCCCCCGGTCCGTAGCTGCCGGGCCGGCGGCAACATGGGCGCGCTCACTGCCCGTCGCAGCCGCTCCGATCGCGGCCGGGCGATCGTTGTCGGCCGCGGCTGGCTGCCGATTGACGTCAGCGCCGCCGCCGGGCCTGTCGGATGGGAGCACGGCTCAACTGTAGAGGCGGCGGCTCATCTTGCCGACTGGTGATCCCGGCAAGGCCCGTCTGGCCGGCCACAGACCCGATACTCTGGTGCCCGCCTTCGAGTTCCTCAGGAACACCGAAGCCGCAGGTCAGGCGTCATTCAGCCGAGCCGCCGATACTTCGCTAAGGGATGCTTCCCGCACCTTTGCCCGTCAATTGCGGTTCCTCATATTTAGACCACGTACCATGGACGGCAACCTGGCGGGGCGGCCAGGACCCTGAACCATCGGACCCCGAGGAGCTATGCGGCGCCACGACGAAGCGGATGATCAGGGCCCGTCTAGGCCTCGATCCTGGCTATCCCAGGCGTCCGGGCGCCGACCGCGCAGGCACAGTGCCACCACCCTGATTCTCGGCAGCCTTGCCGTGCTGGTGGCTGTCGTCCTCGTTGGCGGATCTCTCGTGGTTTACGTCAAGTACCGCACTGCCTGGGACGGCATTAAGCGCATCAACGTGTCGGGGGACCTGCAGGGCAAGCGGCCGCCAGCTGACCCGAACGCACTGAACCTCCTCCTGATCGGTTCAGACAGCCGGGCGGGACGCAACCTTAATGCCGGCGGCGCCGACGGCGACGCCGGGCAGCGGTCGGACACCGTCATGCTGGTGCACATCGCGCCAGGGGCACACCAGGTCGTGGTGCTGAGCATCCCGCGCGACTCAGTAGTTCCGATCCTGAGCTGCACACCAGAGGCCGGCGCGACGGGCCAGACCGCGCAGCCCGCGAGCGACATCGAGCAGATCAACTCCAGCTTCGCGTACGGCGGGCCAGGGTGCCTGTGGAAGACCATCGAGCAGACCACAGGCATTCACATCAACGACTTCGTCGAGCTGACGTTCGTCGGATTCGAGCGGGTGATCGACACGCTGGGCGGGGTCGAGGTATGCCTGCCCGAGACCGTGAACGATCCGGTATCACACCTGCACCTGAAGGCCGGACGGCACCACATCATGGGCAAGCAGGCGCTGGCCTTCTGGCGCACCAGGGAGGATCTCGGCGAGGGCGATGACCCGCAGCGGATCCAGCGCGACCAGTTCCTGATGGCGTCCCTGCTGCAGGGACTCGAGCACAGTAGCCTGCTCAAGAGCCCTAGCACCATGCTGCGCGTCATTGACACGCTCACTGGGCACGGCTTCGTCACCACCGACAGCGGCCTGAGCACGGAGCGCATGCTCCAGCTCGCTGAGGACCTCCGCGGGATCTCCACCGAGCACGTTCAGTTCGTCACCGTGCCCTGGAACACCTACACGGGGAACGCGCAGTGGATCGACTCCTCGCAGACGCCCACCTACGGAAACGCGAACTGGGTGCAATGGGTCCAGCCGCAGGCCAACAGGCTCTTCCGCGCGATTGCCCACGACACTAAGCTGCCGAAGGCCTCGAAGGTCAACGTTAAGCACGTCCCGCCGGCTTCGGTCGCGGTCAAGGTTCTCAACGGGACCAGCACGCAAGGTCTGGGTGCGGCTACGGCCACGAAACTGACCAACCGCGGGTTCCATGTCATCGGGGCTGCAGGCAACGCGCCGACCCAGACCTACGCCGACTCGGTCATCGAGTACAACGGTCCAGCTGAGGCGCCTGCCGCACAGACCCTTGAGGCACTCTTCACCAACGTCAGGCTGCAGCTCGATCCGCATCTCAAGGGTTCAGCGGTGCAGCTGATACTCGGCTCGACATTTACCGGCCTCAAGGTTGCCAAGTCGAAGTCCGGCATCGCGAACCTCGCCCAGACTTACGGCGGGATAACCGGTAGCACGAATATCTGCAACGACAGCAGCGCATTCGCTGGTCCAGACGGCGGCTAGCAAGCACGCGTGAACTGACCGTCAGCCCGGGGACCGGTAAGAGCGTCGCCGGTGTGCCCCGCAGAGTGCCTGAGCCGCCATGCTGTGCTCGTAAGCAGGCAGCTCGGGCGGCGCGTCTGCCCGACGCCAGCGCCAGTCCCGGAATTCGCCGTCACCTCGGGCGGCCTGGCCGCCGGTTGCGCGGCACCAGAAGCTGACGTCGAGGTGGGAAGGAGCGGCTCAACCCTGCGGAAGGACGGCTATCCGGACGCAGAAGCAGAAGCAGGCAGCCCTGTTGAGCTTGGCACTAGCACGCTGTCGACCGGCAACGCGGTCTTAGGCGGCACATACGCGACAGGCAGCTGCTGGCCGAATATCTTGAGCATCGCCGGGGTGTAGGGCACCGCGAGCATCTCCCACCGCTTCAGCCCCTGCGGGGTCCGGTGCTCTAGGAACCAGTTCATGACCTGGGCGTCCGATCCGGTCGTGGTCCACGGCGCCGAGCAGCCGAGATACCAGGCGATCGAGGTGTTGATCAGGGCGCAGGGCGCGTGCACGCCCATCTTCTTCAGTTCTGCGGCCTGAGCCTGGAATTGCCGGCCGGCTACCTGGTCGGCAACCTGATGCTGCAGGATCACCCGCTGCGACACGATGCCGCCCAGCAGGAACAAGCAGGAACCGGCGATTGCCAGGTCTCGCCAGTGGGACTCGGTGATTGCCCACACCATCCCATCCGCCGCCAGGATGGCCATGAGGGCGAACGTCGGAAGGAGGTAACGGGGGGCCCCGAACGGCACCAGGAACGCATACAGGATGAACACCCAGGCCGCGGTCACGGCCGCGAGCACTGAGGACGCCTTCTTGGTGCTCCGCCACCCCGCCCACACGCCGAGGGCCGCGATGGCGAGAAAGGCAATCCACCAGGGCGTCTCAATGGGCACTTCCCAGGTAGTACAGTCCGGCGGCGTGCAGTACCACGGGCCGTTGAGCGACCTGAGCTGTGTTCCCAGGGCGAAGTACAGGTGCAGCGGCGGCGGCTCCTGCCCGGCTAGCCGAATCCGCTCGGATAGGCCGCCGAACCACAGATAGGCTCCGGCCAGCCACTCCACCGCGCCGAGTGCGATGCCGACTGCCATGGCGGCTAGCACCTTCAGCTTGCGCCAGCGCCGCACCAGCAGCGCGGCGAGGATCACCGGTCCCATCAGGAAGACGACATTCTGCGGCCGCATTAGGGCGATTAGCAGGCTGGCCACCGCGATGAGCGGCAGCACGGCCCGGTCACGCATCGTGCCATTCACTGCGTGAAGGAACAGCCCTATCAGCGCCAATAGCCCGAGCGCCCCCCACCAGTCGGGGTAGACCTGCACACCGCTGTTCTGGGTAATCGCTAGGCTCGCCAGGATCAGTTCGGCCATCGCCAGCACCCACATGGGCCGCAGGCCACGCCAGCACAGTGTGGCGAGGAGTAGCCCGACCGCTGAGAGGACCGACATCCAGATCCGGAGTACGGTCAGCGAGGTGGTGAGCAATGTCACTGGCGCAGCCAGCAGCCCGGCCCCCTGGCCGTGGACTGGAGGCAGCGACACCAGTGATGCGCGGACACTGGTCCGGGCAATATAGGTGATCTCATCCGCACCTAGCGGCATCCGCAGCAGGGTCGGTGTAAGCTCCGCTGCCAGGAATAGCACCGACACCAGCACCAGCCACAGCAGGCTGTCCCGGCTGACCAGCTCTCGCCGGGCCCGGCCAGTCGGCTGCGCCCGCGGGCCGGTAACTTTCAGGTCTTGCACTAACGACTCCCCTTAGAGGGCTACGGCAGCGCTCCAGAGCCTACCTACCCAGGCGAGCCCGCTAACCGCCTCGGGGCAGTTTGGGACCTTCGCAACAGGGTCAAGTAACTGACAAAGGTTGCTCGCCCCAGTCGCTGTAGACCGTACCGTAAACTAACGACGACATTTTCGCTTGTTCAGCCTGGTGGGTACGCGATAGTCCTCGCCACGGTACGGCATCGCAACCCTTATTTGCGCAGGGCTGGCTTATAGATTGCATTACCTTTGCCGCAACCCAACGCGGCGAGTGAAGGGCATGACGCCTTTGACACTGGACGGTCAGCATAAGACCCGACATCCCGAAGAAGGAGCCACGGTGACGAGACTTGCCACAGAGGCGGCCGAGTCATCGCAGCAGCCTAGGCCCAGGCGGAAACTGGCCAGCTGGGCGGCGCCGATCACGATGCTGTGCTACGTCCTCGGCGCCTACTACGCGACCTCGACGCTGTGGATGAATCCGGCCGGGCTGCGGCAGCAGGGCGACCCCCAAGACGTCAACCAGGCGACCTGGTTCATTCGTTACACGGCGACGGCGATCCAGCACTTCAGGCTCCCGGCCCTGAGCACGATGGCGATGAATGCGCCGCACGGCGTCAACCTGATGTGGAACACCTCGCTCCTGCTGCCGGGCATCCTGGCCTCGCCCATCACGGCAACCTTCGGCCCGCAGGTCAGCCTCACGTTCCTGCTGGCCTTCGGGTTCGCGGGCTCCGCCGCCAGCATGTACTACGTCTTGCGCTACTGGCAGGCAGGCCCGCTCGCGGCAGCGCTGGGCGGCTTTCTCTACGGGTTTTCTCCGGCGCTGATCGACTCGGGCATCGGCCACTACTCGCTAGTACTCGCGATGCTGCCACCGTTGATCATCGACCGGTTGCTGCGCATCGTGACCAAGCGCGGCAGCCCCGTCCGCAACGGGCTGTGGATGGGCCTGCTGGTCGCGGGCCAGCTTTTCATCGCTGAAGAAGCCCTGGTCGACACCGTCATCGCGGGTATCGTGCTCCTCCTGGTGCTGGCGGCCTGCCGCCCTCGCGAGATCCGGAGCCGGATTCGGCCGCTCGTGGTTGGCCTAGCGACCGGCGGCGGACTAGCCCTCGTCCTGTGCGCGCGCGCCTTGTGGGTGCAGTTCCACGGGGTCAAGGCGGGTTCCGCGGCGGCCACGGTCATCATCAACTACCAGGGCCAGCAGACGAACCTCGGCACGCTGCCTTACGCCTTCATCAACCCGGCGAGCACGGTGCTGCTGCACACCACCAGCACGGGGAAGATCGCGAACCTGTACCCGCAGCCTCTCCCTGAGTATCTCGCCTACCTGGGCGTGCCTCTCATCATCGTGCTGCTAGCGGCCATCATCTACTTCTGGAACTACCTCCCGATCCGGGTCGCGGGCCTCACCTGCCTGATTCTCGAATGGCTCGGCATGGGCGCCGAGCCGATGCGGTCGGGCATGTTCACCCTGCCGAGGTTCCTGCTGCCGTGGGGGGCCATCCAGCACCTGCCTGTGCTTGGCGGCATGGTGCCGGACCGATTGTGCATCCTGGCTGACGCCGCGGCCGCAGTTGTGCTTGCCTTCGCTCTCGACCTCGCCCGAAGCGGCAAGCGCGCCCCGTTCGCCAGATGGCGCAGAGGGGGCATTGTCGCGGCCGGCATCGCGATCGTCGCACTGATCCCGATCGTGCCGACGCCGTACCTTACCGAATTCACCGGCCGGCCCCCGGGCGGCTGGAGTGCCACCTTCGATGAGCTGAAGCTGCGGCCTGACGCAAGGGTCCTGATCGTGCCCTTCCCGTACTCGGCCACCTCTCAGGTGATGCGCTGGCAGGCAGTCAGCGGCTGGCCGCAAACGATGATCGGCGGTGACTTCATCGCACCCAACGAGCCCCCTCATCTGAGCCGGGCCGGGCGGTCAGCGATGACGCCGACGTCGTACTACCTGAACTATCTGTACGACGGGTCGGTCCCTTACCCGGTGCCATCGAATGCCACGATCGAGGCCAACCTTGCCTCGATGAAGCCCAACGCCGTGGTCGCGGAGACCAAACTCGGCAGCCCGCTCGCCAACTTCCTGATCAAGTGGTTCGGCCCGCCAACCGCGCAGAACTACAAGGTCATGGGCTGGCGCCTCAAGCCCGGCACGGTCTACCCGGTTCAGGCCAAGAGCTCAGGCTGACCCGCGGGGGCGAAGCCCCCGTGGGTGGGGGTTTTGATGGTGCAGGCGGGCCGGGTTTCGGGGGGTGCACGGGGGGCGGAGCCCCCCGTGGGTTAGTTGGTGATCACCTTCGCAAGATCATCAACGCGGTCGGCGATCTCCGCCTCGGACAGCTCGAGCCGCTCCAGGATCGTGTAACGGCCTGGGCGCGTCCGCGGGGCGTAGCGGACCGCCGCAACGAAGTCGGCATCGGGCAGGCCAAGTTCGGCCGGCGTCCTTGGCAGCCCGTGGCTGTGCAGGCACGCCGCGATCAGCTCAGCCTGTTCCGGGTCGCCGCGGAGGTAGGTGCAAAACACCGTGCCGACGCCGGCCAGCTCGCCATGGCTGCCCGTTCCCGGATAGAGCTGGTTGATCGCGTGCATGATCTCGTGCTCGCTGCCGCTGCCGGGACGACTCGATCCGGCGACTGCCATCGCCATTCCGGACAAGATCAGCGACTCGGCTAGCACCGTCAGGAACTCGTCCGACCTGGCGTGCCTGGGCTGGTGCAGGACGGCCTGAGCGGCTGATCTCGCCATAGCCACTGCGAGGCCATCGATCTTCTCGCCGACGTCGGCCGCCGCGAGCTCCCAGTCAGCAATCGCGCACAGGTCGGCCAGCACGTCGCCGAGGCCCGCGGTGGCCAGCGATCCGGGCGCGCTGCGGACCCGGTCCAGGTCGACGATCACCGCGACAGGCATGACGACGCCGTACGACCCCGTCCCCGATTCATGACGAAGCGTGCTAATCGGCGAGCAGATCCCGTCGTGGGACAGGCTGGTGGTCACCGCAACCATGGGAATGCCGGCCATATGCGCGGCGAACTTGGTGACGTCGATGGTCTGACCGCCGCCGATCCCGGCCACTGCCTCATACGACCCGGCCCGCAGCCGCTGGCCGAGTGCGGCGGCCGCCGAGAGCGTGCCGTCAGGTACCCGGAAGATGTCGGTCGCCACTGTGCTCACCTCGGCGGCGATCTCGTCTCCCTGGCCAGGGCCAACGGCCACGGCCACCCGGCCCTCGGTCGCGATCCGGTGGTCAGCCAGCAGGCCGCCGAGGCTTCCGATCGCTCCCGGCCGGACCTCGATGACCAGCGGCGACGGCAGCATCCGGGCTAGCAGCGGCATCTCACTCCTCACCAGTAAACAGCGCCTGTCCCGGCGGCGCCCAGCAATGACGTGGCGCAGCCAACCGCGACCCTAGCAGCGCCGTGCGATCTCCCTGGCTCGTTGCAGATCCCGGTGGTCATCGACCTCGACCCAGTCGACTGCACCGATCGGCGCGACGGCCACCGCGCCCCCACGGTCAACAAGCTCCTGGTAGCCGTCCTCGTAGTACAGGCCAGGGTCGCGCTTCCAGGTCACCTCCAGCGCGTCCGCTAGGGCTGCGGCAGCCACCGGCTCGATCAAGGTAGCCCCGATGTACTCGCCGTCGGCGTGGGCAGGATCCATCTGCTTAGTGATCCTCGCCATCAGGCCGCGGCCATCCAGAGTCACTTTCATTTCCTCGTCCGCGAGCGGCTTGACGTTGTCCAGGGCCAGGATGAGGTCGGCGTCGCGGCCAGGATCCCTGGCGGCCAGCAGGGTCTCCTCGACGCTGACTGGGTGGACGGTGTCGCCGTTTACCAGCAGTACCCCGCTGCCGAAGTGATCTCGAGCCAGCCAGAGCGAGTAAGCGTTGTTCCACTCCTCAGCCCGGCCGTTATGGATGAGTTCGATCGCCACGCCATGTCGCCGTTGCAGGTCCGGGACTCGGCTGGCGACCGCGGCAGCGGCGAAGCCCACCAGCACGACGACGTCGGTCAGGCCGACCGCCGCCAGGTTCTTCAGCGTGATGTCGAGGATTGTCACGTCGCCGTCTACCGACAGCAGGGTCTTAGGCAGGTGATCGGTGTCGGGACGCAGGCGACGGCTCGCACCTGCCGCCAGGACCAATCCGATCACGAGCGGTCTTCCTCCCGGGGCACCTGCGAGCTAACCACGACTTTGGCAAATATGAGCAACCCAAGATATGCCGTTAGCGCTAGGTACGCGAATGTCGCGATGCCCACGGCGGCGGCAACACCGACCAGCAGCAGCCTGCCCTCCCAGCCAAGCGCGGTGCCTCGCTCTCCCCGTTGCTCCCCAGGGCGCCGTGGCTTCGCCAGCAGGACTGGCCGTCCAGGGAACGCCAGATCTGTGTAGCGCACCACCAACACGGCCACGAGCACGAAGATCACCGGTTCGGGCACCCTGGCGCCAAGCCCGACGGCGGCGAGGTAGAGAACCTGGGCCCCGAGCAAGAGCGACGGGATCAGCCAGTCGAATCTCCCGGTGTGGGGATGGGCCGACCCCGGCGCGGCTAGCAGCATGACCACCGCGGGGGCGATCATCAGCACGCCCGGCAGGTCGTGCAGCCCTAGCACGCCGAGCGCCGCGACGGCCAGCAGGCCCAGCACGGCCGGCGGCAACGGGAGCAGGCTTCCCCGGACGAGCGTGCCGAGCGTACGCGCAAGGGCACCGTCGTCCCGCAGCCGCAGCAGCACCGACGTACGGCCAGATGAGGCACCATCCTGGTTCGTGATCACGCCCTCGGCTGCCCGTCCGGCGAGTCCGAAGGCGATCGAGATGATCGCCCACTCCAGCAGAGCCAGCAGCGCGGCCCTGGCGCCCCAAAGCGGTGCGACCACGCCGATGAGCAGGATGCGGCCGCCGATAGGCATCGTCAGCAGCGCGGCGCAGACCCGGCGCAAGGCACCTTCAGGGTGGTCGCTGAAACCGCGCGGCGTCGAACACGCCTTCATCAGATTCCGGACTGCGACCAGGCCGAGTACGGCGAGGGCACATGACCAAGCGCGGCCCCAGTGCTCGGCGGCCGCGCCGACGGCCAGACCCAGGTAGACGACGCTCTCCGCCAGACTGATGCCGACCGCCGCCACCCAGCCAGCAGCAGTGCCCGGCCGCCGGAGCGCGCGAACGTGGCCCAGGCCAGCCGAGCTGCTGAGCTCCGCCCCGGACGGCTCCGTTCGCCCCGACGGCTGCCCTGCCCCCAACGGGGGCATTACTCCGGGCGCCTGGTGCTCGTCGCGCGACGGCGGTGGCAGAGGCTGCCCGGCTTCTGGCCCCGGCTCGAGGATGACCGGAGCAGCAATGTCCAGGGCAACCGGAGCTGCGAGTGGCCCACTGCCCTCCCCGCGCCGCCTCTGTCGCGAACCTGCCGGCTGCGACGACCGGTGCGGTTGCGGCGGAGCGGCGATGAATTGACCGGCCTTGAGCGCCAGGTAGCCGGCCCACAGGGCGCCGACTCCGCGCAAGATGTCGCTCCTCGTTCCTGCCGAGAACCAGCCAGCTGCGCAGACTGCAAGCGCTATCGACACGCCGCAGGCTGAGTTGAGGCCGAAGCTGCGGCGGCTCGCCCAGTCCTGCGCCGCCTCCCTGGCCTGAGCCAGCCAGGCCGATGCGCTCGCAGCCGCCGTGCCGCCAACGGTCGGCAGCTCGGGAGCTGCCCCGGCCAGGGCGAGCCGACCGGACCCTGACAGGAGCCCGATCGCTATGAGTCGGCCTGAGACCGTGGGGTCAGCATCGAGATCGTCCGGTTCGCTCTGGTCCGAGCCAGGCTGGCCTGGTGCGCCCGCGGCCGCCTTCGCCAGGCCAGGCCGGATCTCATCTAGCTCCAACTCCACCAGAGCGCTCGCGTCTGGCCCGCGCGCGCCCTGATCACGCCCGCCGGCGCCCGGTTCGTCGCCAGGGCCGTCACCGGGTTCGGCGGAGGCGGGTTCGGCGGAGACGGGTTCGGGATACGCGGGTTCGGGATCCGCGGGTTCGGGATACGCGGGTTCGGGATATGCGGGTCCGGGATAGGCGGGTCCGGCGTAAGCGGGTCCGGGATAGGCGGATCCGGGATAGGCAGGTCCGGCGTAGGCGGGTCCACGGTAGGCGGCTCCGGCGTCGGCAGGTCTTGCGTCGGCAGGCCCAGGGCCAATCAGGTCGGCACCGCCCGCGTCCGCTCGCAACAGCCCGGCCGGCGCAGGCTCCGCTGGGAGCAACTCCATGGCCGGGAGGGCCCCCGTGGCCGGGAGCACCTCAGCGTCCGGGCGCACACCGGCGTCCGGGAGCACCGTCGCATCAGGTCTCGCCTGAGTATCCGGCTGCAGCTTCGTGTCGGCGTGGTCAGCGTCGGCTAGCGCCACTGTGTCCGCGAGCGCCGTTGGATCCGGCAGTGCCTGCGGGTCCGGCAACGACCGATCTCGGCGGACTCCGGAGGACAAGAGGCTGTCCATTCCGGCGAGGCCTGGCTGAGCTGCCGGACCGGCTTTCGGCCGGGCGCTGGACCCGCGGCCGCCGCCTTCTGCTCGCCGGCTGGAACGGCGGCGAAAGCGCGGGCGCACGCCGCCACCGGCCGCCGGTGTTCCCGCAGCCGGGTCCGGATTGCCTTCGGCCGCCGGCCTGTTCACTCCGGCGGCGGCTTCATCCTCCGTGTTGATCTTCCCTGAGAGCAACAAGTAGCGAGATTGCTACCTAGCGTACATATGGGCCGCTGGCGGCCGCGGGCGGCCACCGGGCTGAGGGCTCCGCATCGGGATGCAGCGGGCTGAGGGCCCCGCATCGGGATGCAGCGGGCCGAACTCGTCCCGCGACCGGATAGGGTCCGGCCATGCGGACCGTGGCGGTGGTGCTGGCGGGCGGGTCTGGGCGCCGGTTTGGCTCGGACCAGCCGAAGCAGATGCGCGCGCTCGCGGGCCGGAACCTGATCGAGCACTGCGTCCAGGCTTTTGACAAGGCGCCAGTGGTGGACGCCGTGCTCGTCGTGGTTGCGCCGGACATTCAGGATGAGGTCCGGCGCGCTGTTGCTGGCTACGGCAAAGTGGCTGGGGTCATCCTCGGGGGTGCCAGCAGAACCGACTCGACCAGGCAGGCGATCGGCTGGCTGACAACCGCTAGGCGAACGGGGGCTGACCCGTCCGAGCCGGATGGCGATGACTGGAAGGTGCTATTCCACGACGCCGCGCGTCCGCTGGTCGACCAGCGGACGATCGCGGACGTCGCCGCCGCGCTTGATCAGTGGCTGGCCGTCGGTGTCGTCGTGCCGTCGGCCGATACGATCGTCGAGGTCGCCGATGGCGCCATTCGCCGGGTGCTGGCGCGCGACGCGCTGGCGCGCTGCCAGACACCGCAGGGATTCCGGCTGTCGGTAATCAGGCATGCGTACGAGCTGGCCGATGCCGACCCTGGTTTCGCATCCATACCGGCCACCGATGACTGCGGGGTAATCCTCCGATACCTGCCTGACGTTCGGGTCGGAGTGGTCAGGGGCAGCGAGCGAAACCTTAAGATCACTTACGCTGCCGATCTAGCCGTCGCGCAGGCCCTGCTGGAGTACCCAGACGAGACCGGTTGAGGTCACTGAGGGCCAGGTTGAGGTCACTGTGGGCCAGGTTGAGGTCACTGAGGGCCAGCAAAAGGTCCGGGAAGTCAGGCGTCCCTGCGAGCGCCAGGAACCAGGCTCCGCGGACTTGTCAGGAAGCCGCTGCCCCAGCACATGTGCATGGTCGCGAGCGCGAGCGGCACCCTGGCCGCGACCCGAAGTGGCAACCGCCGTGCGGCATAAGCCGCGACTGCCAGAATCCCGGCGGCGTAGCCCAGCGGAAGCGCGAAGCCGATTGTGAGCAGCTCTGGCCAGGTTCCGCCCGCTCCGGCACCCAGGCCGCAAAGGCCAGCCAGGCCGACGAGCGCACCCAAGGCCACCAGGGCGGCTGCCGCGGGCGGGGCAAGGTAGCGCAGGTTGATCGTGCCGGGGTGCTGGCGCGCGACCACCCGCCGCCACCTTCCGTACCGGAAGTACTGGTGCCCTAGTTCCGGTACTGTCGCGCGGGGCCGGTAGGTCACCCGCATCGCCGGCTGAAACCAGATAAGACCGCCCGCCTGCCGGATCCGGTGATTCAGTTCCCAGTCCTCGGCAACCTGGAACTCCTCGTTGTAGCCGCCGACCTGGTCGATCGCCTCACGCCGGAACACGCCCATGTACGCGGTCTCTGCCGGTCCGGCCTCGCCGCCCGTGTGGTTCTTGGCCGCGCCTACCCCGAACGGCGACGTCATCGCCCAGGCCACCGCCTGCTGGAACGGGGTGACTCCCTCCGCGGCCATCATCCCGCCGACGTTGACGGCGCCGGTCTCGCGGAGCGTATCGACTGCGGTCCTGATATAGCCATCCGGCAGCATCGAATGGCCGTCGACCCGGACGATCACGGCGTGTCGGGATGCGGCCAGCGCCAGGTTGATCGCGGTCGCGATCCGGCCGGTGGGATTGTGAATCACCCTGATCCGGGGGTCGGACTCGGCCAGCCTGCCGACCACATCAGCGGTCCGGTCGCGCGACGGGCCGAGGGCGATGACCAGTTCGAGCTCTCCGTCATAGTCCTGGCCGAGGACGCGGCCGACCGACTCGGCGATATAGCGCTCCTCGTTGCGCACCGGCATCACTACTGAGACCGGCGCCGCCAAACCGGTCACCAGGTCGGCGGATGCAGGGGGGCTGCTCGGCGCATCAGACTTCTGGCTCATGACGCGAGTCACCGTACCCTCCTTGGCGCCGTTGCGCGAGCCGGGGACTGCCGCCGTGGCGCGAGGCGGGGACTGCCGGGTCTCCGGCGTTCCCTGGCCGATCCCCGGCCCGCGGAAGGCCTGGTCAGAGACCCGAGTCCTCCAACATCTCGGTGACAAGCGCGGCGATGGGCGACCGCTCGGACCGGACGAGGGTGACGTGCGAGAACAGCGGATGGCCCTTGAGCTTCTCGATGACCGCCACGACCCCGTCGTGACGGCCGACTCTCAGGTTGTCGCGCTGGGCAATGTCGTGCGTCAGCACCACTCTGGAGCCAGCGCCGATCCTGGACAACACGGTCAGCAAGACGCCGCGCTCAAGTGACTGGGCCTCATCGACGACCACGAAGGAGTCATGCAGCGACCGACCCCGAATGTGGGTCAGCGGCAGCACTTCCAGCATGTCCCGGTCCAGTACCTCCTCGATGACGGCCTGCGACGTCACCGCGGACAGCGTGTCGAACACCGCCTGCGCCCATGGGTTCATCTTGTCGGCTTCAGACCCCGGGAGGTATCCGAGATCCTGGCCGCCCACCGCGTAAAGGGGCCTGAAAACGACCAGCTTGCGATGCTGGCGCCGCTCCATCACCGCCTCGAGGCCAGCGCACAGGGCGAGCGCTGACTTGCCGGTCCCGGCCCGGCCCCCGAGCGACACGATGCCAACCTCGTTGTCCAGCAGGATGTCCAGCGCAATCCGCTGCTCAGCGCTACGACCCCGCAGCCCGAAGGCCTCCCGATCGCCGCGCACCAGCTTCACCGATTTGTCCGGCAGCACCCGCCCGAGGGCGCTGCCTGCACCCGTGACGCCGGAGATCAGGACCAGGCCGGTATGGCAGGGCAGATCCCGCGCCGCGGCCAGGTCCAGGTGGCCGTTCTCGTACAGCTCGTCGATCTCAGCGGCCGTCACATCCAGCTCCGCCATGCCGGTCCAGCCAGAGTCCGGCGGCAGCTCCGCCCGGTACTCCTGCGCCGTCAGCCCTACCGCCGCAGCCTTGACCCGCAACGGCAGGTCCTTGCTGACCAGGATCACGCTCTCGCCCTCGGCAGCCAGGCTGCACGCGACCGAGAGAATCCTGGTGTCGTTGTCACCCAGCCGGAAGCCGGCCGGCAGCACCGACGAGTCAGAGTGGTTCAGCTCGACCCGAACGCTGCCGCCGGAGTCGCCGACCGGCAGGTCAGCGTCGAGGCGGCCGTACTCGACCCGGAGATCATCGAGGTAACGGAGCGCCTGGCGGGCGAAGTAACCGAGCTCTGGATGATGGCGCTTGGCCTCTAGCTCGGTGATGACAACGACAGGCAGCACCACGCGGTGCTCGGCGAACCTGCCGACGGCCGCCGGGTCAGCCAGCAGGACGCTGGTGTCCAGGACATAGGTGCGCCGGGGCTGGCTGGAACTGACGATTTCTGACCGTCGGCTGTCCGTGGCGGGCACTGAGCCCTGCAGGACGGCCGGAACGGCGGAACCTGGCTGGGCAGGCGCTGCGGACGCTGCAGCCTGCGGGGCGGATGTTGGTCGGCGTGCTGAGGATGTGGCCACTCGCTCTCCCCTGGGCGCCGGGCGGGCGCCGCGGTCGGACACAGACGTGTCGGCGGGACCGGGTCCGGCCACCGGAGGGCCGGGAACCCGGCCCTTCGGTCATCTCGCCTGCGCACCAGGACGCGAAGCTCGAGGATCTCAAGGGCCTTCCCGGCGGGCGGCTAGGCACCGCCCGTCTTCTCAGACGGTACCTAAGCGAATCGACCCACGGAAGTACCGTAACTATCTGTTCATGACCGGCGGAGACTGCCCAACGCCACCGCCCAGTCACGCACCTGCGGGTCAGGCGCCGAAGCGTCGGTTCCGCTCGCCGTAGGACCGCAGCGCGCGCAGGAAGTCAACCCGGCGGAAGGCCGGCCAGAAGGCATCGCAGAAGTAGAACTCCGAGTGTGCGCTCTGCCACAGCAGAAAGCCGCCAAGCCGCTGCTCACCGGAGGTCCTGATGACGAGGTCCGGATCAGGCTGCCCGGCCGTGTACAAGTGCTCAGCGATGTGCTCGACGTCGAGGAACTCGGCGAGCTCCTCGATGGTGGTGCCGCGGCTGGCATGGTCGAGCAACAGCGAGCGGACCGCGTCTGCTATCTCCCGCCGCCCGCCGTAACCGACGGCGACGTTCACGAGCAGGCCGCCGTGCCCCGCTGTGGCCTCGGCGGCATCCTTGAGAACCTGCGCCGTGTCGGCCGGCAGCAGGTCGAGCGCGCCCACCGGCTTCACGTGATACTGCTGGCCGACCAGATCCTGGACAGTGCCCTCGATGATGCGCAGTAGCGGTTCGAGCTCGTCTGGCTTGCGGCTCAGGTTGTCAGTGGACAGCAGCCAGAGTGTGACGACCTCAACCCCGGTCTCCTGGCACCATTCGAGCAGCTCGAAGATCTTGTCAGCGCCTGCCTGATGGCCGCTGCTGACGTCGGCGAGTCCAGCGGACCTCGCCCATCTTCGGTTACCGTCACACATCACCCCGACGTGACGAGGTATCGCCTGAGGCGCCAGAGTCGCCTCGAGCCTGCGCTCGTAGAGCCGGTAGGCGAGACCGCGCAATCCCATCCGGCACCCCTTCTCGCTGCCGCAACAGCGGCACGTCGCCAAGCCGCTTCCCGGCGGACTGCGGGCTGGCCGACGTGCCCGCCGTCAACTCGCTGCCTACTGAGCCGCCTTCAGCCGGGAGCTCCCCCGCTGCGAATCCCCCAGCTGAGACTCCCCCAGCTGGGCCATCCCCAATCGAGACACCCACAGTCGGGCTGAACCCGGCCGATCCAGCCGCGGCCGAGAAACCCGAGACCCCGTTCGCTGAGGTCACAGCAGTCCCTGCTGGCTCAGCACCATCCGGCTCTGTAAGAACCGTATCCAAGAATGCCACCAGTTCGGCCGAAGTCAGGACAGCCCGCACCCCGGTTCCGTCCGCGCCCCAGGCTTCGATGACCGCCCGCCTGGTCAGCTGCCACGTGCCGTGGCCTGCGGCCGGATGCCGCGACGGCCAGGCCCGCTGTGCCGCGTGCTGGCCCGGCGCATGCTGCCCAGGCAGGTGCAGTCCCTGAGCGTGCTGTCCTGCGCCGTGCTGGCCCGGGCCGTGCTGGCCCGGGCCGTGCTGGCCCAGACTGGACTGGCCCAAACTGGGCTGTCCGGATATGTGCTGTCCGGATATGTGGTGGGCTGGTCCGTGCTGTCCCGCTGGCGCGTGGCCCGGCTGCGAGCGCGGGCCGGTGCCCATGCACTCGCCGAGCCACAGCGCGCTGGACCTCAGCACGCAGCGGAGCTCGCCGGTCCCTGGCAGGTCTGACCGGTCCCTGGACCGCAGCGTGAAGTACTCGTGGTCGCCGGGCAGGTACCCGGTTTCCGGGCCGCCGCAGGCGGTGGGGAACCGGTCGTCCGGGTCCGGCCACGCGGCAGCCTGTTCGGGGTCGAGGCGGGCGGCAGCTATCCGCCCAGCCAGCTGGGAAAGCTGGTAGCCGCAGCGCTGACCGACGGCTGCGAACGGCACGGAGTTCCTGGCCAGATTGAGCGTGATCTCATACGGTTGCCCTGCTTTGTCCCGGCAAGTCACGGCCTGCACGGACAGCACGGAACCATCGACGCAACGTAGTGCCCCCATAACGGAACGTTAACATCGGCCTGGCGCGAAATGACACCCCCCACGCAGGTGGTTTGGCCGGCCCGTTACGTGGCCTTTTCCCGACCCGTAGGGGCGGAGTCCCGTGTCTGGCTTTGTTCGGGCGCAGCGCCCGAGTCGGGTTTGTTTCGGGGGGCGCACGGGGGCGGATCCCCTGTGGGTAACGCCGGTCTTGGTTTCCGGGCACACGGGGTGGGGAGCCTCCCGTGGGTGCGGAGCCCCCCGTGCGGCTAGCTCTCCTGGATCTCGGTAAGCGCGGCGGCGACCCGGCGGTGCGCCTGCCAGATCTCCTCCGGCAGACCGTCGAACTGGGCTAGGTGCTGCTCGCGATGGCCCATCTCCGCGATCCATCGCTCAGTGTCGATGCTGAGGATCTTGGCGAGGTCGGCCGGGGTGATCGCTACGCCTTCGAGATCGAGTTCCTCCGCCGTCGGGACGATGCCCACTGGCGTCTGGACTCCCCGCACCTTCCCGTCTTTGAGATTCATCAGCCAGAGCAGCGGGCGGAGGTTCTCGCGGTAACCCGGCCAGAGGAAGTGACCATCATCCGGATCACGCTGGAACCAGTTGACGTGGGCAAAGATCGGCTTGACGCTGGCCGCGCCGATGATCTTCAGCCAGTGCGCGGCGTAGGCGCCCTCGGGGTAGGACATGAACGGCCGCATCGACATCGGGTCGTACCGTAGCTGGCCGTCCACTCCCTCCGCCGCGAATGTCGCCTCAGCGCCGAGCGTGAGCCCGTCGTAGACGCCCTCGGCAAGGTCGGTGATGGCGCGGATCAGCGGTTCCCTGTCGCGCGTGCGCCCACCGAAGATGATGGCGTCGATCGGGACGCCCTTCCGGTTCTCGAAGTCGGCCGCGATGTTGGGCACGTTGGTCAGCGACGTAGTGAAGCGGCTGTTGGGATGCGCCCAGGGCTTGGCCTTATCGGCCTCGGCTCGCTCGGAGATCAGCTGGCCGGTCCAGTCTCGCCAGCCAGTGATGTCTGCGGGCGGCTCGGGCGTCCGGCCCTCCCACCAGACTTCTTCGGTGATCTCGTTGTACGCGACGTTCGTGAACAGCACTTCGGTGCCTGCGCTCACCGACTGCAGCGCGGTCGGGTTGGTCACCTCATTGGTGTCCTTAGCGACTCCGAACACCCCGAATTCGGGGTTGATCGCGTAGATCTTGCCGTCCTCCGGGTCGACGCGGAGCCACGCGATGTCGTCACCGTAGAACGAGACGTGGTAGCGGTCGCCAAGACCGTCAGGCGCCAGCATCATGGCCAGGTTGGTCTTGCCCGAGGCGCTGGGGAATCCGCCGCAGATGTGCCAGGTGCGGCCGGTCTGCTTGTCGGTAATGCCGATGAGCATGAACTGCTCGGAGAGGAACTCGCCGGACACCCAGCCGTCGTAAGCCGCCAGCCTCAGTCCGTGCGCGATCTTCCCGAGCAGCGCGTTACCGCCGTAAGACGAGCCGAAATGGAGGATGGTTCGCTCGTCGGCAAGGGTCACGAAGTACCGCTTGTCGTTCGGCGTGCCCTGGCCCAGGTTTGCCAGATCGCCGGTGACGTGCACACCGCGGACGAACTTGTCCGGGTCAGCGAGGCTATTCACGTACTCAACCCCGCACCGCGCCATGCGGTTCATGTGCAGCGCGACGGTGCGGTGATCGGTGAGCTCAACCCCGACGGCGTACTGCTCGAGCGGCGAGCCGGGCGGCGCCATCAGATACGGGATGACGTACATGGTCTTGCCCGCCGAAGCCCCTCGCATCAGCTCGGTGACCAGCGGCCGCATCTCAGCGGCCGGGCGCCAGTTGTTGTAGACACCCTTGTCCGCCGGGTTAGCCGTGGCGACGATCGTCCGCTCCTCAGAGCGAGCGGTGTCCTTGACGTAACTGCGAGAGTAGTAGCGTCCCTCGCCGGCCGGGACGATCTCGCCCGCCGCCAGTGATTCGCGGATCAGCCGGGCGTCGTCAGCCGCGCCGATCACCTCGACGCGCTCGGCTCCGGTGACTTCCGCCCAATGCCGCACGTACTCACGCACATGGGGGTTCTTCAGCCCGGCCTCTTCCAGGCTTGCCTCAAGGTCGCCCATCGACGCCATGTTGACCTCGGACGCCATGATTGGACCTCCTCAAGGCTTCGCGGGTGATACCGCTGCGGGGAACCCGGCAGGCATGCGGCCGCGAAGGCCCTGAGAGCCGGGATTTTGGGAGTGTACCCCGGCTTGACCGGTTCAATTCGGGTCGGTATGGCGGAAGCTTTGCGGAAGAACTGTGGCGATTACCACTTCTGACGAAAAGCTTTCAGGCAGGGGAACGAGGCGCCCCTCACCCCGCGTACTAACGGCCGCAGTAATGAGGGCGGCCCCGTTCCCCGCTTGGGGTGCAGCGGTGCGGAACAGACGGTCGCATGCGCCGCCCGCGCCAGCCACCGCGGTCGAGTTGCTTTAGGCCGGTCCCCCGGCCCTGACCTGCTCAACCTTGCGCAGTGCCGTCCTCAGGTCAGCCAGCCACGTGCCGGAGTGCTCGCCCACCAGGCGCACGCACCAGGCGAGCGCGTCACTGCGGCTGCGCGCGACGCCGGCATCCACGAGGGTGTCCAGTACCTGGCGCTCGGACTGCCGTAGCCTCGTCATGACCGGGACAGAAAACGTGGTGAACATCACCCTGCGGCCATTGCACTCAACGCCCCACGAGACCTTTCGCGCGAACTTGTGCTCGGCTTCGCGGGCGATTTCGATGCGGTGCTCGCGGGTCTCCTCGCGGAACCGACGACTGCGGCCATCTGCGGCCGCAGCAGCCTCCGCGGCGGTGGTCTCGGCGGCGCCCTCGGTATCGGGGAGCTTGCCGACGATCGTGATCTCCTCACGGTCGATATTGATCTCCGGCGCCGCGGTGAACCAGTCAGCCGGGAGACGGCCGGTGAACCAGCCGCGCAGCGCGTCGTCAGCCGAAGCCGCGTCGGCGGTCTCATTCGAAGCGTTCATGTAATTATGATTACACCGTTGCTACGGGCGCGCAAGGCCGAGCCCCGGCTAACTCACCCGCCTGCCACATCCATGCGGTTCCCTGCGGTTTCCCGCCCGATATGCGTAGTTCAGGCGCAGGAAACAGCATGCATGCAGGTCAGCACCTCGGCGGGCGGTCAGTTTCGCGGGCGGTCAGTTTCGCGGGCGGTCAGTTTCGCGGGCAGTCAGGTCTGCAAGCTCACTCGGGCGAGTTGGCGGCCACGACTGCCGCGACCCGCGGGAAGACCTCGACCGCGCCGGCGAACCCGCCGGTAAAGATGGCCGGGACGATTTCCACATCCTCGCCTGGCTCCGGAGCCTGGAGCATCAGCCCCTTGCCGAGGTAGATCGCTACGTGCGAGATGTAATCGGGCGCCGTCGGGTCAGTGTGGTAGAAGAGCAGGTCGCCGGGCTCCAGTTCGGACAGCGGAATACGCGGCCCGGTCTGCGCCTGGTTGACGGCGACGCGCGGCATGGTGATGCCCGCCTGGCGCATGGACCACTGGACCAGGCCCGAGCAATCGAAGACAAAGGGCCCGGCGCCGCCCCAGACGTACTTCATGCCGAGCCGGCTCAGCGCCGCGGTGAGGAACGCCCTCGTCTGCGCGACCGTCATTCCCGGCCCGCTGTGGGCGGTGAGGTCGATCGCGCCAGCGAAGCCTTGCGTCACGGGCAGCCCGCGCGCCGGTGCCTGGCCGACCAGTGGCGCAACCGAGGCATCTTTCGGCAGCGCGTGCTTGACCTTGCGGATGAGGGTGCTCAGCCGTGCGTGCGGCGCGCTGATGACAATGGCGTTCCCGGCGGGCATCCCGAGCGAGCGGGCCACGCGGTCGGACACTACGGCGTCCACGCCGCTGATCCCGACCGTGCCGAAGCCGGCTACCGGCACCTTTTCCGTTAGCGCGCCGGCCACGTCGACGGTCCCGCCGACCGGGATCTTCTCCTGCTCGCCCATCAGGTAGGAGATGGCGATGCCGCCGTCGGCCACGTTCTGCCACAGCATCGTCGACTTGGCGGTCGGCTTTGCGGCGAACTCGCGGAAGGTCGACGGGTCAACCCCGAGCATGGCGACGAACCCGCCGTTGACCTTGATCCGGGCTGCGTCCAACTGGTTTGCGGCAGTCACCCCTGGCAGCTTGCGGATGGCGGACAGCGACGAAGCGTGCAGCGAAGATGGCGCGATCACGAGCAGGTCAGCCGAGCGCAGCTTGCCGAGCGGCCGGACCGGCGGGCCCGCGACGTTTTCCGTGGTAGTTCCGACGGGCACGGTCGAAGCTGCCGGGTTGCCCTGTCCGGGCAGGAAGACGCCTGCCTTTCTGGCGGCCGTCACCTCGGTCTCACCGGTCTGCTCGCGCGCCGCCGCTGCCAGCGCGACCGCGTTCGACGTCGCGCCGGCCGGCTTGCTGCCGAGGCCTCTCAGCACCGACGCGTAGCGGCGCAACGCCTCGGCGCTGCTGACTGTGTCATTCCCCGCTCCCGCATGATCCGCCGCAGCGTGAATGGCCGTCGAAGTGCGCGGCAGTAGCGGAACGACTACCTTCGGCGAGAACGCTGCGATGACGCCCAGAACAACGGCAACCCAAAGGGCGGCGCGCAGGCGGCGAGTTCCGTCGCGCACCACTCACACCCTTCCGTCGTCTGGCCCCTCGCTCGGCCGCTGCCGCTAGCCCGGCACGGCCGGACCCACCGTCCCACCATGCATCAGGACGCTGGATCCGTCCATAGGCACCAAAAACCTATGGTCTAACGAGGAATTCCTGCTGGGTTGTCTACAAGGCGAACGCTTGGCAAAGTTCTGTCGGGCAATTGGTAAACGGCACGCGAGTATCGGGAAATAAGGATGCAGCACCTCAGCCCAGGGCGGAACGGAGCTCTTCTGGCTCAGTGACTGGCGCCTGGCAGCTGAAGTTCCGGCACACATATGCAGCGGGACGGCCGTCCACTGAACCTTTGCCGGCGAGCAGCCCAATCCGTGCGCCAGCAACGTCACCGTCGCCGTTATCACCGGAGTCAGCGCCCACCGCGATGACCGCTCCGGGTGGAGCTGCCATCAGCGCCACTCGGTGGAGTTCGGCCCGCTGTTCGGTCGCCGGCCCGGCGATCGCGATCTCCACCGGCCCGGACAGGACAGCCTCGGCCGTCGCCAGCCCCGAGCCAGCCGCGCGGGGGAAACTCGCAGCCAGTTGAGGCAGGCTCGACAGGGCCGCGATTGCCGCGTCCCTGTGGCGGACGGAGGCGGTCAGCGCAGAGTAGCTCAGCAGCGCATCTGCTACTGCGAATGTGCCTGACGGGCTGGGTCCGTCAGGCACATCGGACGGCCGGTAAATGAGGCGCTCGCCGTCATCGGCTGTGTCGTAGAAGCCGCCCGTTCCGGTACTGAACCGGGCCAGCGCCGTCTCGAGCAGCTCGCCGGCCACGGTGACCCAGTCATTAACGGTCGTCGCACCGGCCAGTGCGATCAGCCCAGCCGCGACCAGGCCGTAGTCCTCGAGCACTCCGGCCGTGCCCGACACCCGGCCGCCCGACGAAGTGCGCGCGAGCCGGCCTTCGCTGAGGTGCACCCGGACCAGAAGGTCGGCTGCGCCGGATGCCGCGGCGATGAAATCTGGCCTGCCGAACAGAAGCCCGGCATCAGCGAGAACGGCAATAGCCAGTCCGTTCCACGCGGCAACCACCTTGTCGTCCCGGCCGGGCCTGGGGCGCCGGGCACGGGCGGCGAGCAACCGCGACCGCACTGCGGCGAACCTGGCGGGATCGGCTGGGTCGGCGCGCAACTGCAGCACCGAAGCGCCGTGCTCAAAGGTCCCGCTGTCGGTTACGCCGAACACGCCAGCGGCGTAGCCGCCATCGCCAGCCCCGAGCTCGGCTGTCAGCTGGGCAGGCGTCCACACGTAGAAGGCGCCCTCGGCACCCTCGCTGTCCGCATCGAGCGCGGCCGCAAAGCCCCCTTCGGCAGTGCGGAGCTCAGAGAGCAGCCAGTCGCAGGTCTCCTCAGCTACGCGGCGGGCCAGCGGGCTGCCGGTGCGGCGCCACATGTGCGCGTATACGGCGGCCAGCAGGGCGTTGTCATACAGCATCTTCTCGAAATGCGGCACGATCCAGTCGGCGTCGACGCTGTACCGGGCGAACCCCCCGGCCAACTGGTCATACATGCCACCGCGCGCCATGGCGCTGGCGGTGGACTCAGCCATGACGAGTGCCTGCTGCGCATCCGGTCCCGCAACCCGCTCGGAGTGCCGGAGCAGGAACTCCAGCACCATCGACGGCGGGAACTTCGGCGCCCGGCCGAACCCGCCCCGGCTCGCGTCGAACTCGCCGGAAAGAACGGCCACAGCCGACTGGCATACCTCGTCGAGCACGCTCACCAGATCGGTCTGCCCGGCACCGGCGGCTGCCTGCGGGCCCGGCACGGCGGCTGCCCGCTCAGCCAGCGCCGCCGCGATCTGACTCGCCTGACTGCGTACCTGGGTCCGCTCTTCCTGCCAGGCGCCTGCCACGCCGAGCACCAGCCGCTGAAACTGGGCGCGGGGGAAATAGGTGCCGCAGAAGAACGGCTCCCGGTCGGGTGTCATGAACACGGTCATCGGCCAGCCGCCCTGCCCCGTCATGGCCTGCGTGGCCGCCATGTACACACTGTCGACGTCCGGCCGTTCCTCGCGGTCTACCTTGATCGAAACCAGGTGCTCGTTCATGATCGCGGCGGTCTGCTCGTCCTCGAACGATTCGTGTGCCATAACGTGACACCAATGGCACGCAGAGTAACCGACTGACAGCAATACCGGCACATCCCGCGCGGCAGCCGCGGCGAACGCCTCGTCGCCCCACGGCCACCAGTCCACCGGATTGTCTGCGTGCTGCAAGAGGTACGGGCTGGTCTCGCCCCTCAGCCGATCTGCCACGATCTCCATCCTGCCCCGTCCGGACGCAGGTTGCCCTGCCGGGCGTGCAAGCGGCCAGTTACGTTGATGGCTGCCGGATGGCCGGCCGCGCTTGCGCTGGGTCTGCGGTGAAGAAGGCCGGTTTGACGCTGCAGACACGCTCAGGGCTAGCTGCCAATCCGCTGGTGGCGCTGGCCTGCCGGAGGCATGCCGGTCATGCTGGAGGGAAGGCCATCGTCGGGACCCGCTTAGCCGGTCAGAGAGAAGAGGTGCAAGACTCCCGCTGTCGGTCGCCTCACATAGCGGTAGTGAAATGACCATCACGGTTTAAATCGCCCGGTACACTGCCACGGACGCCATCGTTGAGGGCTTCGCTCTCACGGTCAGACTGACGGCCGGCGGCACGGGCCACCGGGCCCTGTTCGAGCAGTAGAGCAAACTTTTGGAGCACGTATGCGCGTTCTGGTCCTCGGCGGCGACGGATTCTGTGGCTGGCCCACTTCGTTGTACCTGTCCGATCGTGGCCATGACATCACCATCGTCGACAACCTGAGCCGCCGGAAGATCGACGTTGAGCTTGAGGTCGACTCGCTCACGCCGATTCGGCCCATGAGCGAGCGGCTCAGCGCCTGGAAGGAAGTCTCGGGCCGCGAGGTCAGCTTTGTGAACCTGGACCTGGCCACCGAGTACGACGCCCTCGTGGCGCTCCTGCTCGAGACTCGCCCGGATGCCATCGTGCACTTCGCCGAGCAGCGGGCTGCGCCGTACTCGATGCGCACCGAGAAGACCAAGCGCTACACCGTCGACAACAACGTCCGCGGCACGCACAACCTCCTGACCGCGCTGGTTGCCACCGGCCTCGACGTCTCGCTCGTGCACCTCGGCACGATGGGCGTTTACGGCTACGGCTGGTCCGGTAGCGCGCCGATCCCGGAGGGCTACCTGGCTGTCAAGGTCCCCACGCCCGACGGCGAGCTGGAGCGGGAGATCCTGCACCCGGCGAACCCGGGCTCGGTCTACCACCTGACCAAGACCCTGGATCAGCTGCTGTTCTCGTTCTACGCCAAGAACGACCGGCTGCGGATCACCGACCTGCACCAGGGCATCGTCTGGGGCACGCAGACCGACCAGACCGTGCGGGACGAGCGCCTGATCAACCGGTTCGACTATGACGGCGACTACGGCACCGTGCTCAACCGGTTCCTCATGCAGGCGGCGATCGGCCACCCGCTCACCGTGCACGGCACCGGCGGGCAGACCCGCGCCTTCATCCACATCCGCGACACTGTCCGGTGCATCGAGATCGCGATCAACAACCCGCCCGAGCCCGGCGACAAGGTGCTGGTACGCAACCAGGTCACCGAGTCACACCGGCTGCTCGACCTGGCCAAGATGATCGGTGACATGACCGGGAGCGAGATCGCTTACCTCCCGAACCCGCGGGTTGAGGCGGAGGAGAACGACCTGATCGTCCGCAACGACCAGTTCCTGGCTCTCGGGCTTCAGCCGACGACGCTGTCGGAAGGCCTGCTCGAGGAGATCACGGATGTCGCGGGCCGGTACCGGGATCGCGTGGACCCGAGCAAGATCATCGCTCGGTCGGTCTGGCGCGCCGGGATGGAGACCTCCGCGGACCTCATGACCGAGGTTCCCAAGCAGTAGGCGGTTCCCAAGCAGCAGGTGCCTGGGCCAGACGACGCCCGCCGGTTACCGGTGGGCGTCGTCGGCCGGGCCGACGTGCTCGGCTAGCCAGTCGCTGAGCGGACGGCTCACGATCAGGAAGTCGGCAACGACGTTCTTGGCCTTTGCCGTCGCTAGCCACGGCTCGACTGGCCACTCCTTCCACGCCACCAGGCCCTTGTGCCGCAGCAACTCGATCCGCGGATGATCGGGCGGGTAACCGCGCGGTGCGCTCTTGAGTGAATCGCGGCCGCGGACGTCGATGTCCTGCTTGCTCAGCGTGGCAATGACGTCTTCGAGTTGCGCGCCGCTGGCGTCGGCAGCCACCGCGCTGCGGTAACGCTCAAGCTGATCGGGCGACATGCCGTACATGCCGGTCCCGGCTGCTAGCCCGGCCGCGGACAACTGCACGTATCCCTCTCCGCAGTGTGCCCCGATGGCCGTCTTGTACGGCGTCTTGTCCCGGCTGAATCGCAAGTCACGATACGGGCGGTAAATCTTCGTCTCGCCATGGTCGGGCTCAAGTTCGTCCATCAGCGCCGCCATTGGCCCGTACACGCAGGTCTCGTAGACATCCTTGTGCGCTAGCCAGTAGGTGCGGGAGTTGTCGGCCTCCAGCCCGTCGTAGAAGTCGAGGGCCTCCTCCGGCCAGCCCTGGAATGCCATCAGTTCTCCTTCGATCATGCCGGGAACGGGCAGTTACCCGCCTCCTGCGCCGAGCATGCCACTGCCGTAACCGTGCCACAGCGTCACTGACCAGAATCCGCCAGCCGGAGTTGACACCGCCCGTCCGCGTCGGTCAATCTGTATCAAGTAGCTGATACAGAGGGAGCCTGGCGTGGCGCACGTGCAGGGGATCCCTGCGATCCCCATCTGGATCTGGCTGATTATCGCGGGGGTATTCGTCGGCGTTCCGGTCGTGATCATCGGCATCGCGGTCCTGCTTCGTGGACGGGCATCCCGCTCTGCTTTTCGCCAGGCCGACCGGCCTCCGACGGCCGCGCGCGCGCAAGCGCGCCAGGCTCGCTGGCATGGACTGGCCGGCCTCGGCGCTGGCCTGCTGCTAGGCGTCGCCCTCGTCCTTGATCAGCGCGGCGGCCTCGCCCCGGTGGCGTGCGCAGGCGGCTACCTCATCGGGCTGCTCATCGGCGAATACGCGGCGCAGCCACCGGCCGGCGGCCAGGTCCGCGCCGCCACGCTGCGCCCCCGGCGCCCCTCGGATTACTCCCCGCACTGGGCAGCTACCGCTGTGCTGCTCGCGGCTCTCCTCACCGTTGCCGCCCCGGTCGCCTTCGCGACTGCCCCGACGATCAGCTACGGCCGATGGCAGCCGTTCCCCGGTGCCGGATTCTCGCTGCCCGGCGCCCGGACAGCGTGGCCAGGCTGGCCGGTCACGACCGTCGCCGCCGGGTTCGCCGTGGTTGTCGTGGTGCTCGGGGTTGCCGGGCTGCGCCGGGTCGCGGCCCGGCCCAGGCTGACCAGCACGGAGCAGGACGCAGCCGGGCAGAGTCTTGACGAACTGCTACGCCGACAGTCAGGCCGGGCGATCACTGGAGCCGTACTGGGGTTCGAGCTGCTGGTGCTGGCCGGGATCCTGGTCTATGGCAGTAGCGGGCTGGCTGTCCCGGGCCCGGCCATCTCGGCCGCTGCCTACCTAGGCAACCGGCTGATGATCTACGGCGGACTGGGCTGCGCTGCGGCGGCGGCCGCAAGCTGGCTTGTCCTCAGTGGCTGGATCAGGCGACGGCACCAAAGTCGTCCGGCGGAAGGTCAGCCCGGACCGGGCGGACCGGGCGGACCGGCCGGACTAGCTGGCCACGGCCCGCGGCCTGAGGCCTGAGGCAGTGGCCCGGCAGCGCACAGGCCACCCTGTGCCACCGGACGGCCCTGCTGCGGTCCTGCGCATCGACTTGTCTCGCCCGGTGCCGCCGTATGAGCAACTGCGCGCGCAAATCGCCGGGCTCGTCGCTGCGGCGGAATTGTCACCGGGCAGCCGCCTGCCATCCGTCCGCCAGCTGGCCGGCGACCTCGGCCTGGCTCCCGGCACTGTCGCCAGGGCGTATACCGAACTGGAGGCAGAAGGCCTGCTGGTTACCCGCCAGCGAGGCGGCACCTTCGTCGCCGAGCCGGGGCTGAAGGAAAGCGGCGATCCGGCCAGGCTGCAGGCGCTTGCGGTGGCTGCGGACAGCTTCGTGGCGACGGTCAGGCAACTCGGCCTCGGCGACGAGGCCGCGGAGGCGGCGGTCCGCCGGGCACTGGCCCGGCCCGCCTGACTGCAACCCGCCTGACCGCGGCCCGCCTGACTGCAGCACGCCTGACTGCAGCACGCCGGGTCAGATGTGCCCGAGCACGGGATGCGGAACGTATGGCTCTTCGAGCCGTTGCATATCCTCCGCCGACAGCGACAGCGCCTCGGCCGCGAGTGCATCTTCCAGGTGGCCGGGTTTGGTGGCGCCGACGATCGGTGCCGTCACGCCCGGCCGGTGCAGCAGCCAGGCAAGGGCCACCTGCGCCGACGGAACGCCGCGTTCGGCGGCCACCTGCATGCACCGGTCAACCACGTCGAAGTCGGCTGCGATCTTGTACAGCGTGTCGCCGAACGGGTCCGAGCCCGACCGGGTCGTGTGCCGCTGACCCTCCCTGGTCCGGTTGCCGGCGAGCACGCCGCGCGCCAGCGGGCTCCAGGGGATAACGCCCACACCCTGGTCGACGCACTGCGGGATCATTTCCCGCTCCTCCTCGCGGTAGACCAGGTTGTAGTGGTTCTGCATGGACACGAACCTGGTCCAGCCGTGTGCGTCCGCGGTGTACTGAGCCTTGGCGAACTGCCAGGCGTGCATGCTGCTGGCGCCGATGTAGCGAGCCTTGCCAGCCCGGACGACATCGTGCAGCGCCTGCATGGTCTCCTCGATCGGCGTGTGGTAGTCCCACCGGTGAATCTGGTAGAGGTCAACGTAATCGGTACCGAGCCTGCGCAGCGAAGCGTCGATGGCGGACATGATGTGCTTGCGCGACAGGCCCCGGTCATTCTGACCATCGCCCATTGGCATGAATACCTTGGTCGCCAGCACGAACTGATCCCGGTCCAGGAACTTGGGCAGCAGCCTGCCGGTCGCGACCTCGCTCGCACCGCGCGAGTAGGTATCTGCGGTGTCGAAGAACGTGATGCCGCCCTCGACCGCCGCTTTGACGATCGGCTGCGCCGCATCTTCGTCTAGCACCCAGGGCCGTTCGCTGTCGTTGCCGAAGCTCATCATCCCGAGGCAGACGCGGGAGACCCGCAGTCCGGTTGAGCCGAGGTTCAGGTACTTCACGTCAGGCCTCCGATAGCTCGAATCAGCATTATCTGCCCGGTACGCTCGCGGCCGGCCGGGCGGGTGCTGCCACTGGGTCGTTGCCCTCGCGGATGCCGTACTTCGCGTAAAGCCGCCGCAGCGGCGCCGGAGCCCACCAGTTAGCCCTGCCGAGTAGCCGCATGGCGGCCGGAACGAGCATGACTCGCACGATGGACGCGTCCACAATCAGCGCGACGATCATCCCCACGCCCATCAGCTTGATGAAGGTGATGCCGGAGGCGGAGAACGCGCCCACGACGATCACGAGCAGCAGTGCCGCGCTGGTGATCACGCCACCGGTCCGCTGTAGTCCGCTGGCGATCGCCTCGGCGTTGTGCCCGCTCACGTCGTAGCGCTCGCGGATCCGGGACAGCAGAAACACTTCGTAGTCCGTCGACAGGCCGAAGATGATCGCGAGCATGAGTATCGGCATCGTCGGGTCGATCGTGCCGGTCGGCGCGAACTGCAAGAGCCCGGACAGGTGGCCCTCCTGGAAGATCCAGACCACGACCCCGAAAGTGGCCGACAGCGACAGCACGTTCATCACGATCGCCTTCACCGGCAGCACCACCGAGCCGAACGCCAGGAACAGCAGCACGAAGGTGGCGGCGGCCATCACCAGGGCCATCCAGGGCACCGTCGACGACAGGCTGCTGAGCTCGTCCACCAGTTGCGCGGACTGGCCGCCGACATACACCCTGGCCCCGGCCGGCGGAGCGATGTCGCGGACCCGCTGCACGATCTGACGCGCCTGCGCGGACAGCGGATCGGGCTGGTAGCTGAGGTCGATCCTGGCAGTGTCACCCCGAACGCCGGTCAGTTGCGCGCCGGTGACGCCTGGCACCAGGCGAAGCGTGCTGACGTAGGCCGTGAGCTGCGACTGCCGCGACGGCGAGCTCGCGACCGGGCCGTTGAACCTGACGAGCGACTCCACCGGCGCGGTGACGTTGCCAGGGAAATCGCGGTTAAGCGCCTCGGTCACTTGCCTGGCAGGCGCGGTTGCCGGCAGCGCACTGGCGTCGGTGCCGCCCCAGCTGATGTGCAGCACCGGAGCACCAAGCGCGAGCAGCACCACGATGATGACCAGTGCGTAGGCCGCTGGCCTGCGCATGACGCTGCGGGCCAGGCGGTACCAGCCGCCTGCCGCCTCGCTTGTCTGCGGCACGGTTGTTTGCGACACCGCCGGTCGCGGCAGTGACCGGCGGATCCGCAGCGCATTCACGCGGTGGCCAAGCAACGCCAGGAGTGCGGGCAGCACCGTGAGCGCGGCGAGCATGTCGACGAGAACCGTGGCGACGCCGCCGTAGCCCATCGACCGCAGGAAGACTTCGGGGAAGAGCAGCAAGCTCGCCAGGGCCATCGCCACGGTGATCCCGGAGACCGCGACCGTACGGCCGGCCGTCGCCACGGTCCTGGCCAGCGCCTCCTCGACGGTGCGCTGTCGCCGCAGTTCCTCCCGGAACCTGCCGACCATGAACAGCCCGTAGTCGATGGCTAGGCCAAGGCCCAGGATCGTGGTGATGTTGATGGAGTAAATGGAGACCGGCGTAGCCAGGGTCAGCAGCCGCAACGCGGCGAACGACCCGATGATGCCGATGCCGCCGACGGCCAGCGGCAGGCTCGCAGCGGCCAGGCTGCCGAAGATGACGAGGAGCAGCACGAGCAGCACCGGCAGGGATATGCCCTCGGCCCGTCCGATGTCGCTCGTTACCTCCTTGTTGATCGCCGCTTCAGTGGGGATCTGGCCGCCCGCCTGGACAGTCAGACCAGGGGCAGAGAGATCGTGCTGGATGGCGTCGAAGTTCTTGATCTTGGCTGCGTCGCCGTCTCCGGCGAGCTCGAGCAGCGCGTAGGTAACCCTGCCGTTCGCGCCGACGAACGCCGGGGAGCCAGTGGACCAGTACGTCTCAGCGGACCGGATCCGGTTGCCGGGCAGCCGCGCCAGCGAGGTGCTCACCGCCGCCTTGTAGGCGGGTGACCGGACGGTCTGGCTGGTACTGGTGTAGAGCAGCACAACATCCCCGGCCCCGGGGCCGAAGGACTTCGCCGCGAGGTTGGCCTCATGCTGGCTCTGACTGCCGGGCGGAACGAAGCCGCCAGCCGACTGCAGCCTGCCGAATACGCCGGTGCCCCAGATTGCCGCGAGCACGACTGCGATCACGCCGACCGCGAGCACGAGCCGCCGACGGCGGAAGATGATGCGTCCCCAGGCCTCGAACATGGCTAGCTCCCCGGCTACACTCGTTAGCGATCATTGCGTCGGTTAACACCGTAAAGATTTTACGATGTAAACTTCACATACGCAGTTAACGAAAGTCAAGGCTGTAAGCAGTGCCAGGCCGTAATCAGGGGCCGAACCGCGCGGCCCAGGGCGGAGGAGGATGGCGATCATGGTTCAGGCGCCGAGCCGGCGCGATCGCGTCCGGGCTGCGACGACGCAGGAGATCATCCAGACCGCGCGACGACTACTGGTGGAGCAGGGCCCGGACGCGGTGTCGCTGCGCGCGATAGCCCGCGAGATGGGCATGACGGCACCTGCGCTGTACCGCTACTTCAGCAGTCATGAAGAACTGCTCCGGCATGTCGTCGGCGACATTTTTACCGAACTCGCCAGCCACGTGCGCCAGGCCATCGACCATGCGGTTGACGGTGCCGTGGCGGACCTGCCCGAGGCCGAGAAAATGGTGATCAAGATGATCGCCGGCTGCCGCGAGTTCCGGGCCTGGACGCTTGAGCATGTGCCGGAGTTCAGCATGATCTTCGGCAGCCCGCTGCCTGGCCTGGAGTACCTGCACGAGGTCACCCGTGACCCGAACGTCGACTGCGGATACCAGTTCGGCCAGGTCTTCCTCGACCTATTCGGCAATCTGTATCGGCGCCGGCCCTTCAGCATCCCGAGCGATGACGAGATCCAGCCCGGGTTGCGCGACCAGCTAGCCAGGTACCGCGAGCTGACGCAGACTGACCTTCCGCTTGGCGCACTGCAGACGTTCCTGCGCTGCTGGGTCCTGCTGTATGGCACGGTGAGCCTAGAGGTATTCGGCCACCTGAAGTTCGCGATTGACGACGCGTCGCCGATGTTCGAGCTGATGCTGGCCGACATGGCTCCGCTGATCGGGCTTGAGTACCCGCTGCCCGAGCGCAGCAGCTGAACTGATGCCGCCGGTCTGGCGGACATTTACGCGGACCCGGCTAGAGCCTGGCTGACCTGCCAGGATTCGACCGGGACATGATCTATAGCTGACCGCGTGCCGGTTATGCTTCGTTGCGATCTGGACAGGCTTCGTCAACGGAGTTGCAGTTGATGGCAGGTGGTGTGGCGGCCCCGGACCTGGTCCGGAGAGCCGACGACGTCCAGGCGCGACCGTTGTACCTGATCCAGGCGGCGTGCCAGGTTCCGTCATCATGACCGTGCTCAGTCAGCCCGATGACGCACAGGCCAGCCTGGGAGCTGCCGCGCTAGCCGAGCCCAGCGAGCCCGAGACCGCGACGCCGGGCGCTTGGGGTGGTCGGCTCGTGTCGCCGGTGCTGCAGGGCGGAATCGCGTTCCTGTGCTATCTCGTCATCTGGGTGGCCACCGCGTTCCGCCCGATCGTCAGCCACGTCACGCACATGGTGCTCCACTCTGCGAGCCAGGACCCGAACATCAGCGTGTGGAGCCTGCGGTGGTGGCCGTACGCGATTGGGAATGGGCTCAACCCGCTGTATACCCACGAGCTCCTGGCCCCGATGGGTCACTCTCTCGCCTGGGTGACCACCGTGCCGCCGCTGGCGCTGCTGGCCGCTCCACTCACCATGGCTGCGGGCCCGGTGGTGTCGTTCAACCTCCTCATAACGGTCGCGGTGCCATTGTCGGCCTGGGCCGCGTTCGTCCTGTGCCGGCGGCTGACCGGGAAGTTCTGGGCAGCCCTGGCAGGGGGCGCGACCTTCGGCTTCTCGGCGTACGAGACGTACCACAGCTCTCTGGGCCATCTCAACCTCGCCTACAGCCTGCTGCTGCCGATCTTGGGCTACGTCATCGTGGTCTGGTGGCGAGGAAAGATCAGTGCCCCTAGGTTCGTGATCTTCGCCGCAGGCATCTTGGCGGTTCAGCTCTACCTGTTCCTTGAGCTCTTCGCGGACCTGACGGCGGTCCTGGTGATCTCGCTTGCGGTTGGCATCGCGCTGGCCGGGCGGCCGGCCCGACCGGCGATCATCCGGCTGACGAAGTTCATCGGCCTTGCCTACGCGATCGCGCTCGTGCTTGGCGCGCCATATCTAGCGGACATGCTGAAGACCAAGCCGCCACGGCCGGTGCCGGCCAGCGGCACCGATCTGGCCAGCCTGGTGATACCACAGCCCGGCCGGACTCTCGGCATCCCGTTCCTGGTGCACGCGGCGAGCAAGTGGGGGCCCGGCAGCCTCTCCGTCGCCTGCTACGTCGGCATCCCGTTGCTGGTGCTTGTGGTCCTGCTCGCCATCGCCAGCTGGCGTAGCAGGTTGGTCCGGTTCCTGTGCTGCATGCTGGCCATCATCATCGCGGCATCGCTCGGGCCGGAGCTCTACGTGGATGGGCGCCCGGATGGGTCGTTGCCCTGGGCGGGCATCTTCCAGCTGCCGCTGACGCGCAATGCCATCCCGCTTCGGCTGATGGTATTCGCCTACCTGGTCCTGGCCGTGGCCGTGGCCCTGTGGCTGGCCGGCCCGGCAAAACGAGTGCCGTGGGCTCGCTGGCTGCTGGCCGTGCTCGTGATCGCGTCCATCGCGCTGGACGCCGCTCCGGTCAAGGTCAAGGCGGATACCGAGGTGCCAACGTTCATCAGCGCCGGACAGTACCGTCATCAGCTGTGGCCCGGCGAGGTCGTCGTGGTGGTGTCCGACGTCGGTAACGCCGGAATGCTCTGGCAGGCGCAGTCTGACTTCTACCTGAAGATCGCCGGCGGGTACATCAATCAGGGGATCGGTCGCGGGGACCTGCCACGCCCGATGAAGTACCTCGACGCCCCCAGCGCGTACCGTGTCACGCACTTCGAGAACTTCATCGAGGCCAGCCATGTAGGCGCGATCCTGGTGGACGCCGCAAACGCGCCTAAGTGGGTGGTCCTCTTCCGCAGGATGGGCCTGGTAGGGCATTTGACCGGGGGCGTCGAGGTGTACCCGACCGACGGCTGCAGCGCCTGTCGCATCCCGGACCGGGCCCAGCTCCGGCAGGTACTGGCGCAGTCCGTTAAATGAGTCGTTCAGCTCACTGCGAGTAGGTAGCCGGGCTCATCCGAAGCAGCGGCGGACGCGGCACGCTGGGGCCATGAGCACACCGCTGAGGCCGCACACGACGGCCGCCTTCTACGCCCAGGCGTCGATCTCCTTCGGCGTCTCCCTTGTTGCGATGTGTATCGGCATCGCATACCTGCCGCTCGGCAACTGGCCGCGCGCATTCCTGGCCCTCGGCCTGCTGTACACGATTACCTCCGCCTTCACGCTGGCCAAGTGCGTGCGTGACCGGCAGGAGGAAAGCGAAACCGTCAGCAGGGTGGATCAGGCCAGGCTAGACAAGCTGCTATCCGAGCAGGACGTGCTACGAGTCCAAGTCCCCTGACCGGCCCGCTCACCCAAGCTCGCCAAACGCCCGCGAGCGCGCCCCCCAGACGCCCGCGAGCGCGCCGCCAGCCCCGGACTGCATCAGCCACCTGACATCCATGCTGTTTCGTGCACGCAAAGCGGTCAAATCGGTCGCCTAAGCGCACCCAACAGCATGGATGTGTCCCCTGGGAGGCGCGAAGCCCGCTCGGTCAGGCGACGAACGGCTCGGCGCCTGAATCAGTGACCATGGGCCGCCCGGACGCTGCCCAGTCCTGCATGCCGCCCGCTACGTTGACCGCATGCCAGCCCGCGCCATTAAGCGCCTCGGTGGCCCGCGCCGACCGGTGCCCGGACCGGCAGATCACGTAGATCTCAGCATCCTGCGGGACCTCAGCAGCGCGAGATCCGAGCTGGCCGAGCGGGATATGCCTGGCCTTCGGCGCATGACCGGCTGACCATTCGTCGTCTTCTCGTACGTCCAGCAGCCACGCCTCGTCCGGTACCTCGGCCGCGGGCACTTCGGGCAGCGCTTCCGGCACGGCACACCACCGTTCCCTCTTGTTGCCTGGCTCTTGCTGCCAGGCTCTTGCTGCCGGGCTGGCGCCTGACCTGCACCGGCGCCCCACCTGGCCTCGGATAACCCTAGCTGGCCGCCTGAGTGCACGGCGCACCGCGCGGCACTTCGCCTGGGGTCAGAACCATGCCGTAGGCGAGCAGGCTGACACCTGGCTCAGGCGACCAGTCTCGTTCTGGCAGCCGGGTAAACCCTGCCTCGTCATACAGGTGGTGGGCGGCCTTCATCTCCGGCTGGGTCAGGAGCAGCAGGTGCCGCACGTCGAGGCAGGCAGCGCGCTCGATAACAGCGGCTAGCAGCGCCCGGCCCACTCCGGCGCCCCGAGCCTCGGGCCGGACGGCTAGCGCGCGGATCTCGGCCTCACCCGAGCCCCTCACCAACTCACCGCCTTGCGGCCAGACCTGCAGCGTGACGGTGCCCATGAGCGCGCCGTCGCCATCCACGGCGACCAGTATCGGATCAGGGCCGTCCCCGCCGAGCTCGCGCAGCCTCGGCGCATAGCCGGAGTCGGGCGACAGGAACCCGTCGGCAAGGTAGGCGCCGACCCGGATATCTCCGATCTCAGGGAATTCGTCAGGATTCGCGTCTCTGATGAGCATTCCGCCATCTAATCAAACGGTCACGTCGTCCCCGTCGGTACCAGCCATCAGCAGATAGGCCGGACGGAGGAGCGTGACCAGGTCATTACCGCCGGCCGTGATCATCGGCGGCTCGAGACTGCGCAACAGGAGGTCGGCAGGCGCGGCGGCGGCTGGCGGCAGAGCACGCAGCCGGGCCGGGCTCAACGGCGTCGACCAGAAGTCCGCCGCGCACTCCGCTAGCGGCTTGTCAGCGACTTCGTTAGCCGGATCTTCGCTGTTGCCGCCACGAGCGCCGCGCCCGCTGTCGCCCGAGCGTCCGCCGCGGCCGGTGTTGCCCGCATGTCCCGCCTCGTTCTCGCGGCCGCCCCCGGCCAGCCGCCGCAACGCGGCGAGCAGATCGTCGCGCCCTTTGCCGCGCCAGGCCAGCATTCCGAATGGGTCATCGTCGAAGGCCTCAGCCAGTACGTAACACACCGCTGCCAGGTGCTTGCACGGCACTTCCCAGTCCGGGCAGGAGCAGGTCATCTCGAGATCGCGGGCGGAGTGCGGGAACAGCGGCGTACCGCAGTCAGCGAACACCTCCTCGATCTCGGCCGGCATTTCCCCGGCCAGCAGCCGGGCGCGGAAGATGGCTCGCGCCGCCAGCGCCTCCTCGACCCGGCGCCACTGCCGGGTGGTCAGCGGGTCAACTGTCAGCTTGACGCTGTAAGGCTTGACCCGCGATCCCTGCACCTTCGCGGTCACGTGTCCGGTGCCGATCTCCAGGCTCAGCACCTGGCCGGAACGGGCATAGTTCCGGCCGCGGCTCAGCCGGGTACTCAGCCCGAAGGACTCGAGCACGTCGATGAAGCGGCGCGACCACCACTGCTCTCCGATCGGGCCGCGCTTACTGCGCGCCTTGATCCCGCCGCTGACCTTGCGGGGTCGCGACGCTGGGTAGAACGGCCCATCCCGTGGCTCGGTCATCGTGTTTGCCTCATTCGGGCTGGCCTCATTGGGACACCGCCTCTGGCGAGAGCTCGACGACCCGGCGCAAGTCGGCGACCGACAGCTCGGTGAGCCAGCTCTCTCCGGTCCCGATGATCGTCTCGGCCAGCGCCTTCTTGTCCTCGATCATCTGGTCGATCCGCTCTTCGACAGTGCCGACACAGACGAATTTGCGCACCTGGACGTCGCGCCGCTGCCCGATCCTGAAGGCGCGGTCGGTGGCCTGGTCCTCGACCGCGGGATTCCACCACCGGTCCACGTGGATGACATGGCTCGCCGCGGTCAGGTTCAGGCCGGTGCCGCCCGCCTTCAGCGAGAGCAAGAACACCGCGGGCCCGGCGCCGTCGGAGAACTCGCTGACCATCTCATCGCGCCGCTTCTTGCTGGTGCCACCGTGCAGGAAATGCACATCGCAGCCGAGCCGGGCCGCAAGGTAGGGCTGCAGCATCCGGCCGAATTCCGCGTACTGAGTGAAGCAGAGCGCCTTGTCGCCGGCCTCGGTGATCTCATCGCAGATCTCCTCCAGCCGCGCCAGCTTGCCCGAGCGGCCTGCCAGCCGGGAACCGTCGCCGAGCAGGTGCGCGGGGTGATTGCAGACCTGCTTGAGCTTGGCCATCGTGGCAAGCACCAGTCCGCGCCGCTCGATGCCCGGCTCTGCTGCCTCGATCCGGGCCATCATGTCGTTCACCGTTGCCTGGTAGAGCGAGGCCTGCTCAGGCGTGAGGTTGCACCAGACCTTCATCTCCAGCTTGTCCGGCAGGTCGGCGATCACGCTCTTGTCAGTCTTCAGGCGCCGCAGGATGAACGGCCCGGTCATCCGCTTGAGCTGCTCGGTCGCCTCGGCGTCGGCATTGCGCTCGATCGGGATCGCGAACCGGCGCCGGAACTTCTCGGCCGGACCGAGCAGGCCCGGGCTAGTGAACTCCATGATCGACCACAGCTCGGTCAGCCGGTTCTCGACCGGTGTGCCCGTCAGGGCGATCCTGGAGGCCGCCGGGATGGCGCGCACGGCCTGAGCCTGCCGGGTGGACGCGTTCTTGATGTTCTGCGCCTCGTCGCACACCACCCTGGCCCACGGCACCGCGGCAAGCGCGGCCCGGTCCCTGGTCGCGACGCCATAGGTGGTGATCACGAGGTCAGCAGCCCCGACGGCCGCGGCCAGCTCGGGCCCGGCCAGCCGGTCGGCGCCGTGATGCACGTGGACGCTAAGCGACGGGGTGAACTTCGCCGCCTCCCGCTGCCAGTTCCCGACCAGCGACATCGGGCAGATCAGCAGCGTCGGCCCGCCGCCGGTCCCGGCATCGCGCTCGGCCTGCAGCAGCGCCAGCGTCTGCGGCGACTTGCCGAGGCCCATATCGTCGGCGAGCACCGCACCAAGCCCGAGATTTCCGAGGAACGACAGCCAGGCGAGGCCCCGTTCCTGGTACGGCCGCAGCGTGCCCCGGAACGACCCGGGTGTACTCATCGGCTCGAGCTGCCGCTCCGCGTGGCCGGAGAGCAGGTCACCGAGCCAGCCGTCGGCATCGACTCCGGCGAGCGGCAGGTCTCCGGCACTCTCGCCGAGCCCCGCCTGCAGCGCGTCGCCCGCAGTCATGACGCCCGAGCCGCGGCGTTCCAGGAACTTAAGCGCCGCGGTCAGGTGCCGCTCGTCGAGCTCGACCCACTGACCTCGGATGCGGACCAGCGGAACCTTGAGACGCGCCAGCTCGGCCAGCTCGTCCGGGGCCAGGGTCTGGTCGCCGATCGCCAGCTCGTACCGGAAGTCGACCAGGTCGGCGAGGCCGAACTTGGGCGCAGTGACTGATCCTGGGGCAGCGGCAGTTCTTGACCTGGTCGTGAGCTTCAGGCCGAGCCGCGATCGGCGGACCCAGTCCGGCAGCAGCACTCCGAAGCCAGCGCCGGCCAGCAGCGGTCCGGTCTCTTTCAGGAAGCGAAGCGCGGCCCCGGTATCGAGCACGACCTCGGCGGGCGTCGGGCTCTGCAGCTCGCGGTCAAGATCGGGGAACAGCCGTGACGCACGGCCGAGTCCGGCCAGCAGGTCGTCTTCGGGGTAGCTGATGCCTGCCGCGGCCCAGCCATCGGCGGTGCCGCCGAACCAGATGTCCGCCGCCGGAAGCAGCAGGCTCGGATCATCGGTCGCCTGCAGGGCGAACTCGACCCGCCAGGTTCCCTCCGCATCTGCGTCCGCCTGATCGTCATCTGTATCCGTCTGATCGTCCCGGCTGTCGTCCGGGCTGCGCGGCCGGTCCGGCTCGATCAGCCGGAAGCAGGTCCGCACCGGGCCGGGCGGCTCCTGGGCCGCGTCCTGCCAGGCCCACAGCGCGAATGCAAGCTGCGCGGCCTTCGCGATCTCACCGCTGGCCACGGGGAACTCGCCCCCCGCGCCCGTCAGCGCGGCGGCCCAGCGGTCGGTGAGCGGGGCCGCCGGGTTCGCGGACACCAGCGCGAACCCCGGCGATGCGTCCAGCCGGGCACGAACCGCGGCATCGGTGAGCAAGCCCAGGGCGTCCGCGACGATCGGCGCCGATGGCTCGCCGCCCGCGCTGGTCGCCCGGCACAGTGGCGGCAGCGCGAGGGTCAGCTCACGCGCGCGCAGCGCATCGGCTCCGGCCAGCACTGGTCGCCATCGGGCAAAGTAGCTCGCATCTTCGGAACGGCTCGCGTCTTCGGGACGACTCGCGCCCGCGGGCGGATTGGCACCTTCGGACTTGTCCAGGCCGGGCAGCACCCGTCCGCGCGTCGTCAGGTCACTCGCCAGCGAGGCAATCGCAGCCAGCAGCTGGATGCTGTCACCGAGCACGCCGCGCTCCGATGCGGCGCCGGGCTGGCCGATCGCCGTTAGCAGCGGGAGCGCCGCGGCCGGATCAAAGCTGGCGACGGGGACCTGCCACGGATGCAGTGCGATGTGACGCGGCCGCCTGGTGCTGGCGGCACTCGGTGGCACGTGCCCGTTCCCGTCCTGAATCTTGATCTTGTCCGCGGCACCGTCGGCCGGGTCCGGTACGCTGGCCGCGCCCGCGCCCGCGCCCGCGTCCGCGGCTACGGCGCCTGGCGAGCTCAGCGGCGCGGCGGCAGTGCCTGGCAGCCAGAGGACCAGGTCGGTCTCCGTTGCCTTGCGAGCAAGGTCGGCGACCCGCTCGCCGAATTCGGCAAGCGTGTCAGCAAGCAGCCCGGTGCTGGCGGCGAAGGGATGTGGCCGGGCGTCGCCAGGCGATCCGCCCGGACGCGGCAGCGCGAGGAGCCCGACGCGGTCGGCGTCCTCGGCCCACAGGTGCAACTGGCCATCGGACCAGACTCCGTGGATCGCCAGCATGACACCGCACCCCGCAATTGCCGGGACTACCTGGCAGGAACTTAGCAATCATCACTGACAGACACGCCGTCGAAACGGCGGTACTGGCGCAAGATGACGCGGTGTGCTAGATGCCCGCGATCAGCCTTGGGGTCCAGCACCCGCGCGCGGGGCGCTGGCAGTCTCCGCGCCGCTGCCGGGCGTTTCCGGAGTCCCGGCTGCGGCTTCGGCGTGCATCGCCTCGAGCCGGGCGGCCTCGTTGATCTTCCGCAAGTGCTTGGCCAGCGACCTGAACACGAAATACAGGATGATCGCCATCCCGAACACGACAAGGAATCCGAGTGTGCCTGGCTGATCCCAGGCGCTCGTCGACTTCGCTGCCGCCGCCGCGAGTTCTAGCACAGGCTCACCCTCTCCCGGATCCCGGCGAACAGGTCGTCTTCGCCCGGGCCGGAGTCCACCAATGACCTGGCCAGATGATAGTCCTCGGTCGGCCACGCCGCGCGCTGGGCATCGGCTGGGATGGCAAACCATCCGCCGTTCGGGTCGACCTGCGTAGCGTGCGCGATCAGTGCCTGGTTACGGATCTCGAAGTAGTCACCGCACTGGATCCGGGCGGTGATCTCGTGCGGGGGACGCCTGCCGGCCTCGATGTCCTCGGCTTCCTCCTTCGCCCACTCGGCGATCCGTTCCGCGTACGGCGATTCCAGTTCACGGCGCAGCATCTCCTCGTGCAGCGCCATCAGCTTCGCCCGGTGGAAGGTGAGGAAGTAGTAGAGCTTCAGCGGCTGCCACGGCTCGCCGCACTCCGGATACCGGTCCGGATCGGCGGCCGCCTCGAACGCCTCGACCGATACCTGATGCGTCTTGATGTGGTCGGGGTGCGGATAGCCGCCGTTCTCGTCGTAGGTGAGTATGACGTGCGGCCGGAACTCCCTGACGGCCTGAACAAGCGGGCGCGCCGCCTCCTCTAGCGGGATCAGCGCGAAACAGCCGTCGGGCAGCGGCGGCAGCGGGTCGCCCTCGGGCAGCCCGGAGTCGATAAAGCCGAGGAATCGCTGCTGCACGCCCAGGATCTCCCGTGCCGCGGCCATCTCGGCCCGGCGGATGGCCGGCAGGTTCGCCCTGATGTCCGGCCGCTCCATCGCCTTGTTCAGGATGTCGCCCCGCTCACCACCGGTCAGCGTGCACACGAGCACTTCGGCGCCCTCCCGGACGTACCGTGCCGTCGTGGCGGCGCCCTTGCTCGACTCGTCGTCAGGATGAGCGTGCACGGCCATCAGCCGCAGCGGCTCGCCAGTTGGCTGATCCAGGCAACAGCCAGTCGGCTCGTCCAGGCAAGTGGTCATGCTGACGGCTGCGCCCTGGTCAGGAGCGGAACGCACGCGGAGGTCACCTCAAGATCGTCTGTCCGGGGACGTGCAGGGGACGGGTGCGGCAGCCTGGCTCACGGCCGCCGCCTGACCGCCGCGCGGCGGCAGCCAGCCCAGAGCCTCAAACGCGGTCGCATGCCAGGCGCATTCCCGGCCCGGTCACCCCTGGCCCGATCGCCCCGGCGCGGTCACCCCTGCCCGGTCACCCCGGCCTGGCCGCCCCGGTTGAGCGGCTCGGCTCAGCTGTCCGGCCGATCCCGCTTCCGCTGAGCCTGCCACCGCTGGGTCAGCCACGACACCAGGAAGAACACCGGCAGGCTGATGGCCAGCAGCAGCGCGGTCCCGGTGAACGCGCTGTCCAGGAAGCTGCCACCGACCTTGGCGACGCCGTAGTAGTAGCCCACCACCACGGCCGCAAGCAGCAGATAGCCGGCTAGCGCATCGGTGAGGACATGCAGGATGAGCGCTGGCCAGCCGCGATCACGTCGTCCGGTCAGCCGGGTGAGGGGGTGGCCGGCTGCCGTGCGCCGGCGCTGCACCCCCAGCCCGACGGCAAGGATCACCATCAAGATCAGATAGCCGCTCAGGATCGGCACGATGTCTTGGCGGATCAGGTGCGATGTCGTCATCTCAGGTGGCTCTCGCTGTCGAGCTCGCTTGCTCCGGGCCGTTCATGCCTGAAGCAAGAAGTGCCAGCCGCGGATGAAAAGATGCCAGCCCAGCCACAGCCACAGGGCGAATAGCGCCCAGCGGCCGGGCGGATAGCGCATGATCGCCCGGAACGTGGCGCTCAGCGTCGGCACGCTGCCGCTAATTCCGCTGAGCGCGAGGCCTTCCCACGCGAAAACAGCGCCAATCAGGAGCGCCCATACCACATAGCCAAGAACCGGATGATTATCCACCTGATCCTCCAGACGATACGCAGGCACGCGAAACATGACCCTGCACGGAAATCCGCCCGGCAGGCTGGCGCTGGGGCCATGATGCGACTTTGCCAGGGAACGGCGGCGACCGGGGCGACTCAGCGATGACCGGACGCGGTTTGGGCTGATTATTTGCCCAGTTTCGACCTGACTTGTTTAGCCCGGGGCATTGACAGGTACGACACACTTGCGGAGCCTTGTTAGCCTGCAAGGCCTAAGCGGACCCCTAACTCCGCATCCATCCGAGGAGTACCCGTGACCGAGACTCGCGACGACACCTATACCTGGCTCACTCAGGAGGCGTACGACCGGCTCAAAGCGGAGCTCGACTATCTGTCGGGGGACGGCCGGATCGAGATCGCGAAGAAGATCGAGGCTGCGCGGTCCGAGGGCGACCTGAGGGAGAACGGCGGCTATCACGCCGCTAAGGACGAGCAGGGCATGCAAGAGGCCAGGATCAGGCAGCTGACCCACATCCTGGAGAACTCTCGCGTGGGCGAGGCTCCCCATACCGAAGGTGTGGTCGGGCCGGGAATGACGGTCACCATCAGGTTCCAG
>Ga0335073_10000749_pt1 | contig 42439 bp, 56 predicted proteins | sample Lox_Sample_22_FD_207093 | JGI IMG/M metagenome (GOLD analysis project Ga0335073, IMG submission 207093) | Soil microbial communities from Loxahatchee National Wildlife Refuge, Florida, United States - Lox_Sample_2.2 | ecosystem: Environmental > Terrestrial > Soil > Wetlands | place: USA...
CTGGCCAGCCTGACCGGCGCGATCGAGCAGATCGAGGCCGCCGCCGGTGCCGGCGAGCTCGACGCCGTCACCAAGGCCGCTCACGCCGCCCGCAACGACGCGATGACGCTCGGCGCGCGGCAGCTGCTGGACGCCTTGACCGCCCTCGAGTCGGCCGGACTGGACTTCGACGAGGCCGGCGTACGTGAGGCGCTCGGGCGCGTGCGCGAGTTCTGGCCGCCGACGCGGGATGAACTGGCGGGCGCCGCCGACCCTCCATAGGCCTCCATTAATCCTGCACGGATGAGTCAAGCTCCGGAGCCCGGGCGACGATTAGGGCGTCATGGAGGGACGCGTCCTCATCGTCGACGACCACGACTTCAACCTTCAGCTGCTCGAGCGGCTGCTCGAGCTCGAGGGACGCGAGGTGCGCGCCGCCGCCTCGCTCGCCGCCGCCGAGGAGGCGCTGGCCGAGGAACAGCCGGCGCTGATCGTGCTCGACCTGAACCTCCCCGACGGGAGTGGCCTGGAGCTGACCCGCAAGCTCAAGTCCGAGCCGGGCACCGCCTCGATCCCGATCGTCGCGTGCACCGCCGCGGTCAAGCACTCCGACGAGGAACGCGCGCTCGCCGCGGGCTGCGATGCGTTCGTCTCCAAGCCGATCGACCTGCATCAGTTCTCGATGATCGTCTCGGCGATGTTGTCCTAAGGCGCCGTCCCCGGCGGTAACCGCCGGTCGGGTCCCCTTGTAGTGTTCGACGCGGGCCATGGACTTCGCGTTCTCAGACCGCTGCCAGGAGCTGCGCGAGCGACTGCTCGCGTTCATGGACGAACACGTCTACCCGGCCGAGTCCGTATACGAGGAGCAGCTCCGCGCTTCCGGCCAGCCGCATTTCCATCCGCCGGTCATCGAGGACCTAAAGGAGCGCGCTCGCGAGCTCGGCCTCTGGAATCTGTTCCTGCCAGAGCCCACCGAGGATGTCGACGTCCCCGGACTGAGCAACGTCGAGTACGCGCCCTTGGCCGAGATCATGGGTCGCAGCCACATCGCCTCGGAGGCCTGCAACTGCGCCGCCCCCGACACCGGGAACATGGAGGTCCTCAACCTGTTCGGGAGCCCCGAGCAGAAGGAGCGCTGGCTGCGGCCCCTGCTCGACGGAGAGATCCGCTCGGCGTTCGCGATGACCGAGCCGGCGGTGGCGAGCTCGGACGCCACCAACATCGAGCTGGGGATCGAGCGAGATGGCGACGAGTACGTGCTGAACGGCCGCAAGTGGTGGATCTCGGGCGCGATGCGCGAGCGCTGCAAGATCATGATCGTGATGGGCAAGACGGATCGGGACGGGCCGGCCTTCAAGCAGCAGTCGATGATCCTCGTGCCTACGGACGCGCCGGGGGTGACGATCGTCCGCAACCTGCCGGTGTTCGGCTACATCGACCAGGAGGGCCACGCCGAGATCACCTTCGAGGACGTGCGCGTGCCGGCGTCGAACCTGATCAGCGAGGAGGGCCACGGCTTCCTGATCGCCCAGGCCCGACTCGGGCCGGGCCGCATCCACCACTGCATGCGAACGATCGGTGCGGCCGAGCGCGCGCTCGAGTTGATGTGCGCCCGGGCGGCGTCGCGTGTGACGTTCGGGCACCCGATCGCGGAGCGCGCCAACGTCCAGGACTGGATCGCGGAATCCCGGATCGAGATCGACATGGCGCGCCTGCTCACGCTGCGCGCGGCGTGGCTGATGGACACTGTGGGCAGCAAACACGCGCGCACGGAGATCGCCGCGATCAAGGTGGCGGCGCCGAACGTCGCGCTGAAGGTCATCGACCGCGCGATCCAGGTCTACGGCGGCGCCGGTGTCTCGGACGACTTCCCGCTCGCCAGCATGTACGCCCACCTGCGGACGCTGCGGCTGGCCGACGGACCCGACGAGGTGCACAAGCGCTCGATCGCGCGCATGGAGCTGCGCAAGGTGGCGACGCCGGAGAAGGTAGTGAGCTAAGGCGCCGCTGTCAGGCGCCGCCGGCCATTTTCGTTACCGGCGCGCCGCGACGAACGCGGCGGCGGCAGCACTCCACAGGGCGCCGGCGAGCAGGACTCGCTCGGCCAGGCCGGCGCCGCTGGCCAGCATGGCGATGCCGCAAGCGAGCAGCGCGATCCCGATCACTGCCAAATCGTTGCGCCGCGTAGTGCTCATCGTCACTTGACGTGATCGGCATCTTGTGAGCGCTCCTTGACTGAGGCGGCCCAGCGCCCGATATACGGTGAGGGCCGCTTATGGGATTGGACGTGCCACTTCGTCGCAATCGCGACTACATGCTCGTATGGGCAGGTCAAGGCGTGTCCGAGCTCGGATCGCAGATCTCGACCGTCGCCTATCCGCTGCTCGTGCTCGCGCTGACGCACTCGCCGGCGAAGGCTGGCGTGGTCGGGTTGGCGGCGACGCTACCGCTGCCGCTGCTGGCGCTCCCGGCGGGGATGCTCGCCGACCACTTCGACCGCAAGCGGCTGATGCTGGCTTGCGACGCGATCAGGGCCGCCGCCCTCGCAGCGCTCACGATCGCGGTGTTCGCCGGAAACATCGCCTACGGGGTGGTAGCGGCGGTGGCCTTCGCCGATGGCTCGCTGATGACCGTCTCGTTCGTGACCGAGCGGGGCGTGCTGCGCCGGCTGGTGGCGCCCGAGCAGCTATCGGCCGCGGTGGCCCAGAACGAATCCGTCTTCTACGCCGGCAGCATTATCGGTCCGCCGGTGGGCGGCCTCCTGTTCGCGATCGCGCGCGCCCTGCCGTTCCTAGCCGACGCCGTCTCCTACGCCTTCTCCGCCACCGCGACGCTGCTGACCCGCGCCCGGTTCCAGGTGGAGCGGACCGGGGAGCGCGGCGGGCTGGCCGCCGAGTTCACCTCGGGCGTCCGGTGGCTGTGGCGCCAACCGCTGCTGCGCACCTGCTCGCTCCTGACCGCCGCGGCCAACCCGACCTGGCGCGCGCTCTACCTGCTGCTGGTCGTGCTCGCCAAGCGCCACGGGGCGTCGTCGGCGCTCGTCGGGGTGATGTTCGCGATGATCGCCGCCGGCGGGCTGCTCGGCGGGCTCGCGGCCGGATCCCGGTTCGCCGAGCGAATGTCGGCGCGCGCCGCCGTCCGTCTCGACATCTGTGCCACCGCCTTGCTGATGCCGCTGCTGCTGATCGCTCAGGGGACCTTGTTCACCGCCGTGATCGTGGCCCTGATCGAGTTTCCTGCGCCGCTCGCCAACTCCCAGATCGAGGGTCTCCGAGGGACGCTTGCCCCCGAGCACATGCAGGGCCGGGTGCATGCCGCCGCCGGCACCCTCTCCCAGTCGCTCGGCTGGGCCGGGCCGCTGGCGATCGGCCTGGCGCTCCAGCACCTCTCGAGCACGACCAGCATCCTCATCCTGTGCGGCTGGGCGCTGCTGTCCGCGATCGCCGCCCTGGTGGCGCCGAGCATGCGGAGGCCCAACCTGCGAACGACCGAGTAGGCATATGCTCCCCGCGTGGGAGATCTCGACGGCCGAACGTTCCTGATCACCGGCGCCAACGCCGGGATCGGCAAGGAGACGGCGCGCGCGCTCGCTGCCCGCGGCGCCCGCGTGTATCTCGCCTGCCGTTCGGCGGAGGGCGGACGCAGGGCGGTTGAGGAGATCTCGGGTCAGACCGGCAACCGCGAGCTCCAACTGCTATCGCTCGACCTGGGCGATCTGGCCTCGGTCAGGCGCTGCGCCGAGGAGTTCCTGGGCACGGGCGAACCGCTGCACGGGTTGATCAACAACGCGGGGGTAGCCGGCGCCCGTGGGATGACCGTGAGCGGGTTCGAGCGGACGTTCGGGACCAACCACGTCGGCCCGTTCCTGCTCACCGGCCTGCTGCTCGATCGCGTGCGCGAGAGCGCTCCGGCGAGGATCGTCAACGTGGCGAGCGTCGCACACTACGAGGCACCGGGAATCGACTGGGAGGCGGTGCGCCGGCCCACCCGCACGATCACCGGCATGCACGAGTACCGCGTGTCGAAGCTTGCCAACGTGCTCCACGCCCAGGAGCTGGGCCGACGGCTCGAGGGGACCGGAGTGACGACCTATGCCCTCCATCCCGGCGTGATCGCGTCGGACATCTGGCGGCGTGTGCCGTGGCCGATCCGGCCGCTCATGAAGCGGCGCATGGATACGCCCGAGCACGGTGCGCAAACCTCGCTGTACTGCGCCACCTCCGAGGAAGTGGCCTTCGAGAGCGGCCGGTACTACGACGACTGCCGGGCCAGGGAATCCGCCGCGGCGGTCACCGCCGAGCTGGCGGGAGAGCTGTGGCGCCGGAGCACCGAGTGGACCGAGCAAACCGTGAGCGCCTGAACGATCACCGCGGCCTTACAGGTCTGCATTCGGACACGACGGCGCCGCCGGAGGGCCGGGTCGCACCCGTCCCAGCCCTCCGGCGGCTCGAATCCCCAGCCCCCTACGGCGTCGGCGCCAGCACGCGCAGCGTGTTGTCTCCGTCATCGACGAAGTAGATGCCGTCGAACGCGGGCGGAACCGTCAGCCCGAACAGCACGCCGGCCCCGCCGGCGGAGTCGGCGGCGATGTCGGTCTGCACGCCCGACGGCGTCGTCTCGACGATGTTGCCGTCGCCGCCATCGGCGGTCAGGATGTCGCCGTTCGGCGCCAGGGTCATCCCGAGCGGGCCCATGAGGTCGCCGCCCGACGACACCGTCAGCCCGCCGTTCCGCACCGGGAACTCCCGGAAGGGCGCGTTCGGGATCGCCGCGATCCGGTTGCCCTGGGTATCGGCGACGTAGAGCGTGCCGTCCGGGGCCAGCGCGACGCCGGTGGGACCGACCACGAGTGCGTTCGGATCGGTGCGCTCCGGGAAGCCGGTGGCGATCACGTCCTCGTCAAGCACGAAGGGCCGCACCCCGGGGATGGTCAGCAGCTGGATCCGGACGACCGTCCCGCCATCGACGACGTTACCGGGCACCTTCGGTCCACCCGTGTCGGCGGCCACAGTGCCGTTCAGCACGTTGGTCACGTAGAGCGTCGTGAAGAAGCCGTGGTCGACCGCGGTCATGTCCCAGGGCCCGTTGATTGGGCCGCCGGCGATCGTCTCGACCACCTTCCCGTAGCTGTTGAGCACGATCAGGCATCCGGCCTTGGCCGTGTCGGACATTCCGTCCTTCGTCGGCAGGCTGCCGACGATCACGAAGCCGGTGCGGGTGACGGCCAGCGCCGTCGTGAGCCCGACTCCGCCCAGGCACTGAACCATCTTGGGATCGATCTTGGCGAACACGGACGCCGTCCCCCCCACGTTGTTCCCGGCGCGCGGGATCTGCACGATCGTCGTGCCGGTTCCCTGGAGGTTGCCGGAGTCGTTGAAGTTGCTGACCAGCAGGTCGCCGCGGCGCAGCGCTCCGATGCTGTTCGGCACCGTCACGATGCCGTACGGGTTTTCATCGCCGTTCGCGGGTACGGTCGTCGCGATCGGCGCTGGGTTGGGCGAAAACGGCGCGATGAACGGTGCGGCCTGCGCGCCCGCCGCGCCGAGGGCGAGAACGGCAGACGCAGCGACGAACACGGCTAACGTCGCCCGGCGCGCTCGCGTGGTCAGGAAGTGTGCGCGCCGGACGTGCGCGCGCGGGATCGAACTCGGAGGCATGCTCTCTCCTATGCGGTCGGTGGTTGCCCCATGGCCGCACTGACGCCTGCCGACCCGGGGGCCTTCCCGGCCCCATCCTGCAGTTCACCGAAACGACACGGGCTCTCGGAGGGCGTTAGGCCGAGAGCTGGCGGGGTAATGGCGACGAGGACGCTCGGCGCGCCGGCGTTCAATCTGCCCGGCCGGGTGTCAAAACGGCGCGAGGAAGCCGGAACGGCGAATTGGCGTTTCGGCGGCCTCGCGTCGGCTACCCGGCGGGCCCGGCCCAGCGGGGCGCCCGACCAGTAGATTGGCGGCATGCGATACGTCCACACCTGCGTCCGCGTCCGGGACCCCGACGCCGCCGAGCGCTTCTATGGACTGCTCGGCTTCGAGCGCCGCGGCCGGCTCAATTTCGAAACCGCGTACAACATCTACATGGGCCTGCCGGGCGGCGGGGACACGCTCGAGCTGACCGTCAACCGCGGCCGCGAGGAGGCCTACGACCTCGGCGACGGCTACAACCACATGGCGCTCGTGGTCGACGACCTGGACGCGCTGCTGGCGACGCTGGCGAGCGAAGGGATACACCCCGAGCGGCCGCCCTACGCCCCCGGCGGCCGCCCCGAGGTCGGGCGCATCTGCTTCGTCGCGGACCCCGACGGCTACCGGATCGAATTGATCGACCGCGACTTCCCGACGCCTCAGGACCCTGACGACTGACCTAACGCGCCTCCCTCTCCAGAGTAGAGTGGCTTCACCACCGTCCGAGAGGAGAGGGCATGTACGAGAAGGATGGCGAGAAGTACTTCGTCGTCGACGGGCATCAGCACTTCTGGGACGCGAGTCCCGCGAACTGGGTGAAGGGGCAGGAGCAGTACGCGAAGGGCTGGATCGAGTGCTTCCACGCGTACATGGGGCTGGGCCCTCCGGAGACGCACTGGCCGCTCGAGAAGTTCATGAAGTACTCAGAGGACGACTACGTCAATGACGTGTTCGAAGAGGGACATATCGACCGCGGGATCCTCCAGTCGACGTACCTGAAGGAGTGGTACGCGGACGGCTTCAACACGGCCGAGCGCAACGCGCGGATGGTCGAGAAGTTCCCGGACAAGCTGATCGTCAACGGCCGGTTTGACCCCCGTGAGGGCGAGCCCGGGCTCAAGCAGCTCGAGGAGGACGCCAAGCGCTACAACCTCAAGGGCGTCAAGGTCTACACCGCCGAGTGGTACAAGGGCTCGCGCGGCTGGAAGCTCACCGATCCCGAGGCGCAGATGTTCCTCGACAAGTGCAAGGAGCTCGGGATCAAGAACATCCACGCGCACAAGGGCCCGACGATCTGGCCGCTCGACAAGGACGCTTTCGACGTCAAGGACATCGACATCGCCGCCACCAGTAACCCCGAGCTCAACTTCATCGTCGAGCACGTCGGGCTGCCCCGGATCGAGGACTTCTGCTTCATGGCCACGCAGGAGCCGAACGTGTACGCCGGTCTCGCGGTGGTGATCGGCGGCCTGATGCACGCCCGCCCGCGGTTCTTCAACAAGGTCATGGGCGAGCTGCTGTTCTGGGTCGGCGAGGACAAGATCCTGTTCGGCTCGGACTACGCCATCTGGGAGCCGAAGTGGCAGGTCGAGGGGTTCATCGCCTGGCAGATGCCCGACACCGAGGAGTACTCGGACTACCCGCACCCCACGACCGTGACCAAGAAGAAGATCATGGGGCTAAACGCGGCGAAGCTGTACGACATCGAGGTGCCGGCCGAGCTCCAGCTGCAGAACGGCGGTAGCCCGGCGGCGAAGGAGGACGCGCAGCTGGTCGAGTCGGCATGACGCGCGAGCGCGTCATCGACGCGCTCGCCGAGGTTTACGACCCCGAGCTCGATGAGCCGATCACGAAGCTCGGGTTCGTGATCTCGTGCGAGGTCTCGAGCGACGGCGACGTCGAGGTCGTCCTCCGGCTGCCCACGCCGCAGTGCGCGCCGAACTTCGCGTTCCTGATGGCAGCCGACGCGCGCAAGGTCGTGCGCCGGCTGCCCGATGTCAGCGAGGTGACGATCAAGCTCGAGGATCACTACACGGGCGAGGAGATCAACGCGGCGCTCGGCCGCGGCGACGGCTTCACCGGCGCGTTCCCGGGCGAGACCGTCGATGACGACCTGGCCGCGCTGCGCGAACTGTTTCTCCGCAAGGCGCTGGTCGGGCGGGAGTCGCGGCTGTGCGAGACGCTGCTGACGGGCGGGGCCACCCCCGAGGAGGTCGCGGCGCGCCGCCTCGAGGACCTGCCCGACGTTCCCGACGCCCGCCGGTGCCTCGAGCTTCGCCGCCGCTTGGGGCTGCCGGACGGTCCGGGCTCGCCCGCGTTCGTGCTGCCGAGCGGCGAGCCCGTCGCGGCCGCCGAGCTGACCCGCTGGTTGCGCACGGCGCGCCTGATGCGGCTGAGTCTGGAGGTGAACGGCGGCATCTGCCGCTCGTTGCTGCGCGTTCACCGTGGCGTGGAGATCGACGATCCGGAGGAGGAGGTCCTGTTGCGATGAAGGCGGCCAGGTTGCACGCCTACCAGGAGGCGCTCAAGCTCGACGAGGTCGACGAGCCCAAGATCGTCGGCCCGCTCGACGTGATCGTGCGGATCGGCGCGGCCGGGCTGTGCCGAACCGACCTCCACATTCAGGAGGGACAGTGGGCGGAGAAGTCGCAGGTCGTGCTCCCGTACACGCCCGGTCACGAGAACGCCGGCTGGGTGCACGAGGTGGGCTCGGCGGTGAGCAACGTCGAGGTCGGCGACACCGTGATCGTGCACCCGTTCATCACCTGCGGGCTGTGCAGCGCGTGCCGGCGCGGGGACGACATGCACTGCGTGAACGGCTCGTTCCCCGGGATCAACCGCGACGGCGGGTTTGCCGACTTCCTCCAGACCTCGGCCCGCTCGGTGGTCAAGCTCGCTCCCGGCCTGGAACCCAAGGACATCGCGGCGCTCGCCGATGCCGGCCTGACCGCGATCCACGCGGTCAAGAAGGCGATCCCGGTGCTCACGGCCGGCACCACCGCGGTCGTGATCGGCGCCGGCGGTCTCGGCCACATCGGCATCCAGTGCCTGAAGGCGATGACGCCGGCGACGGTCGTCGTGATCGATCCGTCCGAGAAGGCGCTCGCGCTGGCCGGCGAGATGGGGGCCGACCAGACCGTGCGCGTCGACGGCTCAAAGCACGTCGATACGGTCAAGGAGATGACCGATGGGTTCGGCGCCGAAGCGATCATCGACTTCGTCGGCGAGAAGGGCGCGATCGAGGACGGGATCGCGATGGTGCGCGACGGTGGCTTCTACTACGTGATCGGCTACGGCGAGAACATCGACATTCCGACGATCGACGTGATCTCGCGTGAGATCTCGTTCATCGGCAACCTCGTCGGCACCTACGCCGACCTCGAGGAGCTGATGACGCTGACCGCCCAGGGCCAGGTTACGCTGCACACGAGCACCTATCCGCTCGACGCGATCAACGACGCGATGGCCGACCTCGACGGCGGCCGGTTGCAGGGCCGGGGCATCCTGATCCCGGCGGGTGGCTAGCCGAGAGTTGCTCGGGAAGAAACTCCGAAATAGTCGGGGTTTCTTCCCATGCGCTCTAGGCGGCTCGCGACTCGGTAAGGCCTGAGTCCCAGGGGATGTCGTCGACGCTGTCGGGGCAGCAGCCAACCGGCGCCGCCCTGACCAGGTCGAACGCGGTCCGGATCTTGTCCGGCAGGAACACCAGACTGCGCAGGTTGCGGCAGTTCTCGACCATGATCCTCACGGTCGACATCCCCATCACGCCCGGGCCGCGCTCCATCCCCGTCACCTCGTACAAGTCGATCCCGTCCGTGATGTAGGCACCGAGCTGCATCCTCGGGTCGCGCTCGATGATGCTGAGGGTCGCCAGCGTCATGGCTGCCGGCGTGACTACCCGTTCCGCGCAACCTCAACCAACCTTTCGTCGCTGGGCGAAAGGTTCGACGGCTTGGGCGCTGCTGGATGAGTCGGATGGTCGGCGGCGCCTGACGGCGGCGCCATGGTCAGCTACGCGGCGTCAGCGTGTAGCGCACGGTCTGCACGCGGATCAGGCCGTCACGGAACACGAAGGTGTCGATTCCGTCGAGGGCCTGTGTCTTGTCGGACTTCGCGTTCCACTCGATGAAGAGCACGTCGCCCTCGAAGATTGTCGTCGGGACCTGCCACTCGGCGCTCGGGAGGTCCGAGAGCAGTTTGGTGAACCCCTGACGGACGCCGTCCTTGCCGTGGAGCACTCCGTCGGGCGTGATGAATACCGCGTCGTCGGAGTAGTCGGACACGATGCCTTCGAGATCCCCGGCGATCAGCACCTCGGCGTGATGCCCAAACACCTCCTGCGGGGTACGTACGCTCGTCGCCTCCATCGCCCTTCTCCTCTCGAGGTATGCCGGTTGCCGTGTCCGGGCGAGCATATCCCGCTTTCAATCCTTCATCAGCTCATGGACGAACCGCTCTCGGGCCTCGAGGAAGCTTCGCGTGAGACGCACGGGCTCCGCGTCCTCGTACTCGACCGGCTCGAGACCCCGCTCGTCGCAGTGGTAGATCGTCGCCTCCGGGTAGGCGAGGATGATCGGCGAGTGGGTGGCGATGACCAGCTGCGAGCGATCCCGGACGAGCTCGTGGATACGTCGGAGCGCGGTCAGGCAGTTCTGGGTCGACAGCGCGGCTTCCGGCTCGTCGAGCAGGTACAGGCCGTCGGGGCCGAACCGGTTGACCATCACCGCCAGGAATGACTCTCCGTGTGACTGCTCGTGCAGCGAGCGCCCGCCGTAGGCGGCGAGCGGGTCGCCCCCGAGTCCGAGGTCGTCCCGCAGCTGCTCCAGGTATGTCGCCGCATTGAATAGGCTCTCCGCGCGCAGGAAGAAATCGGTCCGCGGACGCCGCGCGCCCCGGATCAGACGGATCGCGTTGAACAGGTCCGAATGAGAGGAGCGCGTCGTGAAGGCGAAGCTCGAGGAGCCGCCCTCGGCGTTCATTCCGGCCGCGACCGCGATCGCCTCGAGCAGCGTCGACTTGCCGCTGCCGTTCTCGCCGATCAGATACGTGACGCCGGGGTGGAGCGCGAGCCCGCCCGCGAGCGGCGCGATCGCCGGGAGCGTCCACGGGTAACCCGTGCGCGGCTGCCCATCACTTGGCAGGAGCAGCTCGACCGATTGCAGGAACGCGTCAGCCACGCCCGACGAATGGCATCTGCGACGCCATGACCGTTATCGACAGGACGTTCGCGCTCAGCGGCAGGCCGGCCATGTAGAGAACGGCGTCGGCGACGTCTGTGGCGGACATCGTCGGCTCGGCCATGAGCGAGCCGTCCGCCTGGAGGGCGCCAGCCTCGATCTGTCTGGTCATGTCGGTCGCGGCATTGCCGATGTCGATCTGGCCGCAGGCGATCCCGTGGCGGCGCCCCTCGAGCGCTAGGGCCTTGGTCAGCCCGGTGATCCCGTGCTTGGTCGCGGTGTATGCCACCGCGTTCGGGCGCGGGACATGAGCCGAGAGCGATCCGTTGTTGATGATCCGACCGCCGCTGGGCCGCTGGCGGATCATCTGCCGGAACGCCGCCTGCGCGCACAGGAACGCGCCGGTGAGGTTGGTCTGCACGGTCTCCGCCCAGCCGGCGTACGGATAGTCCTCGACGGGCGCCGGTGGACCGAACACCCCCGCGTTGTTGACCAGCACGTCGATCCTTCCCGCGCGCTGCACGACCGCCTCGAATAGTGCCTCGACGCTCTCGGGCTGGGTCACATCGGCCTGGACGGCGAACGCCTCGGCCCCCGCCGGTAGCTCCGACAGAGTCGCCTGCAACGCCTGCATCCGCCGGCCCGCCAGGACCACCCGGTAGCCCGCGCCGGCGAGACGCCGCGCGATCGCCCGTCCGATCCCCGACCCACCGCCGGTGATGATCGCCACCGGCGCCGGAATCTGCTCGGAGGTGCCCATGGCCAGATTCTCGGTTATCTTCGCGCCCAGCGTGTCGGAACGCCCCCTGTCGAGCTCGGTCGTCGGCAGCTACCCCCAACCGGAGTGGCTGATCGACCGCGAGGCGCTGGGCTCGCACTCGGTTCCGCGCGTCCGGGTCAGCCAGGCGTGGCGGGTCCCCGCGCCCTACCTCGAGGAGGCACAGGACGACGCCACCGTGGTCGCGATCCGCGACATGGAACGGGCCGGGATCGACACGATCACCGACGGCGAGATCCGGCGCGAGAGCTACTCCAACCGTTTCGCCACGGCGCTCGAGGGCGTCGACGCCGAGCACCCGGCCACCATCCACACCCGGGACGGCGCCAGCCGGACTGTGCCCCGGATCGTTGGACGTGTGCGCTGGCGCGAGCCGATCGAGGCGCGCGACGTCGAGTTCTTGCGCGCCAACACCGACCGCACCACGAAGATCACCCTGCCCGGCCCGTTCACGATGGCTCAGCAGGCCTCCAACGAGGCCTACGACGACCCCGACGAGCTCGTCATGGACCTGGCGGCCGCCGTCAACGCCGAGGCGCGAGCGCTCGAGCGCGCCGGCGCCGACGTGATCCAGCTCGACGAGCCGTGGCTGCGCAACAACCCAGAGGCGGCTCGCCGGATCGCGGTCCGGGCGATAGACCGTGCCCTCGAGGGCCTGGCCGCCACCACCGCCGTGCACCTCTGCTTCGGCTATGCCGCGCTGGTGGGTGACAAGAAGGCCAACCGCTACGACTTCCTGGGCGAGCTGAGCGACAGCGTCGCTCAGCAGATCTCGGTGGAGGCGGCTCAGCCGAAGCTCGACCTCGGACAGCTCTCGGAGCTGAGCCCCAAGGTGGTCGTGCTCGGGGTGCTCGACCTCGGCGACCCGAATGTCGAGAGCGCGGGCGCCGTCGCCGCGCGAATCCGCGCGGCGCTCGCGTACGTCCCCGCCGAAAGGCTGATCCCGGCGCCCGACTGCGGCATGAAGTACCTGCCGCGCGCGTGCGCCTTCGCCAAGCTCAAGGCCCTGAGCGCCGGCGCCGCGCTCGTCCGTGCGGACCTTCTCGGGAGAGCCGCGTGACGATCGACGAGCTCGTCGCCACCGCGGAGGACAAGGGCCTGCGCCTGGTCCGCTTCCTGTGGTGTGGAAACGACGGCACGATCCGCGCCAAGGCATCCGCTCGCCATGGGCTCGCTGGGCGCCTCAGCGCCGGCATCGGCGTGACCGTCGCCATGCAGGCGATGAACTCGCTCGACCAGCTCCAGCCGCTGCCGGGCATGGGGCCGGTGGGCGAGGTGCGGCTCGTGCCTGACGTCGAGACGTTCCGCGTGCTGCCGTACGCCCCTCACGCGGGCGTGGTGCTGACCGACCAGGTGGGCCTCGACGGCATGCCGGCGCCGGTCTGCCAGCGGTCGTTCCTCAAGCGGATGGAGGCGCGGCTGGCCGACCGGGGACTCGCCTTGCGCGCCGCTTTCGAGAACGAGTTCTCGCTGGCCACCGTCCTCGACGGCTCCTACGTCCCGATCGATTCGGCGCTGTGCTTCTCGACGATCGGGATGACTGCCGCCCAGGGCTACGTCGACGAGCTTGCCGGCGGGCTCGAAGCTCAGCGGATCCCGCTCGAGCAGTACTACGCCGAGCTCGGGCACGGACAGCACGAAATCTCCACGGGACACGCACCGGCTCTCCAAGCGGCCGACGAGCAGCTGCTCGTGCGCGAGACGATCCGCGCCGTGGCCACCGGGCGCGGCCTGGTCGCCTCGCTCGCCCCCAAGCCATGGGCCGAGAACGCCGGCAACGGCTGTCATATCCATTTCTCGCTGTGGGAAGGGCAGCGCAACCGCTTCTACGACGGGTCGCGGCCCGATGGGCTGTCGGATAACGCGCGCCACTTCATCGCAGGCGTCCTCGGCCATCTGCCCGCCCTGTGTGCGCTGACCGCGCCGAGCTTCAACTCCTACCACCGGATCGTGCCGCAGTTCTGGGCCGGCGCGTTCGTCTGCTGGGGGCACGACAACCGCGAGGCGCCGGTCCGGGTCCCTTCGTCGTTCCGCGGCGCCGAGGAGGCCTCGACCAACGCCGAGCTGAAGGCCTCCGACGCGAGCTCGAACCCGTATCTGGCCCTCGGCGGGCTGATCGCGGCCGGCCTCGACGGGCTCGAGCGCGGGCTCGAGCCGCCCGACCCGGTCGAGGTCGATCCCGCCACCCTGCCTGACGAGGAGCGCGCGGCCCGCGGGGTTGAGCGGATGCCGGCGAGCCAGGCCGAGGCGCTCGACGCGCTCGCCGCCGACGAGCTGCTCCTGGGCGCACTCGGCCCTGCGCTCGGGGACGCCTACCTGGCCGTGCGGCGCTCGGAGTGGGAGACGTACTCCGCGGGAGATCCGGCATTCGAGCAACAGGGCCACTTCGAGAAGTACTGAGCCGGACGCCGGTGGTCGACCATCATGCGCACGGGCTACTGCGCGCGCCGCCCGCGGGCCTCGACGAGTTCCGGGGCCTGTTCTCCGAGAGCCCGGACCCTCGCCAGTGGCCCCACGTGGCCACCGCGGTGAGCTACCGGCGGGCCATCCGGCTGCTCGCCGAGCACCTTGGCTGCGAGCCGACCGAGGAAGCCGTGTGCGCCCGACGCCTGGCCACCGATCGGGACGGATATGCGAGGTCGCTGCTGCGTGCCACTCGGACGGAGCTGCTGCTCGTCGACGAGGGCTTTCCCGCGGCCGAAGTCGGCACCAGCTGGCGCGAGCTAGGCGAGTTGGCCGGCTGCGAGGCCCGTCCGATCATGCGAATCGAACAGGCGGCCGAGGCCATCGGGATCGACTCGCTCGACGCGCTGGCCGCGGCCGTGTCCAGCGCGCGTTCCGGCGGCTACGTCGCCCTCAAGACGATCGCCGCCTACCGCGGCGGGCTCGACCTCGACTCGCTCCCGTCCCCGGCGCGCAGCGACCGCCTCGAAGGAGCGGCGGTGCGCGACGTCGTGCTGGCCGCCCTCGAGGCCAACGAGGCCACCGGCGACCCGCTCCCGGTCCAGGTGCACACCGGCTTCGGCGACTCCGACCTGCTGCTGCCGGCCGCGCGCCCGGGGCTGCTGAAGCCGCTGATCGAGCGCTTCCGAGAGACGACGTTCGTGTTGCTGCACTGCTACCCGTTCGTGCGCGAAGCGGGCTGGCTCGCGCACGTGTACGGCAACGTGTTCTTCGACCTGTCGCTGACCATCCCGCACGTGGCCCGGCCGGCGGCGGCGCTGTACGAGGCGCTCGAGCTCGCGCCGGTGTCGAAGCTCTTGTACGCCTCGGACGCGTCGCGCACGCCCGAGCTCTTCTTGCTGGCCGCCGCCTGGTGGCGCGAGGCACTCGCCGAGGTCCTGCCGGCGCTCATGCCCGAAGGCGACGCCGTCGCCGCCGCCGCCATGATCCTGCGCGAGAACGCGCTCGCGGTCTATCGGCTGGGCGAAACCTCGCCGCGAATCAGCTCGATGTAGCGCTCGGCCGAGCGCTCGACGATCCGCTTGGCATCGTCGCGGATCACCGGGCTCCACCAGCCCCCGTAGATGCACTCGTACCTGTAGGGCGAGAGCGCGGCGACCAATCCGCGCACGGCGCGCTCGGGCAGCGGCAGTCGGTTGGGAGCGCTCCAGATGAACGACACCCGGTCGGCGCCCGGGGTCACGAAGAGCGTGTCGCCCACGAACAGGGCGCCGCCCCCGTCGGCGCCGGCGGACCAGTGCAGCACGGCGCTGCCCGGAAAGTGCCCGCCGCACTGGACCAGGGTCACCCCGGGCAAGGGCTGGGACGCCCCGGACCAGAGCCGGACCGCTGGATCGGGACGCATCAGCCAGTGTCGATCGGCCTCGGGCAGGAGGATCTCCGCGTCTAACGCGTGACTCCACTCGACGATCGCGCCATACATGTGCGGGTGGCTCGAGCTGACCGCCACCAGCCCTCCGGCCTCGCGCACCGCGTCGATCGCCGCCTGGTCGATGAACGCCGGCGGATCCCACAGGAGGTTGCCCTCGGGGGTCGAGACGAGCAGCCCCCGCTGTCCGACGCCCACGCCACCGGGGTGCATGCCGATCCCGATCAGGTTCGGCTCGGCCTCGCGCAGCTCGGTGTGGTATCCGACCCGCATCAGCTCGTCCATGGTCTTCCATTCCTGGCCGGTGGGCGGCACCCACTGGCGTTCGTCCTCGCACAGCGGGCAGCGCGCCGGTGGCTCCGGCGACGGTGGGTAGTTCGCTCCGCAGGCGGGGCAGATCCAGGCGTTCAGGCTCGTCATCCGCGTGAGACGAAGGATCGCATCCCTCGCGCGTGAAACCGTTTGTGACTGGCCAGAACGTGGGTATCTACGTTTCCAGCCCGATCCAGGTAGGGCCCCAACCTCGTCGCGCCACGGGAGGAAGATCCATGCGCAAAGCCGCCGGCACAGCAGTGACCGTCTCGATTGTTTCCGTCGCCCTGCTCGTGGGAGCGGGCGCCGCCACCGCCCGGAGCCACGCCGCGGTCAAGGCGCGTGCGGCCGCAGCGCACGGGCTCGGGGTGCTCGTGCCGACCCACAAGGGCGCGGTGCTGCCCCGCCACGGCGGCACGACCGACAGCCTCAACTGGTCCGGCTACGCGGTGACCCCGAGCGCGGACAACATCACCGCCGTCTCCTCTGCCTTCACCGTCCCCTCCGCCGGCCTGGTGCCGCCCGGCTTTGCGGCCACGTGGACGGGAATCGGCGGCTACAGCACGAGCGACCTGATCCAGGCCGGGACGGCCGAGCAATCGTTGCCGAGCAACCCGCTGGTCGGCGACCAGTACTACGCCTGGTACGAGCTCCTGCCGGCGAGCGAGACGCAGCTGACCGGGTGCACCGGCGACGCCAACTGCACCGTCACCCCGGGCGACAACATCAGCGTGAACATCAGCCAGGTGTCGGGTGACACGTGGAGCATCTCGATGACCGACGCCGGCCATTGGAGCTGGAGCAAGGACGTCACCTACACCTCCTCGGAGTCCTCGGGCGAGTGGATCCTCGAGGCGCCCACGTTGGTGACCCAGACCCCGCTCGCCAACGTCGGGACCGCTTACTTCGGGCCGACCTCGACCTACACGGCGGGTGGCGTCACCCACACGATTGCCGAGGGAGATCCGACGCAGATCGACCTGTCCCCGGGCGTGGTCAACGAGGCGACCCCGTCGGCGCTCGCCTCCGACGGCCAGTCGTTCAACGACTGCGCGTACGAGCAGACCTGTCCGACCCCTTGACCGTGAGGTAGGCGACCAAGCATGCGATCAGCGGGGTGAGGACCGGGGCCACCGGTCCGTCGCCCCGGCCGAGCCCGCCCGCCGACCGCGGCTTACCCATCCAGTCGGCGAACGAGGCGCCGAGTGGCCGGCGCCACCGCGGCTCCCGGCTCGACCGGCGCCAACGGCGCTATCGGTTCGACCGGCGCCACCGGAGGCTCAGCCCGCGCCGCCGGGCGCGCCCACACCTCACGTTCCTGCAGCAGCGCTACCTGCCGGCGCGTCACTTCCTCGCGGTACTCCTCGTGGGTGTACGGGGCACGCTCCAGGTACAGGTTCTTCGGATAGATCGGCTGCTCGTAGATCAGCTGGTACTGCTCAGTCGTGAGGTCCTTAATCCAGTTGTCCCACTGGGCCGCGTGGCGGAAGTGCCGCAGCGCCTCGATGTCAATCGTCCCGCCGATCCAGGTCGAGCCGGCGCCGTAGGGGACCTCGGTTACCACCTGGCCCCGGTAATCCACGATTTGCGAACCGCCGGAGAAGGTGTCGATCGGAACGATCGAGTCCTTGTCGAGGTAATACGTGCCGAGGTTCATCCCGATCACGTACATGTTGTTGTCGAGCGCGCGAGCCCGGTTCTGGACCGAGAACATGCCGCTCATCACGCCCGGCGCGGGATACGGCCCGCGATAGGCGATCTCGCAGCCGTTGATGGCCAGACCGCGCGCGTTCTCCGGATACGACGCCTCGTTGGCCATCATGATCCCGATCCGCCCGATCGCGGTGTCGGCGACGGGATAGAACGCGCTCAGCTCGCGGCCGTACAACTCGATCCAGCGATCCCACACGTTGTGGGGCGTGACCGAATGTTCGACGGGGAGCAGCGGCACCAGCTTGTGGTGCTTGAGCACGACCGTGCCGTCCTCGGGCTCGATCACGAAACCCACGTTGAAGAAGCGACCCGGGAATTCTGGATGGCGGGCCTTCGCCTGCGCGATTACGTGCGCGTGCCACTGCCGCGCCAGGCGACCCAGCTGGTCCGTTTCCGGACCGGGAATGTCGATCGCGCATTCGCGCGCGTAGCTCTCGTGGTCGAGATCGAGCACTTCGTCGGTGAACCCCTGTAGGCCTCCTTCCGGGATGCAGATCAACCGCACGGGCAGGTCCATGCTCGACAGCCACGACGCCGCCTTGATCATGTGCGAGATGTGCTCGAGGTTCCAGCTGATCTCCTCACGCCGGCGAATCCCGCGCATCGTCTGGATCAATCCGACCGCCTGGTACGGCTCGATCATCTCCACCCTCCTCGTGCTAAGGCGCCGCCGTAAGGCGCCGCCGACAATCCGATTAATCCCTAGGGCTGCTGGCCGACTCTACCGGCGCCGGACAGCCGCTCGACGGCGATCACCGCGATGTCGTCGGCCTGTGGCCCGCGGGCAAAGCCGCGCACCGCCGCCTCGATCCGCGCCACCGAGTCGCCGGCGCTGCTCGCCCCGCGCAGCGCCGCGATCAGGCGATCCTCGCCGAAGCGCTCGTCCTCGCCGACGGTGTCGATCACCCCGTCGGTGTAGAGCACCAGCTGGTCGCTCGGCTCGAGGCGGACGGTCACCGGCGTCCACTCTCCGCGCTCGTAGGCTCCGAGGAACGGAGCGAACACGCCGGCGGGCTCCGGACGGCCATCGCGCAGATGAAGCGCGGGAGGGTGGCCGGCCAGCACAAGCTCCGCTTTCGCATCGTCGTCCACATCGCGCAGGAGCGCGCAGCACACGCTGACCAGGGACAACCCGGTTCCCTGGCGGAGCGCCGCATTCAGCTGCTCCAGGGTCGCGACCGGATCGCCGAGCAGCTTACCCGCGGTGCGCAGCGTGTAGCGCGAGAGCGACGTCAACGCCGCCGCCTCCGCCCCGCGCCCGGCCACGTCGCCGACCACCACCATCCAGCCGCCGCGCACCTCGAACGCGTCGTAGAAATCGCCCCCCACCTCGTTCTGCTCGCCCGCCGCCCGGTAGAACCCGGCGAGCCGGAAGCCTGGGATAGCCGGCAGCTCGGGCGGGAGCAGGCTGCGCTGCAGCGTCGCGGCGATCTCCGAACGCTCCGCGTAGAGGCGCGCGTTCTCGACCGCGATCGCGGCCCGCTGTCCCAGCTCGCGCGCGAGGACCAGGTCGCTCTCGTCGAACGTCCTGCGGGACTGGTCCATGGCCAGGAAGATCGCCCCGATCGGCGGCTGGCCGGCGAGCGCCAGCGGCGCCGCGATCACCCGCCCGGCCAGTCGTGCCTCGGCGGACTCGACCGCCTCGGCAGCCACACCCAGGTCGTCCGGCCCCGCCGGAACCTCCCCCTCCGCATGCGCCACCGCGACCTGCTCGAGCCCATCGTCATCGCTCCGCAACAGCACCTGACAGCGGTCGGCTAAGCCGGAAACGGTGAGCTCGGCGACTCGTTGCAGGCTCTGGTGGTAGTCGAGCGAGGAGGACAGGACATGCCCGGCCTCGGCGAGCAGCCGCTGGGCAAGCTCGGCGCGCTTGACCTCGGTCAGGTCCTCGATCACGCTGACGACCATCGCGAGCGACCCATCGCGGCCCAACACCGGCGTCGCCTTGTGCAGCAGCCAGCGCTGCTCACCGGTCGCGCGGATCACGTTGCGGACGAGCAACGGCATGGCCTCTCCGCCGCGGGCGACGATCGCCGACGGTAGGTCGGACAGCTCCAGGCGCCGCCCCTGCTCATCGAATACGTCATACAGGGCCATCAGCGACCCGGGCACGGCATCGGTTATCTCGTCGGCTGAGGCAACCGCGAGCAGGCGAGCCGCCGCGGGGTTGGCGAACACGATCTTGGCGGTCCCGTCGCGGACGATCACGGCCTCGGCCAGGTTCGTCAGGGTGGCCTCGAGCCGTTGCTCGAGCCCACTGACCGCCGCCGACAGGCCGGCGTTGTCCAACGCCAGCGCGAGGCGACCCGACAGCACTTCGGCGAAGCGCAGGTCCTCAGGACCGTAGTCGCGACCGGACGGGCCGACGCCGCAGGCCAGCGCACCTACGATCCGCCCTCGTGCCAGGAGCGGCACGTCCAGCATCGAGCGCAGCTCGAGCCCCCGCAGCAACTCGAAATCGGCCTCGTCGGCGGCGATTGCCCGCAGGTCCTCCTCCGTCACTCGCTCGATCAGCTGGCTCTCCCCGCTGGCCAGCGCCGCCGGCAGCCCGACCGGCGCTTCGGGGATGGGACGGCGCCGCAGCAGGCCCTTCTCGAGTTCTTCCCGCCCCGGGCCCTCAACTCGGGACCCGATGCGCCGGAACACGCCCTGCGGCGAAATCGTGTCGAGCGTCGCGACGTCGGCGAAGGCGGGGACGACGTACTCGAGCAGGCGCGCCACCGTCTCGCCGAGCAGCACGGTGCCGTCGGTGACCTCGTCGATCGAGGCCAGCAGGGCAAACCGGTCCTCTTCGTGGCCGGGTATCAACCGATTCCACCAGCGGACGGCAGCCTCGCCGGATCGGCGAATAGGCGTTCATCGCCGGCGAGCCCGGCGATCTCGAACAGCCGCTGCACCTTCGGCGGCCCGGGGAACACCGCGAACCGATAACCGCTCGCGACCGCGCGCTGCTGCTCCTCGATGATCAGCCGAAGCCCGGAGGTGTCCATGAACCCGACTTCACGCAGGTCGAGGTACACCGACCCGCGACTCGCCCGCGCGGCGTCCATTGCCTCTGCGGCCCTGGCGACCGTGGACAGATCGATGTCCCCACGAGCCGACACGACGGATGCCTCGCCGATCCGCCGCAGCTCGAGGCTCAGATGACCCGCCCGTCGCACACTACCTCCCGCACTTCGTCCCAGTACGTCAGTTCGCCTCTCCCACGGCAGCGCGCAGAGCGGGGAGGTCGGTCGACCCGAACACGACGCGGTTGCGTGTGGCGACATACACCAGGTCCAGGTCAACGCCTGCCCGCGCGATCTTACGCGTCAGGTCGGCCAGCACCCCAGGGCGATCCTCGACATCGACCACCACGACCTCACGCTCGCGCGTCACCGCCAGGTGTGAGATCGCGAGGGAGTGCTTCGCCGCCCCGGGGTGTGGGACAAGGATGTGCAGCTCGGCGCGGTCGCCCGCCCCGATGCACGTGGCCGCCGCGATGTTGACACCCGCGTCGCTGATCGCCGCCGCGACCTGCGCCAGCGCCCCGGGAGTGTTCTCGATGTCGATGACCAGGTCGTATGCCATGTGGGCGGCGAAAGCGCCAGCCTACTATTCACGGCGCCCTCGATGGAAGCCGCGTCGAACAATCGGCCATTCGCGCGACCGGTTACCTTCCGGGCACGATGACGGCACCGCCGACGCGTTATGACCACGTGGTGTGGATCGTGATGGAGAATCATTCCTACGAGCAGATCATCGGCGCATCGGATGCTCCGTACATCAATCAGCTCGCTGCTCAGCACGGGCTCGCGTCGAATTTCTACGCGGAGTCCCACCCGAGCCTGCCCAACTACATCGCCATGACGTCCGGTTCGACCCAGGGAATCGGCGACGACGATCCTCCCTCCGCTCATCCCCTGGATGTTCCGAGCATCTTCAGCCTCCTTCCTGGCGGAGGCTCGCGCTCGCTCGAGGAGTCAATGCCTTCCAACTGCCTGCACGCCGACTCAGGGGAGTACGCGGTGCGGCACAACCCGCAGGCGTATTACGTCAACCTCGCAGGTGAATGCGACCGTTACAACGTCCCGCTGAGTGACGCGCCGGATCTGTCGGCGCGCTTCACCTTCGTAACGCCCAACCTGATCCACGACATGCATGACGGCACCGTGGCCGACGGCGACAGCTGGCTGTCGTCGTTCGTGCCGAAGCTGCTCCTAAGCGACGAATACGCCACCGGCGCGATGGCCGTGTTCCTGACCTGGGACGAAGACGACGACCTCAGCGGCAATCACATTCCCACGCTGGTGATCGCGCCCTCGGTGGCGCCCGGCACCACGGTCTCCGACCGGCTCGACCACTTCTCGATGCTCCGCGCCACACAGGAGATGCTGGGAGTCGCGCCGCTGCTCGGGGGTGCCGCCACGGCGGCCGAAATGCGGGCGCCTTTCAACCTGTAGCCTCGGCATTGGCTTCGAGTGCCTCCCAGAGAGCGCGCATCGTCGGCGCGAGGTGGGCCAGCTCCGCCAGATGCGTCTCCGAGAGCTGGTTCAGCTTGACCATCCCGGTCTCGCTCAGCGAGACCCTGACCTGGGTGCCGTTGACTGGATCGGGACTGCGAACGACCAGCCCCGCGGCTTCGGCACGATGGATCAACTCGCTGGCGGAATGGTGGCGCAGAACCAGATACTCAGCGATCTCGCCGATCGTCGGCGACGCGGGCCCCGGATGGCCGCGGATGGCCAGGAGCAGCTGGTGCTGTGCGGACGTCAACCCGGCCGCCTGCGCCTGCTGCTCGCTCCAGCGCAGGAAGCGCCTGAGTCCAGTTCTGAGCCGCAACAGGTGCTCGAAATCTGCTTGCTTCAGCTCCACTGGGTAGACAGTATCGTGGTACGACATTCTGTGAGGCGATCGCGATCAGAGCCTCGGACCGAACGACGCGCGCTGTCTTCTCGACGTTCCACGGCCGGCCGTGGGCGGGGGCGTTCAACGTCGTCATGGCGACCACGATCGTGTCAATCGCGTCGCGCGAGGTGGGCCTCGAGGTGCTCTCGATCGTGCTGCTGTGGGCGGCGGTCGCGGCCTTCGCCTCAGTCGCTGCGCTCGACGTGTGGCTCGCCCGTCATCCGCTGGCCCTGCTCCGTCGGGCCGGACAGCCGGGTCAGGGATTTCACGCCCTGGGTTTCGTCGCCGGCGGTTGCGTGCTCGGAATCCGCCTCGCCCGGGCAGAAGGAGCCAAGATGCTCATCGCGGCCGTCCTGCTGGCCTGCGCCTTCGTGCTGTGGCTCCTGATCCTCGGCGAGGTTGCCGTGGAGTACGGCCGCCGCGGTCCGAGGCGCCGTCAGGCGCTGCCGAGAGGTGTCTATACCCAGCCACGCGGCGAGTGGCTCTTGGCGGTGGTCGCGACCGAGGGGCTGGCGATCCTCGCCGCGCGCATCGCCCACCTCGAGCAGCTCCCGGCGCTGCACGCCGGCGCGACGGCGCTCTGGATCGCCGGCGGTCTCGCGTACGTGCTCATCGGCGCGCTGCTCGTGTACCGGGCTGCTCAGCCCCGCTTCGGGCTGACCGACGTCTCGCCCGATTGGTGGATCGTCATGGGCGCACCCGCGATCTGGTGCGTCGCGGCGGTCACGATTACCGGGGCGCACCCTGGAACGGCGGGCGCCGCGGCGGCTGCCGTCGCCTGGGGCCTCGCCAGCCTGATGCTGATCGTCATCGCCATCGCCGACTCGCTCCGCATCCGACGGTTCGGCGCACGGTTCACCCCGGAGCGCTGGACGATGGTGTTCCCGCTCGGGATGTACAGCGTGGCGAGCTGGATGCTGGGGCACAGCCTTAAGGCCGCCTGGCTGAGCGAGCTCGGTCGCCTGTGGCTGTTCGTGGCCTTGGTCGCGTGGGCAGCGGTGGCCCTCGGCGAGCTACGGCATCTACTGCTTGGGTAATGACATGGCGACGCGCATCGGCTCGGCGCCACGAGTGATCTCGAGCGCGATCGACCGCCGCCGGCCTCGCGACCCCATGACCGCCACCTGAAGATCCTGGCGTGTCCGCAACGGTCGCCCGTCGGCCGAGGTGAGCAGGTCCCCTGGGCGAATCCCACTCGCCGCGGCGGGACCGCCGGGGTCGACCTGGCGCACCAGCAACCCCGTCACAGGCGGCAGGCCCACCGCCCGCCGCCGCTCAAGCGCGATTGGCGCGCCCTCCACGTCGAGCCCAAGCGCGGAGGCACCGGGGTCCTCCCGGAGGAGTGGCTCCTCGAGCGTGTATAGGAGCTTCCCGAGCAGGCGCCCAAGCTCGTCGCGCTCGTCCTCGGCCAGGCCGGACAGGAGCTCACGCGCATTGGTCAGGTGCTCGGGCGCGCACGCCTCGAACAGCTCACGGCCCCGAGGCGCGATCGAGATCACCGCGCCGCGGCCATCGTCGGGGTCGGTCCGGCGCTCGACGAGCCCCTGACCCACGAGCCGGTCGATCCGGATGCTGACCGTTCCCGGCGAGAGGCCCAGCTCCGTCCCCAGCCGTCGCTGAGAGACGCTATTCCCCTCAAGGCGAACCAGCGTGGCCAGCACCGCGAAATCGGTACCGCGCGCGCCGAAGCGCCTGAAGACCTCCTCGAGCCTCGGGCCGAGCAGCGCGTGGAGGCGAGCCAGCCGGGCGGTGATCGCGATCGGGCCAACCGGGAGATCGGGTCGCGTGGCATTCCAGCCGGCCATAACGCGCGTCACCGAGTCCTCCAGGTCCACCCGGAAGGTTTCGTCCCGAGGGCGCGTCATCTCGAGAAGAGTAGTCTTTCGTTCGGACACATAGTTTGACTCAAAACTAAGTTCCCAAACGAAACAATTGTCCCGAGCCGAGGAGGGGATATGACCGAAGACGGCCAGAGTCAGGCTGTCGCCAACCATCACATGCGCGTGGACCTGGTGTCCTCGATGCCCAGGAAGGTCCTGATCGTGGTCGCCAATCCATCCACGTCGACCACGCTGGGCTGGCCCGTCGGTTTCTGGGGCGCAGAGCTGACCCATCCGTACTACGAGCTCACCGAGCGTGGGATCGAGGTCACGATCGCCAGCCCGGAAGGGGGCCGGGTCGAGATGGACTCGCTGAGCGACCCGCGCGATCCGTCCCGGTGGTCGGCCGAGGACTTGATCACGATGGGCTTCGTCAACACCCCGGCGCTGATGGACCTGCTCGAGGACACGCCGAGGTTGGCCGACCTCGACCTCGATGAGTTCGACGCGATCATGGTGGCGGGCGGCCAGTCGCCGATGTTCACGTTCCGCGATAACGAAGCTCTCAAGCGCGCGGTCCGCCACTTCTACGAGTCGCAGAAGCCGACCGCGATCTACTGCCACGGCACTGCGGTGCTGGCCGACCTGACTCTGTCCGACGGCTCCTATCTCGTCGAGGGAAAGTCGGTCACCGGCTTCGCCAACGTCGAGGAGGAGTTCAGTGACTCATTTGTCGGGCAGAAGGTGATGCCCTGGCGCGTGGAGGATGTGCTCTCCGAGCGGGGCGCGAACTATGTGCACGCCGGACTGTTCAAGGCGTTCGCGATCCGCGACGGCCGGCTCATCACCGGCCAGCAGCAGTACTCGGGGCGGAAGGTCGCCCAGATGGTGATCGAGGCCCTGGGGGTGTGAGATGAGGATCGGAGTGATCGGCGCCGGCCGGATCGGCGGCAACTGCGCGCGCCAGGCAGTCAAGGGCGGGCACGAGGTGATGCTCTCGTTCGCTCGCGACGCCTCGGGCCTCGAGCGCCTCGCGTCCGAGCTCGGCGACAGTGCCTCGGCCGGGAGCCCGGCCGAGGCCGTGGCGTTCGGGGAGGTCGTGATCTTCTCGGTCCCCTGGGGGACGATCCCGCAGGCGCTCGCCCAGGCCGGTGATCTGGCCGGGAAGGTCGCGATCGACACCACCAACCAGTTCGGGTCGGGGCCGATGCCCGAGCCAGGCCAGACCGCGGCGTCGTTCAACGCGCAGCGGATGCCCGGAGCGCGCTATGTCAAGTCGTTCAACACGCTCACCTCCGGCTTCCAGGCCGAGGTGGCGGAGCGCCAGGGCGCGGACCGGGTCGTTCAGTGGATCTGCGGCGACGATCCAGAGGCCAAGGGGATCGTCGCCGGCCTGATCCGCGACATGGGCTACGTCCCGGTTGACCTGGACGGAACCGCCACGTGCGCGGTGATGGAGGCGCCCCGGCGGCCCGGCGCCGTGTACGGCGAGGAGTACCGGGCGGCCGACGCGCCCGGCGTGGTCGAAGCGGTACGCGCCGGCAGCGCGATCCCGCCGACGCCCGTGTACGCCTAGCACTTCAGATACACAAGCGCGGCCTTCGTTCTCACTTCTGATAACGTTCCCGTAAACGAGAGTCAATCGGAAGAGGAACCGCCATGCCGCCCACTCGCAAGGCCGGCGCACGCCGCCGTGTCGGCCGCTTCGTCGTCGCCGGGATGCTCGTCGAAATCGCCGGGCTCTGGTTCCGGGCCCGCCGGATCGGCGGGAACGTGGTCGTCCGCTGTCAGCGTGGGCACTTGTTCACGACGCTCTGGATCCCGGGGGCGTCGGTCAAGTCCCTGCGGCTGGTGGCGTGGCGCTTTCAGCGCTGCCCGGTCGGGAGACACTGGTCGCTCGTCACCCCGGTCGATGAGTCGACGCTGACTGACGACGAGCGGCGCGCCGCGCACGAGCACCACGACATCCCGCTTCCGTAATCAGGGCGGCCTGGGTTGCTCGGCATTGCGTCCGTCGGATAGCGTTGCGCCATGGCAGATAAGACATTAGGTGTCGTCGAGGAAGCACCGCGCGCGAGCGCGATCATCCATGCCCCGCCAAAGGGGAAGCTGGCCTTCAGTGGTGACGGTCCGGATCGCCTGCTGTGCGGTGGCTGCTCGGTGACGCTCGCCGAAGGCGTCAGCGAGGGGCAGCTGTTCGGGGTGTTCATCGAGTGCCCCGAATGCGGGACGCTCAACGACGTAGGCTGAGAGCCGGACGAGACGACCACCGGCGGTTCGGACCGGGCTAAACGCCGCCGGCCACGCGCAGCACGGCGCCGGTGGCGTAAGCGGCCTCGGGGCCGAGCAGCCACACAATCGCCGGCGCGATTTCGTCCGGCTCGGCCAGCCGACCCATCGGGATCCGTGAGACGGCTTGCTGGGCTCGGTCGGGGGCGCCCGCAGCAGCGTGGATCTCGGTGTTCACGATGCCGGGCGCGACCGCGTTTACGCGGATCCCGTCGCCGGCAAGCTCCTTGGCCAGTCCGATGGTCAGGGCGTCGACGCCGGCCTTGGCTGCCGCGTAGTGCACGTACTCGTGCGGAGACCCGAGCGTGGCGGCACCCGAGGAGACGTTCACGATCGCCCCTCCGCATCCGCCGCGACGGACCGACATGACCCGCGCCGCCTGGCGCGCGCAAAGCACGACGCCAACCAGGTTGACGTCGATGACTTCGCGGATCACCTCAACCGGGGTGTCGGCCAGGTCGCTGATGTGCGCGGTCAGGCCGGCGTTGCTGACAAGTCCGGTGACCGGCCCGAACTCAGCCGCCTCGCCGAACATGCGCTCGACGTCCTGCTCACGCGTGACGTCAGCCCGGAGCGAGACGCAGCGACCCCCGAGCTCGGCGGCCGCGGTGCGCACGCGGTCGGCCGCTTCGCCGTCGGATCGGTAGCTGAAGGCCACGTCGTGGCCGGCGCGGGCCAGTGCCAGCACGGTCGCGGCGCCGATCCCGCGACTGCCCCCGGTCACGATCGTCACCGGCCGCGCGCCTTGCCTCATAACCGGACCCGTCTACGCGCCGGCGAGCTTCTCGAGCTGCGCGAAGGCCTCGGCGTCGAGTAGCGCTTGACATGCGCGCGCACACGCCCGGCACGCCTTCTCGCAAAGCGCGCAGTGGCGGTGATGGGCGGCGTGTCGCTCGCACTCCTCGGCGCAGTCCGAGCACGTCAACACGCAGGCGCGAAGCAGGTGGTGCGTGACGCGGTGGTTGGTGGCAAACCGGCGCGACAGGTCACGCATCGTTGCCGCGCAGACGTCGGCGCAACTCGTGCACAACGCGATGCAGCGTGCCATTTCCGCCACATCGCGCTCGGCCAGGTCCGAGTCGGCGCACGAGATGCAGGACTGCTGTGAGGCGAGGCACGCGTCGATCGCGGCGGCCACGGCCTCGACCGGAAGCTCGGAGGCCACCGGGGAGGCGTCCAGCATGTCTCGCGAGAGGCTCATCCGCGCCTGAAGCGGTCCTCTTCCTCCACCGTCCGCTCCGCGGTGGGAAGCGCTTCGAGGCGCCCGTCTGGGATCGGCTCGCCGCTCTCGACCGATAGCCCGTAGGTCCCGGCCTCGAGCCTGGCCTCGGCGCGCTCGACCGCGGCCAGCTCGTTCATGAGCTGCTCGCGCCTGCCTTCGTCGACCTCGTCCTGGTAAAGATCCTCGTCATCTTCGTCGCCTGGCTCCAGGCGGTCGTCGCCTTCCAGTGGTCCGTCCCGTCCCAGTTCGGCGAGCGCCTCCTCGACCCGGGTCCGTTCGCGGCTGAGTAGCTCGCGGGCGTGTTTGTCATCCATGGGCGAAGCCTAACTCTTCAGCCGCTCACCACCACTTGCGCTCCCGCGCGCGGGCGGTGCCCCGGCTGTGGTCGAGCTCGTCGAGCGCGGCCATCTCCTCATCGGAGAGCGCGAAGTCGAAGATCTGCCCATTCTCCTCGATCCGCCCCCGGTGGGTCGACTTCGGGATCACCGGGATGTCGCGCTGCACGCACCAGCGCAGCAGCACCTGCGCAGGCGTGCGGCCCACGGCATCGGCAATTCGCTTGACCGTGCGGTCGCCGAGGTGGCGGCCGGTCCCGAGCGGGCTGTAGGCCTCGAGCACGACGTTCCGCCGCTGGCAAGCCTCGAGCAGCGCGCGGCGATACTCGAACGGGCTGAATTGCACCTGGTTGGCCGCGGGGACGACGCTCCCCGCGGAGCTGACCTGCTCGAGCTCGTCGACATCGAAGTTCGACACGCCGATCGAGCGGGCGTAGCCGAGCTCGCGCGCCCGTTCCATTCCCGGCCAGGCCCAGGTCGGGCCGCCCTGCGGCCAGTGGATGATGTACAGGTCCACATGGTCGACCCCGAGTCGCCGCAGGCTGTTTTCGGCCTCAGCGGTCGGATCCCGGCGGCGGGGATAGAACTTCGTCGTCAGAAAGATCTCCTCGCGCGGAACGCCGCTCTCGCGCAGGGCCTGACCGACACTCTCCTCGTTGCCGTACGCCTGCGCGGTGTCGATATGGCGGTAGCCGAATTCGAGCGCCCAACGGACCGCGTTCACGCACTCGCGGCCGTTCGGCACCTGCCACACGCCGAGACCGAGCAGCGGGAGCTGGTTTCCGTCGGCCAGTGGGCGGACATGGCGGTCAGCGGCCGGGTCAGCGGACATCCGAGACTCTCCTTGGTCGATTGCAATGTGCTGCACATCATGTGGCCATGCACGTTAGGACCGTCTACACGATCGGGCACTCGACCCGTTCGGCGGAGGAGCTGCTGGCGCTTCTCACCCGCGTGGCTCGGGGACGCGGGGATCGCCGATCGGCACATGCCCGGGCTCGGCGGCCGCCGGCTCGTCGCGCGCGGCTGTTTAGCGGTTTTGACGCGGGCCGGCGTTAGCGTGTATCGAGCTTGCGGATCCGAGCGATGAGTTCGCTCGCTCGTGGCAGTCTTAGGGACCAGACATAGCTTTACGGGCGCCGTCCCACGCCCAACCTCCGATTCCGGCGCTCACGGGGCCGCGCCTATTTCAGAAACGGACACCGGAAGTGACCGAGCACAGGTCGTTCAAGCGCCTCGTCCGGGCGCGGATGGAGAAGACCGGCGAGAGCTACACGGCGGCGCGGGCCATGCTGCTCCGCGCCGAGGGGCCCGCGGACGGGGCGGTGCCGAGGCTGAAGACCTCGGACGACAACATCCGCCGGCGGACCGGGCGGGGCTGGGAGGAGTGGTTCGCGATTCTGGACGAGTGGGGCGCGGCGGACCGACCCCACCGCGAGATCGCTCGTTGGCTGGCCGAACAGCAGGGCGCAGTGCCGCTGGCGTGGAACGTGCAGGCGATCGTCGGAGGCTACGAGCTGACCCGCGGTCTGCGCGAGGTGGGCGAGAAGGATGACGGATTCGCCATCACGGCCTCGCGGACGGTCGCGGCTCCTGTCGAGCGCCTGTATGACGCGTTCGTCGATCGCTCGCTCCGCGACCGATGGTTCGCCGACGGCGAACTGTCCGAACGCATCGCGACGAGACCCAAGTCGGCGCGCTTCGACTGGGGCGACGGCACGACCCGCGTGAACGTCACCTTCCTAGCCCGGGACGACGGCAAGAGCACCGTCGCACTCGAGCACCGCCGGCTATCCGATGCCGGCGAGGCAGCGCGCCTGAAGGCGTTTTGGCGCGAGCGCCTCGTCGCCCTCAAGGCGACCCTCGAGCGTTCATCCAACTGACCAGAGCAGATTCACGGAGACAAGACATGAGCGAGCAGGCAACACACCTGATTGACGACGTGATGACGATCGGCGTGCCCGTATCCGATCAGGATCGGGCACTCGCGTTCTACCCGAGCGGCGTCGAAGTGGACGAGCTCCTCCGCTGGCCCGGCGTGCCGCCGATGTTCGCCTTCCGCGACCCGGACCGAAACCGGCACGCGATCGTCGAGGCGGCCTAACCAATGCGCAAGCTCGCCACCGGGCTGTTCATGTCGCTGGACGGTGTCGTCGAGTCGCCCTCCAGCTGGTCGGGTCCGTACTTCGACGAGGAGCTGTTCGAGTGGATTAATGCCGGCCTGCCCCAGGCCGACGCCATCCTGCTCGGACGGCGGACGTACCTCGAGTTCGCCGAGCTCTGGCCGGCGCAAGAGAACGCAACGCCGATGGCGGCATTCTTGAACGAGACGCCGAAGTACGTCGTGTCAAGCGAGCTCGTGCCGCTCGAGTGGGGTCCCGCAAGTCTGGTACGTGGGGATCTGACCGCCGAGGTCGACCGCCTCAAGCGCCGCGCGGGCCGAAACATCCAGGTCCCGGGCAGCCCAAGGCTGGTCTCGTCCCTGCTTCGCGAGGGCCTGCTCGACGAGTTCAGCCTCGCGGTGGCGCCGGTGGTTGTCGGCCACGGCCTTCGCTTGTTCGATGAGATCGGCGGGCCGGTGCCACTCAAGCTGGCCGACTCGCGGACGATGGCCAGCGGCGTTCTGGCCCTGACCTACCAGCCGGCGCTCGCCGGGGGCGAGTTTGAGGTGGCGCACTGACCGACGGACTGACCGTCGACGGTGTTGCCGAGGCCATCGAAGTCGTTGTACGGCGGCGGGTTGTTGCCGTAGCAGATGAGGTTCTGATGGATGGTGTTGAGGAAGACGTACTCGACCGACTGATTGTTGGTCAGCACCAGGTTTCCGCCGATGTCGAGATCGGCGATTTCCCAGGTCGCCGGCACGAGCGAATTCCCCGCCGTGGTGGCGTTGACGAGGACGTTCCCGTGAACCTGGCTCGCGACCTTCCCGCGGGAACGACGGCGAATATGCGCCGAGCCAGTTGGGGCTGCACCAGCGGGCGAACGACCACCCCCTCGTGAATGGCCGGGGCGAGACCGAGGTGCGGGACGATTGCCCGGCTAAGCCGACAACGAGTCGTCCTCGTCGGTGCGCCACGGCGGCTGCGGTGGCGCGGTCACGAGCGCGCGGCGGAGCAGCGTCAGCAGCTGACGGCGATCGGGCGCGCTCAGCCCGCCGAGCACCTCGTCTTCCACCTGCGCGGCGAGCCGCTTGGCGCGCTCGAGCGTGCGGCGACCCTTCGGGGTGATCACGACTTCCCATGCGCGGCGATCGCCCGGGCGCCTCCGGCGCTCAGCCAGGCCCGCGCCTTCGAGCTCGTCGATGAGCGACACCATGGCGCTCGGATCGATGCCCATGTCGGCGCTCAGCTGCTGCTGAATCGCTCCGTCGCGGGCGCCGAGCACGTTCAGCAGGCCAAACAGCGCAGGCGTTAGCCCAATCGTCTTGAGCGCCGCCGCGGTGCGGGTGTGCGAGGCCCGCCACAGGCGAAAGAAGAGCTGACCAGCGAATTCGGCTACCTCGACGTCGGTTGATAGTGGTGTCGCCACGGGGGCCACCCTAGCACCTTTGCTGGACAGCATCAATTATTGTTTGACACGATGATTGAGCGTCCTTATTATTGCGAGCACCAAGCATTTACCGGGTCGAAGCGACCCACGACGTCAGGAGTGGCAATGGCCGAGAAGCAAGCTGTAAAAAAGGGCACTAGGCCGTCCGCCAAGCGCACCACCGGGGAGGCCTCCGAGACGTTCACGGCGGAGGAAAAGGCCGCGATGAGGGAGCGCGCCCGTGAGGTGAAGGCGGCCGCTGCCAAGGCGGATGGGGAGAGCGAGGTGGTCGCGAAGATCGCCGAGATGGGCGGGCGGGATCGCGTCATGGCCGAGCGCGTCCACGCCGTCATCAAAGCCACCGTGCCGGCCATCTCGCCGAGAACCTGGTACGGGATGCCGGCCTATGCCAAGGACGGGGACGTGGTGTGTTTCTTCAAGCCCGCGCAGAAGTTCAAGACAAGGTACGCAACCCTCGGGTTCAGCGATAAGGCGAAGCTCGACGAAGGTGACATGTGGCCGACCGAGTTCGCGCTCACCGAGTTGAACGACGCTGTCGAGGCACGGATCCGCGCGCTCGTGGAGAAAGCAGTGAGCTGAAGTTCTGGATTGCGGTTGTGCGGTCGCCGCGTACACGCTCCCCAGGGCGCTTGGAGCGCTGGCGTTCGGGAAGGCCCTGCGCGGCCTTGCTCGAAAGCGCCGGCTGCTAACTCGCGGTCAGCCCCCTGGCGCTCCGGAATCGGCGGTGCGCAGGTAGCGGATCACGATCGGGTCGTCGGTCTCGACGCGCTCCATCGGCTCGCCCGTACAGGCGCACATCTCGACGACGGCGCGGCGGTTCGAGATGTCGACGACGCGCCAGTGAGCACCCGACAGCACCCAGCGCTTGAGATCGTCGATCGTCACGGACGGGGTACTCATAGGACTCCCGTCATCACCCCCCGGCCGTGACTCCGCCCAGCTCGATCAGGCACCCCGCCTGATCGGGGTCGCCCGGAACGAACGCCGTGAGCTTCGCTCGCGGATGCAGCACGTCCAGCAGCCCGCGGGTGATTCCCCTGTGGAGCGTGCAGATCGCCCGCTGGTTCTCGTGCACGGCGTCGCGGTAGGGGCAGTTCCTCAGGCAGATGCTGAGCTGATCGCTGCCTCGGCGCGTGGCCACTGGGTTGAATCCGAGGGCCCTCAGGCTCGTCTCGAGCGAACTAGGATCAGCATGTTGCCCGGGCGCAAGCTCCCGGCCGATCTGGCGACCCGTGGACTCAATGCCGCGCAGCCCGCCTGCCGGTGTTCGCAGCGCGCGGGCCAGCCAACAACCGAGGTCGCGGTATGCCTGCGGCGCCTGCCCTCCCGGTCTGGCGTCGTGGGCGATCGTCCAGGTGTCCGAGGGACGGCCTCGCGGTTGGCGGACGCGGACTCGCTGGACCAGTCCCTCCCGTTCGAGCCGCTCGAGGTGGAGTCGGATGCCGTTGGGGTGAAGCTCCAACCGCTCGGCGAGTTCCGCGGTGCCGACGGGGCGTCGGAGCTCCGATAGCAGCGCGAACAGGCGCGCCCGAGTCGGCTGCGTCAGGACGTCATCCTCACCGCCGACCGCGGGCAGGTCGATCACCTCACGAGTTTTACACAGTCTGGCTTTGCAAATCAACGGCCCGCTGCTAGCGTTTCCGACCCCCGTCGACGCATTCACCAACTTCGGTGGATAGCAACACGTACAACGTCGCGCTGTTCTTCCACCTGCTCGGCGCGCTGCTCTTTGTGGCGGGCTTCGTGCTTGCAGGCACGGGCTTCGAGAGCGCGCGCCGCCGCCGGCAGCCGGCCGAGATCGCGCTGCTGCTCTCGCTAACCCGGATCGGCGTACTGCTCGTTGCCGTCGGAGGGCTGCTGTTGCCGATCTTCGGACTGTGGCTTGTCCATCTTGGCCACTGGGGCTACCGATCAGGCTGGATCGACTGGGCGCTTGCGCTCTACGTGGCGGCGCTGATCCTGGGCGCGCTCGGGGGGCGGCGCCCGAAGCGAGCCCGTCGGCTCGCCGGTCGCCTCGCCGCGGCCGGCGAGCCGGCTAACGAGGAACTCCGCGCCCTCCTCGACGATCCGGTGTCACTGGCTGTTAACTACGCGTCGCTACTGGTGGTGATCGGGATCCTCGCGCTGATGGTGTTCAAGTGAGGTTCGCGGGCGTCTCGCCTCAGTGACGGGGGTCGTCGGGCGAGACCGGGCGGGTGGGATCCTGCGCCATGTTCCAAGTCGTGCCCGCGGACCTTCCTGCCATCACGTCAACAACGGCGTCGGTGAGCCCGCGGCCAGCAACTGGCTTTCCTGGACGAGTCGGGTCGAGCTCGTCGTTCAAAGTGGTGCCTGCCGAGCGACCGGCTGTCACGTCGCACATGGCGGCTCCTTTCAAAGAGTTGAAACTGTCCCTTCTTAGGTATCCCCTTCGGGCCAACTCACAACGGCTGCCCGTCAGCACGCGGACGGGTCGTGTCCGAGCGCGAACCGCTCCTCGGACCGGCGGCGGGGACGAAGCGCGTGGACAAGCGAGGCGGGCGGACCATGGCACCTCCCCGTGCAGTCACGATATCGTGCCACGATATCGTGATACGATAAGTGCGAGCGGCGATGCTCGCCGCAGTCGAGCCGCCCCTTTCATGGCGACGATGCAGAGGCCCACTGAGCACGTCTGGACAAGCTGACCGCCCTCGACGTCGCGGAGTTTCATGGCCGCTACCTCGCGAGCGCAGAAAGACGACCGTCCAACGCCGTGCTGGGTATGCCGCGGCAGCGCGTAATGCTGCTCGACGCCGACCCCGACCTCGCTGAGGGCATTCCCGGCGAGGAGCTCGAGCTGGCACGGCAGCACGCCGTCGCCCGCGTTCTGCAGCTCGATGGCCCAATCTGGAACCCGGAGCCGGTCATCCAAGCAAGTGAGCCGGGTTCGCTCGGCCTGTTCCAGCTCGAAGGACTGATGATTCGGCGGGTTAGGGTGGGCAAGCGCTTGGCCTGCGAGCTTCTCGGCCCCGGGGACATCGTCCGGCCGTGGGACGCCGACGGCGAGTACGACCCGCTCCCCATCTCCCTGGACTGGCTCGTGGTCCGTCCCACGCGGCTCGCCGTGCTCGACACCGCCTTCGCCCTCCGGGTCGCCCGGTGGCCTCAGATAACCGCTCATTTGCTTGGCCGCATCGCCCAGCGGGCGCGCAACCTAGCGCTCGCCCAGGCGGTAACCCACCTCCCACGGACGCACCCCCGGCTGTTGATGCTGTTCTGGATCCTGGCCGATCGCTGGGGCACGGTCAGTGGCGAAGGGGTTCGGGTCAACTTACCCCTAACCCACGAAACCCTGGCGATGCTCGTGGGAAGCCGCCGTCCCACCGTCACGATCGCGCTTCAGCGGCTGGCCCGCGCCGGTTTGCTGATTCGTGAGAGCAACAACCGCTGGCTCCTCACCACCCGCGCGATTGAACTACTCGCCCATCCCGAGAGGCTCGGCGTACCCGAGGACGAAACCCGGTCCGAGCAGCTCGTGCCGCCCAGGGCCGGCGTGCCTTAACCCCGGCCTACCTGCCTGCGGGCGTCGTCGATGCTCGCCGCCAGTTCTGACACCGCAGGCTTGATGGCCGCGGCATCGATGTCGGCGTACCCGAGGACGAGTGCGGGCGCCGCGGTGCCACGCCCCTCGAGTGCGATGCCGCGCGCGTCGGCCGCGGCGAGCACCGCCGCTTCGTCGAGCTCGTGCGGGAGCTCGACGACCGCATAGAGGCCGGCGGCGGCGCCACGCACGGTGAGCTCGGGCAGCTGGGTGGCGAGCGCGCCGAGCAGCGAGGCTCGCTGCTGCCGGTAGCGGCGGCGCTGGCGGCGGAGGTGGCGGTCGAGTTCGCCTCGCTCGATCAGGTCCGCGAACGCCAGCTGCACGATCGGGCTGGGGATCGTGCCCGCGGTCTCCTGGAAGGAGAGGATCGCCTCGCGCAGGTGTGTGGGGAAGGCGATCCAGCCGAGCCGGAGGCTCGGGGCAACCGTCTTGCTCGACGACCCGGCGTAGATGACATGCTCGGGGGCGAGCCCCTGCAGTGAACCGATCGGGTGGTGGTCGTAGCGGTACTCGGCGTCGAAGTCGTCCTCGATCACCAGACGCCGACCCCCCCGGGCCCAGTCGAGGATCGCCGTGCGTCGCTCGGGCGAGAGCACCGCGCCGCTCGGGTACTGGTGTGCGGGGGCGACCGCTACCGCGTCCACGGCCTCGCTTCTGAGATCGTCGACGCGCAGCCCTTCGTCGTCGACGGGCACGGACACGGGGCGCAGACCGGCCGCCGTGGCCGTCTCTGCCACACCCGACCAGCCGGGGGCTTCGATCGCGATCCGTTGCGCGCCCCGCCCCGCGAGGGCGCGCCAGATCAGGCTGAGGCTGTGTCGCGTGCCGCTCGTAATCACGAGCTGCTCGGGCGCGGCCTGTACCCCACGGACCCGACCGAGGTAGGCGGACAGCGCGGTTCGCAACTCGAGCGTTCCGTCGGGATCCGGGAGCCCGAGCCGTTCGTCGGGCGTCTCGCGCAGCACCCGCGCGAGGGCGGCCGACAGCGTCCGTCGCGGGATCTGTCCGAGCGCGGGGCGGAACGGGCTCAGGTCGTAGCGGATGCGCGGCGCGCGCGCCGGTGTCGGAGTGGGCCGGCTCGCCGGGGCGACGGCCGGAGCCACGCGAGTGCCGCCGCCACGAGCCGTATGCAGGTAGCCCTCGGCGGCGAGCTGTGAATAGGCGTCGACGACCACGCCGCGCGACACGCCGAGCTCGGTGGCCAACTCGCGGGTTGACGGCAGTCGTTCGTCCGCAACCAGGCGCCCGCCACGAATGGCATCGCGCAGCGCGTGCTCGAGGCGGGCCCTGAGCGAGCGCCCCGGGGCTCGCCCGAGGTCGATGTGGAGATCCATTTGGCCCCACATTCTATGTGCAATTTGGCTCTGGTATTCGAGCCAAGCCAGCGTAGGGTTGCGACCATGTCAACCACTGCCATTCCAAGGACAAGAGTGCGCCGCGTCCCCTCCCGCGCCGTATACGACCGCGCGGCGATCGACGAGATCCTTGATGAGGCGATGATCGCCCACCTCGGATTCGTCCACGAGGGCCAGCCGTTCGTGATCCCGACGCTACACGCGCGGGTTGGCGACACCGTCTACTTCCACGGCTCTGCCGCGAGCCGCGCCATCCGGACGCTCAGCTCAGGTGTCGCCGCGTGCCTGACCGTCACGCTCCTCGATGGTCTCGTCCTGGCCCGGTCGGCGTTTCACACCTCCCTGAACTACCGATCGGTCGTGATGCTCGGGAGCGCCACTGCGGTCGCAGGGCCCGACGAGCGCCGCCTCGCGCTCCAGGCGTTCATGGAGCGCCTGATCCCGGGACGCTGGGTCGAGGTGCGCCCGCCCAGCGCCAAGGAGCTCAAGGGCACCCGCGTTCTCGCCCTGCCGCTGGACGAAACCTCCGCCAAGGTGCGCACCGGACCCCCCGAGGATGACCGGAGCGACTTGGAGCTTCCGGTCTGGGCCGGCGTAATCCCACTGCACACGACCGCCGGCGCCCCCATTCCAGACCGTCTGACACCGCCTCAGAGCACGGCGTCCGTCGCCGTTACCACCTGGACGCCGCAACGCAAAACCAACACCCCAAGGAGCATCGCATGAGCACCAATCGTCGTTCACGCACGCGCCGGACGATCGACCGGATCAAGAGCATCTGGTCAGAGCTCGGCTACGCCCAGCGCCGTCTGTTCGAGATCCGCACCGGCGTGCCGCAGCGCTAGTCCCCTCACTACTGCGGGATTGAACCGTTTCCTGGCCGCGCCGGGTCTAACCCGGCGTGAATAGAGACGAAAGGGACAGCATGATTGTTAGTGACGGACGCGCCGAGACCGTGGGTCCCGAGCTCGAGGGCATGCAGCACGCCACCTTTGCGGCTGGGTGCTTCTGGGGTGTCGAGGCGGCATTCCGCGAGATCGAGGGGGTCGTGGCGACGCGGGTCGGCTATACCGGCGGAACCACTTCTGACCCCACCTACGAGCAGGTCTGCTCGGATACCACCGGGCATGCCGAGGCGGTACAGGTGTGGTTTGACCCCCAGGTCGTGAGCTTCGACGAGCTGCTGGATACGTTCTGGTCGATCCACAATCCCACCACCCGCGACAGGCAGGGGTGGGATTTCGGCAGTCAGTACCGCTCGGCGATCTTCTTCCACGATGCCGACCAGGAGCAGGTAGCCGTCGCCTCGCGTGATAACCACCAGCGCACACTGGCCAGACCGATCGTGACCCAGATCGTGCCGGCATCGCCGTTCTATGACGCTGAGGAGTACCACCAGCGGTACTTCGAGAAGCACGGCGGCGCGGCCTGTGCTACGACGATCCGCTAGGCGCTTCAGCCCTCCTCGAGCCTCAGGTATGGCTCGAGGAGGGCACGCAGCCGCATCCGTCCGCGATGCAGCCGGCTCTTGAATCCGGCCTCACCGACGCCGACGATCTCGGCGGCATCTCGTGTCGATAGACCCTCGATGTCACGCAGGACCACGGCGGCGCGCCAGTCGGCGGGCAGCTCGTCAAGGGCTCGCTCGAGCGTTCGCTCGAATTCGCGGTCAAGCGTCTGGGCTTCGGGACCGAAGTCCGGCGACTCCGCCACCGAGACGATCAGGTCCTCGCGATCCGGATCTCCCTCGGCACGCCGGGGCGGGCGGCGCGCGAGCCGCCGCTGGGCCTCGTTGAACGCGATCCGGTAGAGCCACGTAGAAAACTGCGAGCGCTCCTCGAATCGCGCCAGGCCTCGCCAGGCGCGCAGGAAGACTTCCTGGGCAACCTCATCGGCCTCGTCCGCATCAAGCCCAAAGCGCCGAAGTGCGCCGTACACGCGATCGGCGTGACTTGCAACAAGCTGCGCGAACGCGTCCTCGTCGCCCGCGCGGGCCTCGCGAATCAGGTCATGCTCGGAGCTCGCGGCGCCGCTCACCGCGCGGTTATAGCGCCTCGCTACCGGGCGCCACGCGAACGTGGCGCCCGGTACAGCGCGATCAGTTCCGCCCTAGTGCTCGTCCAGCTCGAGCGAGCAGGAGTTGATGCAGTACCGCTCCCGGGTCTCGCCGGGGCCGTCGGGGAACACGTGACCGAGGTGGCCGCCACAAGCGGCACAGTTGACCTCGATCCGATGCATCCCGTAGCTGAAGTCGTCGACCAGGTCGACGTTGGCCCGGTCCGCCGGCTCGGTGAAGCTCGGCCAGCCGGTCCCCGAGTCGAACTTTGTCTCGGAGGAAAACAGCTCGGCGCCGCAGCCGGCGCAGCGATAGGTGCCCTCACGCTTCTCGTCGAAGTACTTCCCGGTGAACGCGCGTTCGGTTCCGTGGCCGCGTAGCACCTCGTACTGAGCGGGGGTTAGCTGCTCCCGCCACTGGCGGTCGGTCTTCTCGACCCGCGGGGTGGCGGCCTGGTTATCGATGTGAGTCTCGTTGTTCATGCCTTGTTTGACCCGGCACACCGCCGGAACGGTTCAATCAAGCTCGGTGAGTCGCGCGCGTACCGATGCGGCGATCGTCATAGGGCCCGCGCTGCCGCCGGGCGCGGCGAGGCGATGGAGGGCATCCACGGTCCGGCGCAGATCGTCGAGCAGGCGGCGACAGCGTTCGCACTGGCTTACGTGGTGTTCGATCCGCCTGCGTGCGTCCGGACCGAGTTCGCCGTCCAGATAGTCCGACATGCGCCCGCGCGCCCACCGGTGGTCCCGCCGAAAGCCGTCTCGATCCAGCACGCCGCTCATTACACCTCAGACCCAGTCCGCCGCGAAAAGGTTCGCGGCGAGCCTGACATAGGATCGCGATGTGGTCAGGAGTGGCGGAGTATCGAGCGGAAGGAGCCGAGATGGAGCATCAGGTATGCGCAGCTGACGGGAGACGGATTCAGGTGCTCGACCGCGGCGCGCCGGACGGGCCGGCGGTTCTCGTGCACAACGGCACACCAAACTCGCGCCTGCTCTATGAGCCCTCGGTCCGGTTGGCCGAGAGGCAGGGGATCCGCATGCTCAGCTATGACCGGCCCGGCTACGGCGGCTCCGATCGAGACCCCGACCGGTCGGTGGCCAGCTGCGCGCAGGATGTGCGGGCGATCGCCGACGCGCTCGGCATCGAGCAACTTGCGGTGTGGGGAATCTCAGGCGGCGGGCCTCACGCCGTCGCGTGTGCTGCGCTCCTGCCCGATCTCGTCCCCGCGGTCGCGGTTCTCGCCTCAATTGCTCCCTGGGGCGCAGAGGGACTCGACTACTTCGAGGGCATGGGCCGCGAAAACGTCGAAGACTGGGAGCTGACACTCCGGGACCCGGCCGCAGGGCGGGCCAAGCACGAGCAGGATCGGGTCGAGACTCTCGCGGCAAGGCCGGACACGATCTACACGACGATGGAGACGCTGCTCTCGCCCGTCGATCGCGCGGCCCTCACGCCGACGCTCACACAGTTCCTCTACGAGTCGGCCCAGCTCGGGCTGACGCCGGGCGCAGACGGATGGTGGGACGACGACTTGGCGTTCATCGAGCCCTGGGGATTCGAGCCCGAGCAAATCCGGACTCCGGTCCTATTGCTCCACGGACGTCAGGACCATTTCGTGCCCTTCACCCACGGCGAGTGGCTGGCTCGCCACATCCCAGGCGTCGAGGCGCGGCTTTCGGCCGACGACGGCCATCTCACGCTGATCGAGAACCACCTCGAAGGTGTGCACGAGTGGCTGCTCCAGTGGCTCCTCCGCTGAGCTGAACCCAAGGTGCGCTGTTGGTCTTCATCGGTCCTGGGCGTCGGCGCATGAAGGCCGCACTCTACGACCCCGCCAATCACCGGGCTCTGGCCGGAGCCGCCTGGAGCGCGGGCGCGGCCCGGGCCGGGATCGCAGAGCTCATGTCGGATGCGGCCTCGGCGTGTGGGGGCCCGCAGCGGCTTTGGCCCAACGCACGTGAGGACCTCGAGGGTGATGCCGATGTTCCCTATCGCAGCGTCTATTTCGGTGCTGCCGGCATGGGCTGGGCCCTGCAGCGTCTGGCCGGCGAGGGCTTCGGCCCGGAGCTCCCGGGAGCGGTGGAGATGTTGGCCGGACTCCCGGAGGAGTGCTGCCGCGATCCAGAGCTCGTCGACAGCGCCCCCGGTCCCGGGCCGGCGGTCTCGCTGCTGTTCGGCGAGAGCGGGATACGCCTGGCCGCGCACGCCGCCGGCGCGGTCACCGACCTCGATGCGCTTGCGGCGTGCGTGGCCCGGGGCCGCGCCGGCCCGACTCGGGAGTTGTGTTGGGGCTCTCCGGGCACAATGACGGCGGCACTCGCGATCTGGCGGCAAACCGGGGAGTCGCGCTGGCGACAGTTATGGCTCGACATCGGAGTCGCCTTGCTTGTGGCAAGCTGCCTGCGGGGCGACGCGCGATTCCCATTTCTCGCGGCCCACTAGACGGCACCGCCTCACGCGGCGATGATCACCGGAGTGGATGATCGACGTCGACGGGCGGCAGGTCGCGCACCTCGTCCTTGGTCAGGGTCAGCCTGATCGTGTCGCCGACTCGCGTCGCTGCGCCGATGGGGATCGCGACCCGCTTCTGGCCCCAAAGGTGACCCTCCTGAAGGAGGATGTGCGTGACATGGTGATCGTCGACCTCGATCACCAGACCCTCGACTCGCCCGATCTCCCCGTCGGTGGCGTGCACACGCTCGCCGCGGCGAACATCCGCCTCGCCGAATGGGACCGAAGGGCGCTTTTCCACCTCCGGATGCGACCTCATGAGAGGCATGCTCGCCGGACCGTAACCGCCCCTATGCAGGCTCCATAAGGGCAGCACGAGAGTGTCTTTGGAGTCATAGCCGATCACATCGCTTGATGCAGGAAGGAAGTCGGTCTCCTCGGCGGGTTCGAACTCGGCGAACTGAGCCCGGGTACAGGTCAGCTCGATCGGCTTCCCTGCCGAGGCCACGTAGCGGATCGGTACGAGATGGCCCCCCGCTCGCCGGTGATGCGGTTCGACAACGAGATGCGTGACCGCCTGCGCCACGGGATCCACGACGACGCGGCTTAGAACACCGCAGGGGCCATCCGAGCAAGCGACCTCGGCTCCGATGTCGAACTCCGCTGCTGGACTCATCACTCACCTCTCGTTGTCCGGCCGGGAACACTGACACGATGCGCCGATCCCGCATCAGCCTATCCGTTCTTCACAAGGGCGCCGGGGGGCGCGTCACGTTGCGGGTCGAGACGTCAACCTCGACGCGGCGAGATGTCAACCTCAGACGCGGCGATCAGTACGATCATGGCGCCATCAAACAGGAGGAGCCGAGGTTGAACGTTCCATTCGTACCCGGGGCGCAGCCGCACAGCAGCCGGCCACACGAGGGACTCCCGGCGTCGCACGTCGGGCCCCCCCATCCGGCACGCCCCCTTCCACTACACCTGACCCAGACGGTCGGCGACGGGACCGTCACGATCACCGGGATCCTCAAGGCGCTCCACGGGAGCTCGGACGTGCTTCCCGAGCGGGTCAGGCCGAAAGGCGAGCCCACCGAAGAGTCCGAGACCCGGCCAACGGCGAAGGCCCGTCGCAACGGACCGCGACGCCGCGGCCGCTGACGGGCTCGACCGAGAGGGTCCGTATCCCGGGGAGCGATCCTTCCAGCGCGGACGCGCAGGTCGAAAGGCACCAGTGGATCTGGCGGCGTGGCGGCGTGACGGGCACGAGCGACTGCCGCGTGAGGCGGCTCAGCGCCTGATCGGTCGTCACCTCGTGGCAGTCCTGCAGGAAGAGATCCCGGATCACGTCGGGGTGGACGCCGACAGTGCTCGGTGTGCCTCCCCAGCTCGTCCGACTCGCTGAGAGCGCTGCGCATCCGGGAATACGGCGGCTGGC
>Ga0335073_10000750_pt1 | contig 42391 bp, 37 predicted proteins | sample Lox_Sample_22_FD_207093 | JGI IMG/M metagenome (GOLD analysis project Ga0335073, IMG submission 207093) | Soil microbial communities from Loxahatchee National Wildlife Refuge, Florida, United States - Lox_Sample_2.2 | ecosystem: Environmental > Terrestrial > Soil > Wetlands | place: USA...
TGCTCAAGGACTCTCTGGTCGCTGTGTACCGAGCGATGCCGGCTGCGGATCCCGCGCACTACGTCCGCGGACAGTACGAGGGCTACCGGTCGATTGATGGCGTCGCGCCCGACTCGACCACGGAGACGTACGCGGCTCTGCGCCTGGAGATCGACAATTGGCGTTGGTCGGGCGTCCCGTTCTTCCTGCGCACTGGGAAGTGCCTCCCCGCCACCCAGACCGAGCTCCGGGTCGTATTCCGCCGGCCGCCGAGGCTGGGCTTCACCGGCTGGTCCCGCGCGCCTGAACCCAGCCAGCTGATCGTCAAGATGGATCCGTCGACCGGGATCCGATTCCTGGTCGATGCCCAGCGGCACCAGGCAGTCGAACCCGAGCAGATCAGCTTGGACATGGAGTTCGCCCAGGAGGGTGGCGAAGGCGCCACTCCCTACGAGGTACTCCTGCATGCCGCCCTCGTCGGCGACAGCAAGCGCTTCACCCGTCAGGACGGCGTGGAGCAATGCTGGCGAGTGATGACTCCGCTGCTCGAGCAGCCACCACCGGTGCATCCATATCCGAAGGGCTCATGGGGCCCCGCGGAGGCCGACAAGGTCCTCGAAGGTCACGGCCGCTGGCACGAGCCCTGGCTGGTGGCATGAGTGACTACGACGTCATCGTGATCGGCAGTGGTGCCGGCGGCGGCACGCTGGTTCGCCACCTGGCCCCGTCGGGCAAGCGGATCCTCCTGCTCGAGCGAGGCGGCTGGCTCCCGCGCGAGCCCCAGAACTGGCAGGCCCAGGACGTGTTCGTCGACGGTCGCTACATCTCGCCAGACACCTGGCATTACGCTGATCTCACCCCGTTCCAGCCGCAGGTGCACTACTTCGTGGGCGGCGCGACCAAGCTCTACGGCGCCGCGCTCTATCGGCTGCGGGCGGAGGACTTTGGCGTGCTTCGCCACAGGGACGGCATCTCGCCGTCCTGGCCCATCTCCTACGCCGATATGGAGCCCTATTACACCCGGGCCGAGCGGCTCTACCAGGTGCACGGAGTTCGCGGCGAGGATCCGACCGAGCCACCAGCCAGCGCGCCCTATCCGTATCCGGCGGTCTCGCACGAGGCACGCATCCAGCAGCTCTCCGACGACCTCGCCAAAGTGGGGTTGCATCCGTTCCACGCGCCCTGCGGGGTCATGCTCGACGAGGGCAACATGCCCTACAGCCGGTGCGTTCGCTGTGACAACTGCGACGGATTCCCGTGCGTCGTGCACGCGAAGTCCGACGCCGAGGTGATCGCCGTACGGCCCGCGCTCGAACACCCCAACGTCACGCTGCTCCTCCACGCCGAGGCGACCCGCCTGGAGTGCAACCCGGCCGGCACGGCCGTCACCGGCGTGGTCGTGAGTCGCGACGGTGACACCCAGACGTTCACAGGCGACGTGATCGTCGTCTCGTGCGGCGCCGCCAACAGCGCCAAGCTGCTCCTAGCCTCCGCGTGCGACAGCCATCCGCACGGGCTGGCCAACGGCTCGGATCAGGTGGGGCGCAACTACATGTTCCACAACAGCCAGGCCGTGCTCGCGCTCTCCCGGGAAGAGAACCCGACGGTCTTTCAGAAGACGCTCGGCGTCAACGACTTCTACTTCTCGGGAGGCGACGACTACGAGTACCCGCTCGGGAACATCCAGATGGTCGGCAAGTCACAGGCGCCGATGTTCCGCGGCGAGAAGCCGGGCGAAACGCGCTTTGCCCCGACCTGGTCGCTTGAGGAAGTCGCACGGCACGCGGTCGATTTCTGGCTCTCCACCGAGGATCTGCCACAGCCCGGCAACCGGGTCACGCTCGCGCGCGACGGCAGCATCGTGATCGATTACAAGCCCACGAACGACGCACCCAAGGAGCGTCTCTTCGACAAGCTCAAGGAGATGCTCGCCGAGTTGGGCATGCACCATGACCATCTTCTCCCCCACCACGCCTACCTCAAGAACGAGATCCCAGTGGCCGGCTGCGCCCACCAGGCGGGCACCGTCAGGTTCGGCAACGACTCCGACAGCTCCGTCCTGAACAGCGACTGCCGCGCCCACGAGCTCGACAACCTGTACGTCGTCGACACAAGCTTCTTCCCGAGCATCGGCGCGGTCAACCCGGCGCTCACCGCGATGGCCAACGCGCTGCGCGTCGGCGACCACCTGCTCGAGCGTCTCGGCGTAACCCTGCCCCAGCCGGAGGCCGTCAATGCCGGATAACGGAGACAAGCGCAATGTCGTCATCGTCGGCGGGGGCTTCGCGGGCCTTGCTTGCGCCCAGCGACTGGCCGAGCACGACGACATCGACGTCACGCTGATCGACCGCAACAACTACCACCAGTTCCAGCCCCTGCTCTACCAGGTCGCGACTTCGCTGCTCGCGCCAACCGACATCGCGAACTCGTTGCGAGAGGTGTTCGCCGGTCAGGACAACGTCGACGTGAAGTTGGCCGAGGTCACCGCGATTGACCCCGCCCGCCGCACTGTCACCACCGCGGACGGCGACAGCTGGACGGGCGATGCACTCGTTCTGGCGGCGGGATCTCAACCGAACTTCTTCGGAACTCCCGGAGCCGCCGAGTACACGTTCCCGCTCTACTCGCTCGACGACGCCACGACGCTGCGGTCGCGCATCCTCGGCCTGCTCGAGCAGGTTGACCGCAATCCGACCCTCGTGGATCGAGGAGCGCTGAACTTCGTCATCGTCGGCGGCGGTCCGACCGGCGTCGAGGTCGCCGGAGCGCTCGCCGACATGATCAACATCACGGTGCCCGTCGAGTACCGCACCCTCGACGCGAGCACCGCGCACATACATCTGCTCGACTACGGCGACGCGTTGCTGCGCGCGTTCTCCGAGAAGGCGCATGGCTACGTGGCCAAGGTTCTCCAGGAGCGCAAGGTCGATCTGAACCTGCACACCGGCGTCAAGGAGGTCGGACCCGGTCACGCGCTGCTCTCAGATGGCACCGTCGTGGCGACTCGATGTGTGATCTGGGGCGGGGGGATCGCCGGCGCCGCGATCGGCTCGGATGACGGCTCGATCGCGCGCGGCAAGGGCGGACGCATCGACGTCGCACGCGATCTCACACTGCCCGGCAGCCTCGGCGTCTACGTGGTTGGCGACATCGCCAACATCCCCGATGTCAGTACCGACGGCCAAACTCTTCCGCAGCTGGGATCGGTCGCTCAGCAGAGCGGCCGGTGGGCGGCCGACAACATCGTCGCCGACTTCGAGGGCAAGCCGCGAACGGACTTCGCCTACAAGGACAAGGGCATCATGGCAATGATCGGCCGGAAGGCCGCGATCGCCGAGGTCGGCGAGCGCCACCACGAGGTCCATGGACAGCTCGCGCATGTCGCGTGGCTCGGGGTGCACGCGGCACTGATGACCGGCACCCGGGCAAAGCTCGAGGCGGTGATCGATTGGTGCTGGGACCGGTTCACCGAGACCGGCGGCCCACACGTCCTCGATCGCGGCGACGCGGCGCAGATCGACTGGGAGGATGACCCGGTGGTGGCCAACTCGGCGGACACCCCGGCGTCAGCCGGCTGAGCACCATGGCGAACGATCTGGCCCGCTGGCAGTTCGCCACCACGAGCATCTACCACTTCTTCTTCGTGCCGGTCACGATCGGCCTGGCCTTCCTGGTCGCGATCCTGCAGACCGCCTGGTACCGAACCGGTAATCCCGAGCACAAGCGGATGACCCGCTTCTTCGGGACGCTCCTGCTCATCAACGTCGCCATCGGGGTGGTGACCGGGCTGGTTCAGGAGTTCGAGTTCGGGATGAACTGGTCGACCTACTCGCGGTACGTCGGCGGCGTGTTCGGTGCGCCGCTGGCGATGGAGGGTCTGGCCGCCTTCTTCCTCGAGTCCACGTTCCTCGGCCTGTGGCTGTTCGGTTGGGACCGGCTGCCCAAACGAATCCATCTGGCGTGTATCTGGGCGGTGTCGATCGGCTCGATGCTGTCGGCCCTGTTCATCCTCATAGCCAACTCGTGGATGCAGCACCCGGTCGGCTACCGGATCGACAAGGCGGGTAACGCGCAGCTCAAGAACGTGTGGGCGCTGTTCGTGAACCCGACGTTCGTGTGGGGCTACGCGCACGTGATTCTCGCCTCGCTCATAACCGGCTGCCTGGTGATGCTCGCGGTGTCCGCGTGGCACCTGCGCCGGCGAGTCCACGTCGAACCATTCCAGCGCTCGGCCAAGGTGGCGCTGATCGTCCTGATCCCGACAATGGTCATCCAGCTGTCGGTCGGCAACCAGCTCGGAGTCATCGAGGCTCACTACCAGCCGATGAAGATTGCCGCCGCCGAGGCGCAGTGGACCAACTGCAAGCCCTGCTCGTTCTCGGCCTTCCAGATCGGCGGCGGCGCCAACGACAAAACGCCGACCGAGATCATCCCGATCCCGCACCTGCTGTCGATCCTCGCCACCGGCACATGGAGCGGAGCGGTGACGGGCCTGACCCAGCTCCAGCACGAGTACCAGGCCAGGTACGGGCCGGGCAACTACGTGCCGGATGTGTTCATTCAGTACTGGTCGATTCGGGTGATGGCCTATCTGGCCAGCGCGGTCCTGCTCCTCGCGCTGTGGGGCGGCTGGCTGATCTACCGGGGGAAATTGCACAGCTCCCGGATATTCCTGTGGCTCTCGATCTGGGCGGTGGTCACGCCGTTCCTCATGAACACCGCGGGCTGGCTGCTCACCGAGAGCGGCCGTCAGCCCTGGATCGTCCAGGGCCTCCAGAAGACCGCGGTGGCGAACTCACCCTCGGTCAGCGTCACCGAGATCTGGATCAGCCTGATCGCGTTCGTCCTCGCCTACATCGTGCTCGCCGCCGCCGACCTCGGGCTGATGCTCCACTACTCGCGCCGCGGCCTGGCCGATGCCGACGGCGAGGGCGCCGAGACACCCGCGGGCGCGGCCCCTGCCCTTACCTACTGACATGCAGCTACACACCATCTGGTTCCTCATCATCGCCGTCTTCTGGGTCGGTTTCTTCGTGCTCGAGGGGTTCGACTTCGGCGTCGGCGTGCTGCACAGGGTGATCGGCCGCGACGACGCCGAGCGTCGCGTCGCGATCAACACGATTGGCCCCTGGTGGGACGGCAACGAGGTGTGGCTGATCGTCGCCGGCGCGGCCATGTTCGCGGCCTTCCCCGGCTGGTACGCGACGATGTTCTCGGCGCTGTACCTCGCGTTGGTGCTCGTGCTGTTGGCCCTGTTCGCGCGCGGGGTGTCGTTCGAGTACCGGGGCAAACGCGAAAGCGCGCGCTGGCGCGCCGGCTGGTCGTGGGCGCTGGCCATCGGTAGCGCACTGACGCCGCTGCTGATCGGCGTGGGCCTCGGCGACCTGCTGCACGGCCTTCCGATCAACGCCCAGCACAACTTCACGGGGACCTTCTTCGACCTGCTCACGGGCTACGGGCTGATGACCGGGGTGACGCTGCTGACTCTGTGCCTGCTGCACGGCGCGACCTTCCTGGCGCTGCGCACCACCGGCGAGATCCGCGACCGGGCCCGCGCAGCCGGCCGCCGGATTGGCGTGGTGGCGTTCGTCGTCAACCTGGCGTGGGTGGTCTGGACGCTGGTCGTGATCGGCGGCGGCACGCTCCCCGAGCCGACCCAGATCTTCGGGCTGTTCGGTGTGATATTCGCCACGGCGCTCGCGCGCACCGGCTACGACGGCTGGGCCTTTGCCGCCTCGGCGTTCGCGATCGCGGCGGCGATCGGCCAGATGTTTATCTCGCTCTTCCCGAACGTGATGGTCTCGAGCACGAACCATGCCTTCGACCTGACCGTCAACAACGTGGCCGCGGGTCACTACCCGCTGGTGGTGATGACCGTGGTGGCGCTGCTCGTGCTGCCGTTCGTGTTGCTCTACCAGGGCTGGTCATTCCACGTGTTCCGCCAGCGCGTGAGCGCCCCACCGAGCTAGCACCGTGCGCGCACTCGACCCCCGGCTCGTCCGGCGCACGCAGTCAGCGCGGCCGCTCCTGACCGTCGACGTCGCGCTCGGGATCGCCACGGCGCTGGCCGTGCTGCTCCAGGCGACAATGCTCGCGCGCATCATCGCCCGGGCTTTCGACGGCGCCCCGGTAAGGCACCTGTGGCCCGAGTTCGCGGTCCTCCTGGCCGCGTTCGCGCTACGTGGCGCGTGCGTCTGGGGAATGGAGGTCGCGGGCCGGCGGGCGGCCTGGAGCGTCCTCTCCGAGCTTCGCCTTGCGCTGGTGCAAAAGCGTCTGCGTTCCCAGCCGATCGCCACCGACGGCGCGAACGGAGCCGAGCTGGCGGCCGTTGCCGTTCAGGGCGTCGAAGGCCTCGAGGGCTACTTCGCGCGGTACCTCCCCCAGGCTGTCCTCGCCTCGGTGGTGCCGTTCATGGTGATCGCCTGGGTCGCGTTCGTGGACTGGGAATCTGCCCTGATCATGCTGCTCACGCTGCCCCTGGTGCCCATCTTCATGTGGCTGATCGGTCGATACACGGAGCAGCGCACGCAGGAACGCTGGCATGCACTGCGCCGCCTCTCTAGTCACTTTCTCGACGTGGTACGCGGGCTGCCCACGCTTCGCGCCTTCGGACGAGCGGGCGACGAGGTCGCGGTGCTGAGTCAGGTGAGCGAGCGCTACCGGACAACCACGATGGAAACCCTGCGCGTCAGTTTCCTGTCCGGGTCCGTGCTGGAGCTAGCGGCGACGCTCGGCGTGGCCCTCGTCGCCGTGACGGCCGGCGTGCGTCTGGTCGGCGGCGACCTGGGCCTGCAGGCCGGCATGACCGTGATCGTGCTCGCGCCGGAGCTCTACCTGCCGTTCCGCAGGCTCGGCGCGGAGTACCACGCGAGCGCCGATGGACTCGCCGTCGCCGAGCGGATGCTCTCCCTCCTCGACGCTCCGGATGCCGTTCCGAGCGCGGGCTCGCGCCAGCCACCGCGTCCCGCGGTCGCTTCGGTGCGCATCGAGCAGGTGTCGTTCTCCTATCCGGCCCGCGACGTCCCGGTGCTCGACCGGCTCGACCTGGAGATCTGGCCGGGTGAGGTGGTGGCGCTCGTGGGCGAGAGCGGCGCCGGCAAAAGCACCGTCGCGGCGCTGCTGCTTGGCCTGCTCGCGCCAACGTCGGGACGGATCTCCGTGAACGGCGTCGACGTGGCCGACTGTGATCTTGCCGCTTGGCGTCGCGGTACCGCTTGGGTGCCACAGCACCCGACGCTGATGCGTGGCACCGTCGCCGACAACATCCGCCTCGGCGATACGAGCGCATCCGAGACCCGGGTCATCGAGGCGGCTTCGCTCGCCGGGGCGGATGGGTTCATCTCGCGTCTGCCACGTGGGTACGAGACGCCGGTCGGCGCCGGGGAGCGTTCGCTATCCCCCGGCGAGCGCCGGCGGATCGCGCTGGCGCGTGCCTTCCTGCGCGACGCGCCGTTCGTGATTCTCGATGAGCCCACGGCCGATCTCGATCCCGCCAGCGTCGGCGTCGTGTCCGCCGCGGTAGACCGTCTCCGGGAGGGACGAACCATGCTGCTCATCGCCCATCGCCCCGAGCTCGTGCGCCACGCCGACCGCGTCGTCGCGCTGGCCGAGGGCGCGGCCGTGCCCGACGCCGAGCGGAGGGCGGCGTGATCGCTACGCTCGGCGCGCTGTTGCGGCTTGCGCCGGCGCCGCGGTGGCGCCTGGCCGGCGCAGCGCTGCTCGGCGCGCTGACCGTGCTCTTCGGCGTCGGGCTGATGGCCACCGCCGGCTACCTGATCGCGCGCGCGGCCGAGCGTCCGGCCATCCTGTCGTTGGAGGTGACGATCGTCGCGGTCCGCTTCTTCGGTGTCGGCCGGCCCGTCGTGCGCTACCTCGAGCGCCTCGCCTCGCACGATCTGGCGCTCCGAGTCCTCGGCCACGTCCGCACCGCGTTCTACGCGCGGATCGAACCGCTCGCCCCGGCCCAGCTCTCCTCGTATCGCGACGGCGATCTCCTATCCCGGATGGTCGCCGACGTCGACGCCCTGCAGAACCTGTACCTGCGCGGCCTCGAGCCACCGCTGGTGGCGCTCCTGGCCGGCGCGATCTCGGTGGGCGTGGCCGCGGCGGTGCTCCCGGCCGCTGGCCTCGTCCTCGCCACCGGGTTGCTCGTGGGCGCCGTCGTCGTTCCCGCGGTTTCCGCGTGGGTCGGTGTCCGTGCCGGGCGCAGGCAGGCCGCCGCGCGCGGCGCGCTCACCGCCGAGCTGATCGAGCAGATGCGTGCCGCCCCCGAGCTCGCGGCCTACGGAGCCGAGGCGAGCGCGCTCGAGCGAATCGGCTCGGCCGACGCGACGCTCGTCCGCCTGGCCAGGCGCGACGCGGTGGCCGCGGGCGCCGGCGATGGCCTCGGGCTGCTGGTAACGGGGATGACGGTCGTGAGCGTGCTCGCCGTCGCGGCGCAGGCGTCCGCGGACGGCCGCCTCGATCGGGTGTTGGTAGCACTGCTGTCGCTGCTGGCGCTCGCGTCGTTCGAAGCGGTCGCGCCGCTTCCGGCCGCCGCGCGCGAGCTCGCGGCGACGCTCGCCGCCGGCCAGCGGGTCCTGGAGCTGACCGACCGTGAGGCATCGGTACTCGATCCGGCAGTGCCCGAGCCGATCCCCGCGTGGCCGTTTGAGCTGGCGCTCGAGGACGTCTCCGCGCGTTATCCGGACCAGCCGCAGCTCGCCCTTGACGGCGTGAACCTGCAGCTGCACGCGGGCGAGCGGGTGGCGCTGGTCGGACCCAGCGGCGCCGGCAAGACGACGGTGGCGAATCTGCTGCTCCGCTTCCTCGACCCGGAGCGCGGACGGGTGACGCTGGCCGGCCGTTCACTGCGCGATTATCGCCAGGAGGATGTTCGCCGCGCGATCGCGGTCGCCGGACAGGAGTCCCACCTGTTCTCGACCAGCATCCGCAACAACGTCCGCCTGGCGCGGCCCGACGCCGGCGACACCGAGATCGAACAGGCCCTGCGCCAGGCACGGATCTGGGAGTGGGTCGATCGGCTTCCCGACGGGCTCGACACGCTCGTGGGCGAGGAGGGCCGCGAGCTCTCTGGCGGCCAGCGTCAGCGCATCGTGCTCGCGCGCGCACTGCTCGCCGACTCGCCGGTGCTCATCCTCGACGAGCCGACCGCCCACCTCGATCCCGCCACTGCCACCGAGTTGATCTACGACGTGTTCGCGGCCACGCGCGATCGCACCCTGCTATTGATCACGCATCGGGAAGAGGGGCTCGATCTCGTCGACCGCATCGTGACGCTGTGAGGAGGACGAAGTGAGACATCGAGACGCTGCCTGGCCTGTCCGAAGCATCGCGGCCGGCACCGCCGGCACGGCTGCGCTGACCCTCTTCTACGATGTCGAGCGGCGGATGCGCCCACGCCATCGCGGCCCACTCGACTACGACGACTCGCTCGTTCCGGGCAAGATCGTGGCGTCCATCATGCACCTGCCCCACGTGACCGCGCGCGAGGACTGGGACCTGGGAATGGCTCTGCGCTGGGGCTACGGCTCCGCGTTCGGACTGTGGCACGGCATCCTTCGCCGCAGGTTTGGCGAGCCCTGGGCGAGCGCGATTTTCGGAGCCACGCTCATGAGCGCCACCTTCTCGCTGTTCCCGCTCCTCGGGCGCACACCGCCGCCCTGGCGCTGGCCTCCTGACGTGATGGCCACGTGTCTGGCCAGCCACGCGGCGTACGTCACGGCGGTGGCGGCGACGGACGATTCGGCCCGCCGCCTCTGAGACTCACCGATGGTTCCCGGGTCGAACATTTGTCCAGCCGACGTCGTATCGGCTCAACTCCTGGGTAGAGCCGGGCCAGATCCGCTCCCGCGAGTTCCGTCCGAGGTGTGGGAGTCCAGCCGCAGGAGGTAACCATGTCCCACGGCGCGGTTTCTTGCAATTGGCGCTCCGCGGGAACGGCAGGTGAGGGAGGAAGCATTGCTCGAGAGGCTGGCAGACAGCCACGGCGGCAATGCACGCCGGCGCAGCAGACCGTCGATGGCTGAGCAGCGCTCGAGACCTCGCGCCTGCTCGGCCATCCGGTCGCGCCGGTCCTCGGGGTAGAACCTGACGATGACGAGGGTTCGCGCGTAATCGTGCAGGTGCTCGAACTGCCCCGCACCCCTCAGTCCGATGCGCTCGGCGTGGCGATGCGGTGAACCTACTGCTCTACGGCATCGTGGAATGGAGCACCCACCCACCGGACGAGGGTGGGAGTCCCCTCTCCGGGGTCGGCCTCGACGACGAGCCACTCCACGCGCTCGTGGAAGGATCACTGGCCGCGATCGTCAGCGATCACGCCGGCGCGGATCCCGAACCGGCAATCGACAGCCTGCGCGGTTACGAGTCGACGGTACGCGGGCTCATGGAACGCGACGCGATCCTGCCCGCCCGGTTCGGAACCGTGCTCCCCTCCGAGGGGGCGGTGCGCTCGCTGCTGCGCCGGCGCCGCCGGGACCTGCTCTTGAGGGTGCGGCGTGTCCGAGGAGCGGTCGAGTTAGCACTGCGCGCCAACTGGCGCGCCGGCGCCGGCATGTTGCCCGGCGCCCGACCGCCCTCCGGCACGTCCTATCTCCGCGAGCGCCTCGAGCTTCGCCAGAGCGCGCGCCGAGTAGCCAGTGAGCTCGATCCACTCGCCGCGCTCGCGCGCTCGAGCCGCCAGACGATCTCCCCGGCTCCGGATCTGCCCGTCCTGTACGCCTACCTCGTCGAGCGCGAGCGGGTCCGCGAGTTCGTGGCCATGGTGGCGCAGCTCGACGACACGCTGGACGACGTCGAGCTCATTTGCACGGGCCCCGGGCCGCCCTACAGCTTCGCCGAAGGAGCGGCGGTCTAAGGCGCCGCTGTCCGCGCCACCGCGATCCGCTCGACCCGCTCGCCTCGCCCGACCAGGACCTCGGACACCATCGCCGGCGGGAACAGGCCGTGCTCGACCACGCCGGGCATCTCCGAAAGCCACGTCGCGAGCCTGTGCGGATCCTCGAACGGACCCGTGTAGTCGGCGATCACGCCCCCATCGGGGCTGTGAGTCGCGCCCCGGAGCGTCACGGCGCCTAACCGGGCGAGGGTTCCGGCGAGCCCGAACTCGGCCAGCTCGACCGGGACCGGCGGGGTCAGGCGGTCGACCATCTTGTTCTCGGACACGATCACGACGAAGCGGTTGGTCGCCGCCGCCACCGCCTTCTCCCGGGTATGCGCGCCGCCGCCGCCCTTGATCAGCCAGCCCGACGGGTCGACCTGATCGGCGCCGTCGATCACGATGTCCAGCCGCGCCGGCGCCTCGAGCCCGGCGAACGAGACCACCTCGATGCCGAGCGCCTGGGCCGCCTGGGAAGTGGCCGGTGACGTGGCCACGCAGCGGATGTCGAGCTTGCGCGCCGCGAGGGGCGACAGCAGATACGCCGCGGTCGACCCGGTCCCTAGCCCAACCATCATGCCGTCCTGGAGGAGCTCGACGGCCGCCTCCGCGGCCCGGCGCTTCTCGCGCTCGATCTGCTCGGTGGCGGTCAGCTCGCCGCCTTCTCTTTGTGGCCGCCGAACATGTATCGCATCGCGGAGAGGACGCGGTTGGCGTAGTTGTCGAGTCCCCGCGAGGCGAACCGCGAGTACAGCGCCGTGGTCAGCACCGGCGCCGGCACGCCCTCGTCGATGGCCGCGATCGAAGTCCAGCGACCCTCGCCCGAATCGGACACGCGGCCCGAGAAGTCATCGAGGGCCGGCGACTCGAGCAGCGCCTGTGCCGTCAGGTCGAGCAGCCACGAGCTGATCACGCTCCCGCGCCGCCACACCTCGCTCACCTCGACCGTATTGATGTCGTACTCGTAGTACTCCGGGTTCTCCATCGGCGCGGTCTCGGCGTCGCCCTGCATCACCTCTTTGCCGGCGTTGGCGCGGTGCAGGATATTCAGCCCCTCGGCGTACGCAGCCATGATCCCGTACTCGATCCCGTTGTGGACCATCTTCACGAAGTGGCCGGCGCCGTTGGGGCCGCAGTGCAAGAAACCCGACTCGGACGGGCTCGGATCCCCGGTCCGCCCGGGCGTGCGCGGAGCCTCTCCCACCCCTGGCGCGAGCGAGCCGAAGATCGGATAGAGCCGCTCGACCACGTCGTCCTCGCCGCCGATCATCAGGCAGAAGCCGCGCTCGAGCCCATAGACGCCACCGCTCGTCCCCACGTCGACGTGGTGGATGCCCTTCTTGGACAGCTCGTGGGCGTGTCGGATGTCGTCGTGGTAGTGCGTGTTGCCGCCGTCGATGATCACGTCGCCGGCCTCGAACACCTCGGCCACGGCGCGAATCGTCTGCGCGGTGATGTCGCCTGCCGGCACCATCACCCACGCGGTGCGCGGCTTCTCGAGCTTGGCCGCGAAGTCCTCGAGCGAGTTGGCGCCGCCGATCCCCTCTCCCTCGAGCGTCTTGACGACGTCGGGGTTCACGTCGTACCCGACGCAGTGATGTCCGTCGTGCGTTAGCCGGCGAACGATGCCGGCACCCATCCGCCCCAGTCCGACCATTCCCAGCTGCATCGGCTTGTCCGTCGGCATGTCAATCGCTCTCCTGGGTCTCCGGGGTTAATGAAGCGTGTCAGCGCATGGCGCGGTAGCGGCGGATCAGCGCGTTCGTCGAGCTGTCGTGGTGCAGGTCGGGATCCGGTTCGCTTTCGAGCTCGGGGATGATCCGCACCGCCAGCGCCTTGCCCAGCTCGACGCCCCACTGGTCAAAGGAGTCGATCTCCCAGACCACCCCCTGTGTGAACACGCTGTGCTCGTAGAGCGCCACCAGCGTCCCGAGCGCATAAGGCGTCAGCAGCTCGGCGAGGATCACGTTGGTCGGCCGGTTGCCCTCCATCACGCGGTGCGGGACGATGTGGTCGGGCGTCCCCTCGGCGCGGACCTCCTCCTCGGTCTTGCCGAAGGCGAGCGCCTCGGCCTGAGCGAACACGTTCGACATCAGCAGGTCGTGGTGATTGCCGAGCGGGTTCAGCGTCTTGGCGAAGCCGATCAGGTCGACGGGGATCAGCTTCGTCCCCTGGTGGATCAGCTGATAGAAGCTGTGCTGGCCGTTGGTCCCCGGCTCGCCCCAGTACACGGCGCCGGTCTCGTAGTCGACGTGCCGCCCGTCGAGCGTCACGTGCTTGCCGTTCGACTCCATCGTCAGCTGCTGGAGGTACGCCGGGAAGCGCTTCAGGTACTGCTCGTAGGGCATCACGCCGTACGTCTGGGCGCCGAAGAAATCCCCGTACCAGAGCCCCAACAGTCCCATCAGCACGGGCAGGTTCTGTGCGAACGGCGTGCCGCGGAAGTGCTCATCCATCGCATGGAAGCCGGCGAGCATCTCTTTGAATCGCTCGGGGCCGATCGCCAGCATGGTCGAGAGCCCGATCGCCGAGTCCATCGAATAACGGCCGCCGACCCACTCCCAGAACCCGAACATGTTGTCGGTGTCGATCCCGAACTCGGTGACCTTCTCCGCATTCGTGGAGACGGCCACGAAGTGCTTGGCGATCGCGGCCTCGTCGCCGCCGAGGCCTTGCAGGGCCCACTCGCGCGCCGAATGCGCATTGGTCATCGTCTCGAGCGTCGTGAACGTCTTGGACGAGACGATGAACAGCGTCTCGGCGGCGTCGAGGTCGCGCGTCGCCTCCACCAGGTCGGTCGAGTCGACGTTCGAGACGAACCGGAAGGTCATCTCGCGCTCGGAGTAGTGGCGCAGCGCCTCATAGGCCATGACCGGGCCCAGGTCCGAGCCGCCGATGCCGATGTTGATCACGTTGCGGATCGGCCGGTCGGTATGGCCCCGCCACTCGCCCGAGCGGACCCGGTCGCTGAACGCCGACATCCGGTCGAGGACCTCATGCACCTGCTTGACCACGTCGACGCCGTCGACGATCAGCGACGCTGATTTCGGCATCCGCAGGGCGACGTGAAGCACGGCGCGGTCCTCGGACACGTTGATGTGCTCGCCGGCAAACATCGCCTCGGTCCGCTCCGCCAGCCCCGACTGCTCGGCCAGCGCGATCAGCAGCCCGATCGTCTCATCGGTGATCCGGTTCTTCGAGTAGTCCAGAAACAGGCCGGCGCCCTGCGCCACCAGGCGCTCGCCGCGGGTCGAATCGGTGGCGAACAGCTCACGCAGATGCTTACCGCGCACCTCGCCATAGTGGGTTTCGAGCGCCTTCCACGCCGGCCGCTCTCGTAACGGACGAACGCTCGGCATCACACGCGTGCTCATCAGGCCTCCGGGGAATCAGATCGGGGTCTCTCAGCGGATCCTGACAGAGAGCGGCTACCCACCGCCACCAACACCCACCGACCGATTCCCGGGAAACCCGCCACTCACCGCCAATCATGGGGTGAATGGCAATTCACCGGGCTCTGCCGCGGAGAACGTCGCGCTCGCCCCGCCGATGATCGCGAGTGGCGAGTTTTCCGCCATGCCCCGCCGACCGCACCCGGACCCTTTGTGCCACGGAAGCGGCTTGGCGGCGAGCTCGCCGTCCCTGGCACGGTGCCCCCGTGATCAGGCCGCCGGCGCGGCCTGGCAGTCCGGGCAGACGCCCCAGAAGGTGATCTCGGCCTCGTCGACCAGAAACCCGCTGGCGTCGCTCAGCGTCAAGCACGGCTCCCGGCCGACCACGCAGTCGACGTCCTGGGCCGCTCCGCACACCCGGCACACGACGTGGTGGTGGTTGTCGCCGACGCGCGTCTCGAAACGGGCCGGGCTGCCGGCGGGCTCGATTCGGCGCAGCAGCCCTGCCGCGCTCAGCGCGTGCAGTGCGTCGTAGACCGCCTGGGTGGAAAGGCTGCCGATCAGCGCGCGGGCCTGCGTCGCGATCACTTCCACGTCCGGATGCCCGGGCGTCTCGGCCACGGCCCGGTACACGGCCAGCCGCGGCGCGGTTACGCGAAGCCCGCGCGCGCGCAGCTCGTCGGGCAGCTGTTCGACTTCGATCCCCACGGTGTAAACGCGCACTATAACGGTGTAATCCGGATGTAAACCAATATTTGATTCATTCCAGAAATGGGTAGGATCCATCCTGTCCTACGAGAACCCCCGAGGAGCCACGAGGAGCCACGATGTCCGACGCCCGCAAGCCCCCGATCACGACCACCGACTCGGGGATCCCCGCCCCCAGCGACGAGTTCTCGCTCACCGTCGGCGCCGGCGGTCCGACCGTCCTGCACGACCACTACCTCGTGCAGAAGATCCAGCACTTCAATCGCGAACGGGTACCCGAGCGCGTCGTGCACGCCAAGGGCTCCGGCGCGCACGGCTTCTTCGAGGTGACCGAGGACGTAAGCCAGTACACGAAGGCCGACCTGTTCCAGCCCGGCCGGCGCACGCCGCTGTTCATCCGCTTCTCGACCGTGGCCGGCGAGCTCGGCTCACCCGACACGCTGCGCGATCCGCGCGGCTTCGCGATCAAGTTCTACACCGAGCAGGGCAACTACGACCTTGTCGGCAACAACACGCCGGTGTTCTTCGTCCGCGACTCCTCGAAGTTCCAGGACTTCATCCACTCACAGAAGCGCCTGCCCGACACCGGCATGCGCTCCAACGACATGCAGTGGGACTTCTGGACGCTCTCGCCCGAGTCGGCCCACCAGGTGACGATCCTGATGTCCGATCGCGGCACCCCGCGCACGTACCGCAACATGAACGGCTACTCGAGCCACACGTTCTCCTGGGTCAACGCCGGCGGTGAGCGCTTCTGGATCAAGTACCACTTCAAGACCGCCCAGGGGATCGAGAACTTCACCGACGAGGAGGCCGGGGCGATGGTCGGCGAGGATCCCGACTATCACCGCCGTGACCTGCGCGAGGCGATCGACTCGGGCAACCTGCCGGAGTGGCGCCTCGAGGTCCAGGTCATGCCGTTCGCGGACGCCGCCGACTACCGCTTCAACCCGTTCGACCTGACCAAGGTCTGGCCGCATACCGACTACCCACCGATCCAGGTCGGCCGCATGGTCCTCGACCGCAACCCGGCGAACTTCTTCGCCGAGGTCGAGCAGGCCGGCTTCAGCCCCGCCAACCTCGTCCCCGGCATCGGCCTCAGCCCGGACAAGATGCTGATGGGCCGGATCTTCTCCTACCACGACACGCACCTGCACCGCATCGGGGCGAACTATGAGCAGCTGCCGATAAACCGGCCCCACTCCCCCGTCCACTCCTATAACAAGGACGGGTCCATGACCTACCACCACAGTGGCGACCAGCCGGTGTACGCGCCCAACAGCTACGGCGGTCCGCAGGCCGACGCGAACGTCGGCCGCGACCTCACGTGGGAGGTTCCGGGTGCCGAGCTCGGCCGTTACGCCTACGAGAAGCACTCAGGCGACGACGATTTCGTCCAGCCCCGGTTGCTGGTCAACGAGGTGATGAGCGAGACCGATCGTGACCACCTCGTCTCGAACATCGTCGCCCACGCCTCGAACGAGGTCACCGATGCCATGCAGTGGCGCGTGATCGCCTACTGGACGAACGTCGACGCACAGGTGGGCGCGCGCGTTGCCGCCGGTCTGGGCAAGAGCGACGGCGCGTCCGCCAATGGGGCGCAGGCGGCGGCGCAGGAGCTCCTGGCGAGCCGCGCGAATCGCGCCTAAGGCGCCGCCTTCAGGCGCCGCCGACCCCTGTGCGCTAAGCGGGGCGCTTCACCGCGGCGGCCCGGCGTCAGCCGGGCTGTCGCGGGTTCCTGACCAGCAGGCCGTCGATCAGGTCGCGGATCACGGCACGGATCTCCTCCCGCGCCTGGCGTGGATCCTCCGCGCCGGCGAGGTACATCGCGGCCTCGTCGAGCGCGCCGAGGAGCACGATCGCGAGGGGCCGAAGCGGCTGGGGCTTGAGCTGCCCGGCCTCGATTGCGGCGCTCAGCAGCGCCTCGGCCGACTCGACGGCATTGCGCTGCGACATCTCCCGGTACTCCGCCCAGCCGATCACGCTCGGCGCGTCCAGTAGCATCAGCTGCCGCACCTCCGGTTCCCCGGCGATGTCAAGCCAGGCGTCCGCCATCGCGTGCATCGTGTCGGCCGGCGTTTGCGGCTGCGACGCGGCCACCGAGGCTTGCAGGCGCTCGATGATCTCAGCGTCCATCGCCTCGATCACGGCCCGGAACAGCGCCGCCTTGTCGGCGTACTGGTGGTACATCGCCCCGCGCGTGACGCCGGCCGCCTCCGCGATCTCCGGCGTACTGACCTCCGCGTAGCCCCGCTCCCCCCACAGCCGGCGTGCCGCCTGGATCAGCGCTTGCTGGGTTGCCGCAGATCTTTCCGCTTGAGTCCTTGCCATTACATGCAGTCTGTTGGTATCTTAGTGCAGCCTGTACGTAAATCTCACCCGACGGAGGAACCGAATGCCCGCAGTAACGCTCAGCGCCGGAACGATCCATTATGAGAAGTCGGGTCCCGCGAAGGGGCGCCCGGTCGTCTTCATTCACGGCTACGCGATGTCCTCCTCCCTCTGGGCGCCGTTGAGCGAGCGGCTGGCCGAGAGCGAGTTCGCGTGCTACGCCCCGACCTGGCCCCTCGGCGCCCACACCGAGCCGGTGCGCGAGGGGACCGAGCTGACGATGGAGAGCATCGCCGCGACGGTCGCTGAGTTCCTCGAGGCGCTCGAGCTCCACGACGTGGTCCTCGTCGGCAACGACACCGGCGGCGCGATCGCCCAGATCGTCGCCACCACGGCGCCGGCGCGTCTCGGCGCGCTCGTGCTGACCGGATGCGACGCGTTCGAGCATTTCCCGCCCCCGGTCCTCAAGCCGTTCATCAACGCCGCCAAGCTCCGTCCAGCGTTCCGCGCGATGATCGCCCCTCTGCGCACGAGGCTCGTACGCCGGCGTGCATACGGCCCGCTTGCCTTCGCGGACATCGAGTACCTCGCGGCGGAGTGGGTCAAGCCGGTGCTTACCAACTCACGCATCCGCGAAGATCTGCGTCGCTTCACCGCCTCTCTGGATCGCGAGACGATGGTGGAGACCGCCGCTCGCCTGGGGCGGTTCACCAAGCCGTCGCTGATCGCCTGGTCCGCCGACGACCAGTTCTTCCCCCTCGAGGACGGCCATCGCCTGGCCGAGGCACTCCCGGACTCGCGCTTCACCCTGATCGACCGCGCGCGGACGTTCTCGATGGTCGACCAGCCGGACGCCTTGGCCGAGCTGATTGCCGACTTCGCCTGGGACCGCGCGATCGGACGCGCAGCGTGACGGTCCGGCGCGGGAGCTAAGCGTGGGCGCGGTGGGCCGCCAGCGGTCGTGCGCAACGGACAAACTCTCGCAGGAGCGGATGCGGCGGCTAGCCGGCGAGAGCGCCGATATGCGGTTGGAACAACGTGAGCACGAAAGCGGTTCGCCGGAAGCTCCAGCACTTCCGCGCCGGCATCCTCAGCGACGGCCTCGACGACCATGCCGCCCTCGACCAGGCGCTTCACCTCCTCCGGCCCCGGTGCATAGCTGCAGTAATGCATCCCGGCGAACGGCTCGTCGTCCACCAACCGTGAGAATCGCGTCCCGACAATCGGCGAGGCGACTCGCCCCTCGCCCTGCAGGCTACAGGCCAGCGGATGGATCACGTTGCTCTCATCGCGGCCGCTCAACTCCGCGTGCGAGGCGTCAAGGATCCCCAAGGACGTTCCGGAAGTACTCGACGACCGGATACTGGAGGCCACCGCAAGTGCCGAGGAATGGCACGTTGTTTTCCCGGGCCCACGTCACCGCATCGTAGGCTGCGCCGTCGTCTGCGTATGGGGAGCCAGGGACCAGCCAGATCCCGTCGAAATCCGCCAGCTCCCTGACGCGTTCTCCGTCGGTCGCCACCCACTCGGCGTGGACATCCTGTCCCAGCTGGACTCGGACCGCGTCGAGCTCGCGATGGCTCGGATGGCCGACTTCCGCGCGAGGTGCGCGAAGATCGCCGTTTCACAACCGCCGGCGCAGCAATTCGAGTGTCTGGGCCCAGGCGCGCTCGGCGGCTTCGCGGTTGTAGGCCGGCCTGTCCGGCATGGAGTAGCCGTGCTCGGCGCCCGGCAGCACATCGATCCGGTGTTCGACGCCGTGTTGCTCGAGTTGCTCGCGCAGCGGCGGAATGTTCGAGACCGGGGTGACGCGGTCCGCCTCGCCGAAGCCAAGGTAGAGCGCACCCGCGATCCGCCCCACCGCGAGGTGGGGCGAGTCCGGTTCGTCGGTGACGATCCGCGATGGATGCAGCAGCGAGGCGGCGGCAAGCTCCGAGCCGAACGCTTCAGCGCCCCGAAGCCCAAAGCGGCCGCCCATGCAGAAGCCAACGCAGCCCCACGGCCCGACGGACTGATCCGGCAGCGCCTCCAGCATGAGCCGGGTGTCCTCGATGACGTCGTCGTCGTGCACGCGCGCCACGAGGGCTCGCATCCGCTCGAACTCTCGAGGATCGCCTGCGCCGAGTCGCTCCACGCTCGGGCCCTCAGACGGATCGAACGGGTAGTAGAGGTCGGGCAGGAGCGCCGTGTAGCCCGCGCCTGCGAGCCGCTCGGCGTGCTCGTGTAGGGCCGGACGAACCCCCGGGGCGTCCATGTAGAGGACCACGACGGGCGACACTTCCTCCCTCTCGGCTCGGTGGACGTGGACCGGCATCGTCCCCCGCGGCGTGCCTACTTCAATTGTGTTGGTGCTCATATCGCCCTCCTTGATGGCGGCGTTCATGAGGAGACCGCCCGCACGCGGCTCCGCTTGTTCGCCAGCGGTCCGGCCGACCACGATGCGTCGGTCAGCCTGCCGTACTCGGTCAAGTGTCCCCAAATCGCGGCCGCGACGTCGGCGGCACAACCGCTAGTGGTGCCGGCGGGACGACAGCGCCCGCGAAGTACCGAGCGCCGCCGCGCGCACGACGGGTGCTAGTCGCTCCACGACGGTGCCCCCGGCCCGGCTCACGATCGAGAGTGAGGCGATGACATCGCCCCGCACGTCGACGATCGGCGCGGCCACCGAGACGGCGTCGACCGTCACCTGGCGGTCCGACACGGCGAAGCCGTCCCGGCGGATCTGGGCGAGCATCCGTCGGAGCTTCGCCGGATCGGTGACCGTGTGCTCGGTGAAGCGCTCTAGTGGACCCTCCAGGACCTCTTGCTGGACCGCCTCGGGTGCGTGCGCGAGCAGGACAAGACCGTTGCCCGAGGCCTGCAGCGGGAAGTGGCCGCCGACTCGCGTCAGCACCCCCACCGCCCGGCGACCGGCGATCCGCTCGATGTAGACGACGTCGTGACCTTCCCTGACCCCGAGCTGGACGTTCTCGTGGGTCACCTCGTAGAGATCCTCGAGGAACGGCAGCGCCGCCTCGCGCAGCGGCACGCCGCGCGGGGCCAGGGACGCGATCTCCCACAGCCGCAGCCCGATCCTGTACGCCCCGTCGCCGTCTCGCTCCAGCGCCCGCGAGGCGCACAGCTCCGCGACCAGCCGGTGCGCCGTCGTGAGCGGGAGCTCGGCCCGGCGCGCGACCTCGGACAGCGTCAGGACGGGGTGCTCGGGGGTGAAGGCCTCGAGCACGGCGAACGCTCGGCCGGTGACCGATCGGCGGTCGACGCGCTGGCGGGCTCCTCCCACGGTTGGAATTCTCGCGCTTTCTTCCGCTGAGCGGAAGGAACCGTTGCGGTCGCCGGCCGGCCGCCCTAGGCTGGCCAGGAGGTTATGAGGGCGGAAATGAGTTGACGTCGACCCCGTTGCGGGAGTGTCTGGAGGTGCCCGGCTCGTTCTCGATCGCGGTGGAGCTCGTCACCGCCCGAGGCCTGGTCACCACCGACCGTAGCCGCGCGCTCGTCGACAAGGCGCGCACCCTGGCCGGCGACCCCCGGATCAACGTACTGTCGATCACCGACAACCCGGGCGGTCACGCCATGCTCGCGCCCGACACGCTCGGAACCGACCTTCTCTCCCGTGGGCAGGAGGTGATCATCCACCTGGCCTGCAAGGACTGGAACCGCAACGCGCTCGAGAGCCGGGGCTGGAAGCTCGCCTCCGAGGGCTTCGACAATGTGCTGTGCCTCTCGGGCGACTACCCCCTGGACGGCTACGGCGGCACCGCCGCACCGGTGTTCGACATCGACTCCGTCGGCCTGCTCAAGCTCTACAGCGACATGAACGCCGGCCTGCGCGTGGCCCGAACCGACGAGCGGCTGGAGCGGACCAGCTTCTTCCTCGGGTGCGTGGTCACCAACCACAAGCTGCACGAGCGTGAGGTGGTCCCCCAGTACCAGAAGCTGGGCAAGAAGGTGAGGACCGGCGCGCGCTTTGTGATCAACCAGATTGGCTACAACGCGCGCAAGGACGACGAGCTGCTGCGCTACATCGCGCACGAGAACCTGTCCGTGCGCAAGCTCGCCAACGTGTTCCTGCTCTCGCGGCCCGCGGCGCGCGCCTTCCACGCCGGCCGGATCCCGGGCGTGGTCGTCACCGATGAGCTACTGGCGCTGGCCGAGCACCACGGCGCCACCCCGGACAAGGGCCGCTCGTTCTTCCTCGACCTGGCCGCCAAGCAGCTCACGGTGGCGCGGGGGCTCGGCTTCGACGGTGCCTACCTCGGCGGCCACGCCACCGCCGAGACCTTCTTCGAGATCCTTGATCGGGCGGCGGGTTATGCGAACGACAACTGGCGTGAGCTCTCCCGCGAGCTGCGCTTCGGTCGCGCCGGCGAGTTCTACCTGTTCGAGCCCGACCCGGACACGGGCCTCTCCTCGGATCGACTGAGCCGCGACTACGTCGAGTCCAAGCGCAAGCGCCGCACCGACCTGCGTGTTCCGGTCAGCTACCGGTTCAGCCGCCTGGTGCACCGGACGGTGTTCGAGCCTGACGGTCCACTGCATGAGCCGGCGCGATCGTTCTACGAGAAGGTCGACGCCGCCCCCAAGCCCGTAGGCCGCGCCGCCCATCTGCTCGAGCAGGCGGCCAAGGTCCCGATGTTCAAGTGCCGTGACTGCGGCGACTGCTCGCTGCCCGACATCGCGTACGTGTGCCCAGAATCGATCTGCGCCAAGAACCAGCGAAATGGCCCGTGTGGGGGGACACGGGACGGGCTCTGTGAGGTGTACGACTCGGAGTGCATCTGGTCACAGGCCTACGAGCGTCTGAAGGCGTACGGAGAAGAGTCGGAGATGCTGACCAACCCGGTGGTACTCAAGGACAACGCGCTCGCCCGTACGAGCGCGTGGGCCAACGCGTTGCTGGGCCGCGACCATCAGGCCAAATCCGGCGAGTTCAGTGGTTAATAACTGAGATCAGGAGAGAAGATGGCTGCAAGCAACCTGCAAGACGTGCTCGATCGGTCCGGAGATGTCGTCGAGCTCCTGCGCAATTCGCAGATCGGCGCCTACATCTATCCGGTGGTGCCCTACGAGTTCACCAACTGGCGCCACGAGCAGAAAGCGTGGCGTGAGACCGCCGTGCTGTTCGACCAGTCGCACCACATGGTGAATTTCTGGTTCAAGGGCCCGGACGCGCTCAAGCTGGTCTCCGATACCGGGATCAACAGCGTCGCCAATTTCCCGGTCAACATGGCCAAGCAGTTCGTTCCCTGTACACCGGCCGGCCACGTCATCGGCGACGGTATCCTGTTCCATCTCGACGACGACGAGTTCGTGTGGGTCGGCCGCAACCCGGCCGCCAACTGGCTCCGGTATCACTGCGAGACCGGCGGGTACAAGCTCGACTTCGAGTACGACAACCGCTCGCCGTCCCGTCCCTACGGCAAGGCGGTGACACGCAAGTACTGGCGGTTCCAGATCCAGGGCCCGAATGCCTGGCAGGTGATCGAGGCGGTAAACGGCGGACCCCTCGAGCAGCTCAAGTTCTTCCGCCTGGCCGAGATGAACGTGGCCGGCCAACGGGTCCGAACGCTGCGTCACGGAATGGCGGGCGAGCCCGGGCTCGAGCTGTGGGGGCCGTACGAGACCTACGACGAGGTGCGCGGCGCGATCCTCGAGGCGGGCAAGGATTTCGGCCTCGAGCCGTGCGGTGCACGCGCTTACGCATCCAACACACTCGAGTCGGGCTGGATCCCCTCGCCCCTGCCGGGCATCTACACGGGTGACGGAGTTCTGCGCAGCTATCGCGAGTGGCTCCCGGCGGACAGCTACGAGGCGAACAATGCCCTGGCCGGAAGCTTCGTCGCGGACAAAATCGAGGACTACTACCTCAACCCGTGGGAGCTCGGCTACGGCCAGTTCGTCAAGTTCGATCACGACTTCATCGGCCGCGACGCGCTGGAGCGGATCGAGCCGGAGACGCAGCGCAAGAAGGTGACGCTGGCCTGGGATGACGAGGATCTCACGCGGATCCTCGCCTCCGTGACCTTCGCCAACGACGAGCCGTTCCAGTTCTTCGACCTGCCGATCGCCAACTACGGTTCGTCGAACTTCGACTCGGTACTCGACCCCGACGGCAACGTAGTGGGTTACTCGATGTTCACCGGCTACAGCGCCAACGAGAAACGAGGACTGTCACTCGCCACCGTCGACTCGGCGGTCGAGATCGGCAGCGAGGTTCACGTGGTGTGGGGCGAGCCCAACGGCGGAACGCGCAAGACGACGGTCGATCATCCCCACCAGCAGCTCCATGTCCGCGCGCTGGTCAGTCCGGTGCCGTACTCCGAGCCGGCGCGTCTGTCATACCACCAGGGTTGGAGGACGGGGGCGGCACGGTGAGTTCGACCAGCCGGCGCTCGAACAGCCGGCGCTCGGCATCGTCGTGGCTGAGCGCGATCGCGCGTCGGTAGGCGTCTGACGCCTCTCCCGCGCGCCCAAGTCGTCGCAGCAACTCGGCCCGGGTGGAATGCAGATAGCGGTAGTCGGCGAGGCCCGTCAGGCGATCGATGATCTCCAGACCGGCCTTGGGGCCGCTGGCCTCGCTCACCGCCGCCGCCCGGTTGAGCTCGACCACCGGCGAGTCGGTGAGCCGGGCCAGCTCGCCGTAGAGCGCGGCGATCTGCGGCCAGTCGCGGGGCTCGTCCAGGTGCAGCGACGCGATCGCCGCCTGGACCACGTACGGGCCGTGGCCGCGGAGTGCCAACGCCCGATCCAGCATCGCGCGGCCCTGCTCGATCTGCGCACGATTCCAGAGGGAGCGGTCCTGATCGCCCAGGAGTACGAGCTCGCCGTGGCGGAAGCGGGCGCCCCGGCGTGAGTCGTGCAGCAGCATCAGCGCGAGGAGTCCGTGCACCTCCGCCTCGTCGGGCATCAACTGCGCGAGCGCCCGGCCCAGCCTGAGCGCTTCGCCGGCCAGTTCGCCCCGCGTGGGCGGATCCGAGTATCCCTGGTTGAAGATCAGGTACACGACCGCGAGCACGGCGGCAAGACGGTCGGGGAGAAGGTGGTCGGGCGGGACGCGAAACGGGATCCCGGCCGTCTTGATCTTGCGCTTGGCCCGGACCAGCCGCTGGGCCATCGTGGCCTCGGAGACGAGGAAGGCGCGCGCGATCTCGCCGGTACTGAGCCCTCCGAGCGTCCGCAGCGTGAGCGCGACCTGGGCGTCGGTGGCCAGCGCGGGGTGGCAGCACGTGAATACGAGCTCGAGCCGCTCGTCGGGAAACGCGGTCTCGTCCAATGCGTCATTCACGGCTTCTGGGACCTCGAGCAGGCGCGTCTTGGCAGCCAGCACGCGCTCCCGCCGGATCCGGTCGATCGCCCGCCGGCGCGCGGTCGTGATCAGCCAGGAGCCGGGCGCCGACGGAATCCCGTCTTGCGGCCAGCGTTCGGCGGCGATCGCAAACGCTTCCTGAGCGGCCTCCTCGGCGAGATCGAAGTCGCCGAGGTAGCCGATCAGGGCAGCGAGCACATACGCCCACTGCTCGCGGAAGACCTGTTCGAGTGGCCCTAGGATTGCGTCCAGTCCTGAGTCGGCCGGATCTCGATTGCGCCGCCCAGACTCGCCGCGGGCACCCTCGCGGCCAGCTCGATCGCCGCGTCGAGGTCGTCGGCCTCGAACGTGAAGAACCCGTCGAGTGCCTCCTTGGTCTCGACGAAGGGTCCGTCGGTCGTGAGCGTCTTTCCGTCCTGCACGCGGACGGTCGTCGCCGTCTCCGGTGGCGCGAGCCCGATCCCGGGGGTCACGCCGGGCGTGGCGTTGAGGGCCTGGAACCCCTCTGCCAGCTGCTTCTGCTCCTGCTCGGACAGGTTGGGCCAATCGCGCGCCTTCGGCCCGAGGTTGATCAGCATCATGTACTTCACGTCGGTCCTCCTTGTGGGTGATGGTCGCGCTTAAGACGAACGGCGCGTGCGCGGATCGACACCCTCATGCGACATATTCCGCCGGCATTCGCGGCGCCCCACCGCGGCGCTCGGGCGGGGTGAGCTCGGCGAGGATCTGGGCAGCGCGCTCCAGCTGCGCCGGCGGCAGCGTGAACGGAAGCCGCAGGTGCCGCTCGAGCAATCCGGCGCCCGCGAACCGCGGTCCGGGCGTGATGTGCAGACCCTCCCGGCTTCCCTGGAGCGACAGGCGCGTGCTGATCGGCTCCGGTAGCTGCGCCCAGATGAACAGCCCGCCGACAGGAAAGGCGTAGCGCCACGCCGGCAGCTGCTCGTCGAGGGCGCGCGACAGTGCCGACCGGCGGATCCGGATGACCTCGCGCCGCTCGGCCAGAATCTCGTCCAGCCGACCGAGCGTGTGCGTGGCGACGATCTGCTCGAACAGGGGACTCGCCAGGTCAATCGCCGCGCGGGCGGTGACCATGCGGTGGATCAGCGCCGGATCGGCGCGGAGCCAGCCGATCCGAAGGCCGCCCCACACCGCCTTGCTGAGCGAGCCGATCGTGATCGTGCGTTCGCCGCCGAAGGCACCGGCGGGTAACGGCATGGCCACCCCGTCCAGATTCAGCTCCGCGAACGTCTCGTCGATCACGGTGGCGGCGCCGGCGCCCTCGAGCGCGCCCAGCGTCCGGCGGCGCGCCATCTCGTCCATCACCAGACCCGTGGGGTTATGGAAATCGGGCATCAGGTAGGCCATCGCCGGTGGCTGGTTCCGAGCGGTGGCCTCGATCGCCTCCACATCCCAGCCGTGTTCGCTGAGCGGCGTCGGAATCAGGCGACCCCCAGCGCTGCGCAGCGCGTCGAGTGCGGCCGGATAGCTCGGTAGCTCGACCAGCACCCGCCGGCCGCGCGGAAGCGTCGCCCGGATAGCAAGGTCGAGCGCCTGGAGCGCCCCGTTGGTGACGAGGATCTGCTCGGGGCGCGTCGGCAGCCCGCGCTGCTCGAAGCGCGCTGCAACGGCACGTCGGAGCGGCGGCAAGCCCAGCGGGTCATAGCCGTGGTGGTCGAGCCAGCGAGGCAGCTCGCGAACGGCGTCCCTGAAAAGCTCCTCGAGCACCGCCGGCGCGGGCAGCGCCGCGATCCGCAGGTCGAGCCCGGCGCCGGAGACGATCGCGTCGGACGGAGCCGCCCGATTCCCCCCCGGGAGAGTCACCCAGCTCCCGGCGCCCTGCCGGCTCTCGACGTAGCCCTGCTCGCGGAGCTGGTCGTACGCGGCGGTGACGGTGGCGCGGCTGACCTCGAGCGCGTCCGCCAGCGTCCGCTCCGCCGGCAGCCGGCTCTCCACCGCGAGGCGCCCGTCAAGCACCAGCGCGCGCACCGCGGCGGCCAGCCGTTCGCGGCTGACCCCGTCGCGCTGCCACGGACCGAGCAGGTCAACCACGCGCTGGGCGGGAACGATCGCCACATGCCACTTCTAGCAAATTGGCCTGCGTATGCATAGGCCATTCTCTGGCAGACTCGTGGCATGAAGCGGATGCGGCCGCCACGCGCACGACGCCTGGTCCAGCTTTACATTGGCCTCTTCCTGTACGGGGTCAGCGCCTCAATGCTGCTCCTGGCCGGGCTCGGCGTCGACCCTTGGGATGTGCTGCACCAGGGCCTTTCGCGCCGGTTCGGCCTGGGTGTCGGCACTTGGGCGATCATCGTCGGGCTCGCCGTCCTGTTGCTGTGGATCCCGCTTCGTCAGCGCCCCGGGTTCGGCACGCTCAACAACGTGATCATCGTCGGCCTGGTGATCGACGCGGTCCTCGCGACGGTGCCACCGATCCACGGACTGGCCGCGCGCGTGGTCGTGATGTGCGGCGGCGTGGTGCTGAACGGGATCGCCACCGGCGCCTACATCGGCGCGGGCCTGGGGCCCGGCCCGCGCGACGGCCTGATGGTCGGCCTGGCCGCGCGCGGCCACTCGATCCGCGTGGTGCGTACCTCGATCGAGCTCGCGGTTCTGCTCACCGGTTGGCTCCTGGGGGGCACGGTCGGGATCGGCACGGTCGTCTACGCGCTTGGGATCGGGCCAATCGCCCACGTCTCGATCCCGCTGCTGCGCATCCCCCTGTCGGATCGCCCAACCGGCGCACAAACCGGCGGTGGCGCATTTCCCGCCGACCAGCCACCGTTTCTTACCCCCGCTTTACCGCCGCGTAATCTCGAGCGTCAGTAATCGAACACATCGGGAGTCACTCGCAACTCTCAGCGTCTCCTCTTGTTCGGTGAAGTACTGAACAAACGAAGGAGGCGCAATGCGCAGAATGCGAGCAGCCGCCGCAATGACCGTCCTGGTCGTATGTGGCCTCATCGGGCTCGCCATCTCATCGGCCGGCAACCCGTCCGCGGCGTCCGCGCAGGCCGCTGCCGCCCCCAGTGCGACCACCAGCTCGGCATCGAACGTGGCCCAGTCGAGCGCGACGGTGAGCGGCACGGTCAACCCGAACGGTACCGCCACGAATTACTACTTCCAGTACGGCACCACGACCGCGTACGGGTCTACAACGCCCTCAACCGCCGCGGGCGCGGGAACCGCCAATGTGTCTGAGTCGGCAAACCTGACTGGCCTCACATCGAGCACTACGTACCACTACCGGATCGTGGCGGTGAACAGCGCTGGTACCACTGACGGCGCTGACCAGACTTTCACCACTACCACGCCGCCCGCGGTGACTACCGGAACCCCGTCCAAGGTCACCCGCTCGTCCGCGGGACTGAATGGCACCGTCGATCCAAAGGGTCAGGCGACCACCTACTACTTCCGCTATGGAACCACGACGTCTTACGGCCTTCAGACCAGCCCCGTGAATGCGGGGTCCGGAACCGATACGGTCGCCGCCCATGCGACCGTCTACGGCCTGACCGCCAACACCGTCTACCACTACCAGCTGGTCGCCCAGAATGCCGGAGGCATCTCCTACGGCGCGGATCAGACCGTCACCACGACCGCGAGTCAGGCGGTAGTGATGGGCCACGAGGGGTTTGTCTCCCCCGGCTGGGTGGTCGGTGTCGAGCTCGGCTGCTTCCACGGTACGAGCACGTGCACTGGTCAGCTGAAGATGACGCACAACGGCACCGAAATCGCCCAGCGCAGCTATTCGATCGCGGCGGACAGCGGCGGTTTCCAGAACATGGTGCTGAACTCGACGGGCAGGGGTGATCTCGGTCAGAACAGCACCTTCCACCTGCTCCCGGTGACGGTCACCGCCACCTCGAGCACCGGGCAGACGCTGTCGTTCGTGATTCACCTGGCCCGCTGGGTCTGGCATTGAGAGGCGCCGCCGTCAGGCGCCGCCGACAAATCCCTGATCCGCTCGGACTCGGTTAGGGCGGGGGCTCTCCCCAACCACACGGGGCGCGCCGGTTACTCCCCCCGGCGCGCCTCGGCCCCGCCGATCATCGGCGCGCCGAGCCGCGCGAGCTCCTCGACGCCACCACTGACCCGCCAGACCGGATCGCAGCCGCGGCGCCGCAGGATGCTGGCGGCAAGGGCGGCGCGAACGCCGCTCGCGCAAACCACGGCGACGGGTGCCTCGACGGCCGCGGCTCGGACACGCCCGTCCCCGAGCTGCGACAGCGGCAGCGACTGAGAAGCCGCGAGGTGTCCCTCGTTCCATTCGGCGAGGTCGCGGACGTCCAGCAACTCGACCGAGCCGTCTTCGATGCGGGGCAGCACCCGGTCGGGCGAGAGCGCGTCGACGGTCCGCACGACGAGCTCAGCCTCTCTCCACGCCGATGGATCGGCGACGCTGACGCCGGCGAGGTTCCACACGCCGGCGGCACGCAGAAGCTCGACACTCCGGCAGCCGGCCTCGAGCGACGGCGCGACGAGCACGATGGGTTCTCCGGCACCCGCGGCCCAGCCGGCGCGCGTCCCGAGTCCGCGTCCGTCGCCGGGCAGGTTGACCGAGCCGTCCAGGTGGCCGGCGTCGAAGTCCTCGGGGTCTCGGAGGTCGAGGACGCACACGCCGTCGTCGAGGATCGTGCCAAGTGCACGCGGGTCGAGTTCGGGGACCGGACCGGGGTCGGCGGCGCCCTCCACGTTGAGCGCCACGACACGCTCGACGTTCGGCGGTCGCGCCGGGACGGAACACGTCAACTCAGCCGCGAACGCGGCGGGATCCCCGAGCGTCAGCAGCAGATTGACCCGTCGCTCCTGTCCGATCGTGGAGGACGTCGCCGACGAGGCCGCTCGGCTCGCGCACAGCGAGCCGCCCACGTGACCGGGCCAGAGCTCGACCTCATCTTCCAGCGCCGCGAGGCGACGCAGCGTGTGCCACAACGCCTCCGCTCCCTCCGCCGCGTCGACGGCTAGGTCCGGGCGCGCGACGTCCCCGACCAGGAGCGAATCGCCTGAGAGCAACGCGCGGTCGGTGCCCTGCTCGCGCACCAGGTAGGCGACATGCTCGGGCCGGTGACCGGGACTGGCAACCTCCACCAACTCGACGCGTCCCAAACGCACGACGCCCCGCTGCTCGCGCCCGTTATCACCCGAGCCATCCGGCGCGTGAATAGCGGCGCCGGTGGCAGCGGCCAGCCGGCGTCGCCCGGAGACGTGATCGGCATGGTTGTGCGTTTCGAGCACGTGACGAATCTCGGCTCCGGCGTCGGCGGCCGCGGCGAGGTACTCGTCTATCTCCCACTTCGGGTCGACCACCGCGGCCTCGCCTTGGTCGGCAATGAAGTACGAGGCGCACCCTAGATCGGGGTGAAGGATTTGGCGGAAATACACTTTCACCGATCCACTTTTGCAGAATTACAATTGATTTAGTCAGGTAAGACTATCGAGTGGATCTGATGCGTATCCGGTCAGAGCACGCTTCAGCTCGCTCTCGCGCGCGCGCCGCCGCCGGCGCTCTCTGCATCAAGGCCCGCGGAACGCGCAGTCCGGTCACCGGCGCCGCGCTCGCAACTGGCGATTCTTAAGGCGGTTACCGCACACCGCCATATCGCACCAGTTCCCCTGCTGGTTACGCGACCGGTCGAAGAACGCCCATTGGCACTCATCGTTCGCGCACACCTTGAGTCGCTCCCAGGTCCCGTCCTCCTGCGCGCCGTGGACGATCAGCAGGAGCTGAAACAGAGCGTCCCCCAAGTCCTGGTTGCGCGCATTCTCGAGTTCGATCGCACCACCCTCTCCCACCGTCAGACGCGCCCGGCGGGTGGCGGCCACCTTGCGTAACGGGGTCAACTCAACGTCGTCGATACCTCCCACAGCGTGGCCGTCGCGCCGCAACAGGCGGCGGAGGCTCTCCCGCATCTCGCGGGCGAGTTCGAGCCCGGACGCACTCGGCCGGGCCGCCGGGTCGAGCAGCCGCGCGTCGACGAGCCAGTCGCGCGCTGTGCGTGGATCGCCGAGCAGGTCTGTCCCGTCCTCGAGGTCGAGGGTGTTGACGAAGGCCTGCACCACCAGGAGCGGCATCGGGGCGGGCTTTGTCTCGCTCGCCGGAAACCAGGATGGAACCGCTGACATCGATATCCGATTCTAGCCGCGTGACCATCAAAGACACTTGACAGGTCAGCATGACCAGCGTACCATCTTTGCTGGTCATGAGTGCACTTTTCTATCGCCAAGGTTCGACCGTTTTGCTGGCCTGCGGCGGTTCGGCCACCGTTGTCGCCGAGCGACCGCGGCTGCGCGATCGGCTCGCGGCGCATTGGCGCGCGCGAGACCTGGATCGCGCACTGGCCGACGGGATCGCGCCCGAGACCAGCGCCGCGCTCGCGCTGCGCGCGCATCGTCTCACCGAACCGGATCGCCGCTGGTCGATCGCCGGCGCGCTTCGGCGGATCCTCCGCGAGGCGGAGGACGATCATTCGCGTCGGATCGCGCGAATAGGGCCGAATCGCCGCGCCGTGAAGGCCGCAAGCCAGGAGCTGAACGAGCTTGCCGATACGCTCGACGACCCAGGGCCCGTCGCGGCTCACGGGGTCGCGCAGGCCTGGCTCCTACTCACCGACGGGACCGGCCCGCTCTACAACGCCGGGAGCCGTGAGGCGTTGTCCGTTCGCGCGTCGCAGGCCGCCCGGCAGCTCCGGCCCTGGGCGGCCTGATCAGGCCTGCCTGCCTGATCAGGCGCCCTTCTGAAAGCTCGCGCCGCAGGACCTACTCAGCCACCGGCGGCGGATACACGTCCCGCACGTACTCGTCGACCTTTTCCTGCGGCAGGCGACGGGCCACTGCCCAGTAGTAGACGATCAGGCTGAACACTCCCGAGATCACGATCGACCAGTAGACCGAGGCGTTCGGACCCAGCCCGAGCGGATCGTTGCCGCCTTGGTCGAGGACGTGCTTGAACGGGCCGATGCCGCCGATGATTCCACCGGGGTCGAATGGGCTGATGTAGCAGATCACGCCCATGCCGATGATCCACCCGATGATCCACGGCGCCGCCTGCCAGTCCATTGCCGGGGCGGCCGGGTTGGCGTTGAACCGGTAGGAGAACCAGATCAGCAAGTACCCGAGGAGCAGGGCGACGACCAACGTGCTGTAGACCTGCCAGCCCGAGAACAGGATCACCCAACACGCACCGGCGAAGGCAAGCGGCGAGAGGAACCCGGCCGCCGGCAGCCGGTAGCTCCGCGGCAAGTCGGGCTTCTGCCTTCGCATCGCGCCGAGCGCGACCGGCGCTCCTGCGTACATGAACACCGAAGCGCTCGTGACGATGCCGACGAGCTTCGCCCAGCTCGGGAACGGGAGCAGGAACAGGACCCCCACCAGCGTGGCGATGATCACCCCGAACACCGGAACCCTCGAGGCACTGACCCTCTCGAAGGCCGTCGGGACGAACCCATTCTTGCTGAGCCCGAACGACAGCCGCGCGGACGCCGTCTCGTACATCAGCCCCGTGCCGCCCGGAGACACCACCGCGTCGATCCTCAGCACCGTCGCCAGCCAGGAGATCCCCGCGATGCTGGCGAGGGTGAAGAAGGGACCGGCCGAGAGCTGCATGCCCTCCGCCGTCTTCGGCGTGGCCAGCCCGAGCCACCCCCCATTCTCGGTCAGCACCCGCGGCTCCAGCCCACCGATGAAGGCGATCTGGATGAGGATGTAGATGGCGGCGCCGATCAGGATCGACAGGATCACCGCGCGCGGGAGGTCGCGCTCGGGATTCGCCGACTCGCCGCCGAGCTGTACCGCCTGCTCGAAGCCCAGCAGCGAGAAGATGATCCCCGCCGGCAGCGTCAGCAGGATGGCCTTGAACGCTCCCGTCTTCGGGAAGAAGCCGCCGGCGGCGTGGCCGAAGTTGGAGCTGTGGAAATGCCCGATCAGCAGGATCAGGATCGTGATCACGGGAATGGCCACCTTCCACGTGGTGATCCCGTTGTTGATCCTGGCGAAGTAGCGGATGCCCCACATGTTGATGATCACGAACAGCAGCAACATGATCGCGGCGGCCAGGTAGCCCCAGCCGTGCAGCGTCCCGCCGGCGCTGCCCGCGGAGGTGCTGGCGTGGAAGAAGTTCCGGGCCCAGTGGGCGGTCGACAGGTACTGCACAGCGGCCAGCACCTCGATCGGGGCCACGCTCGCGGCCTGCAGGTATGACGCCCACCCGAACGTTGCGCCGGCGAAGCTGCCGAACGCGTAATGCGGGAAACGGCTGGTCCCACCGCTGACCGGAAACAGCCCGCCCAGCTCGGCGTGTACCAGAGCCAGGATCAAGATGATCACCGAGCCGAGTACCCAGCCGATGATCGCCGCCGGCCCCGCGATCGTCGCGGCGGTCAGCGCTCCGAAGAGCCAGCCCGACCCGATGATTGATGTCTCGGATGCCCAGAGAAGGCCGAGGAAGCCAACTCCCCGGTCAAGCCCCTCGGCATCCAGCACTAGCGACTGTGATTCGCCAGGCGGCGTAGCTACGTTTGCCATCGACCCTCCTCAGAAATCCTTCGAGCGCGGCGATCTTATCCCCTCGTCCGGCGCGAGTCCATCGCACCCGAAGTCGCCGTTAACCAAGCGGCACCCGTGAGGAGTTTCGGCCGGCAGTCGCGCCGGCCGGCGGGGTCTGTGAAAGTCAGCCGCGGGAATACCCGCTCGTACTCGCCGGCGGGCCGGACGGACGAAACAGCAAGCCCGGGTGGACCATGAGTGCCGCAGGAAGGGATGGCCGGGCGCGAGGCCGAGCGCCCCGAGGCAGAGCGCACGACCCCGCGAATCGGCGATTTGTGTAGTCCACGCGGTCAGGCGGCGTAGAGCCGCTCAAGCTCGTCGACGCTCCGGCTGATCCTGGGGCGCCGTTCCGGTCGCGCCGGGATTCCCGTCCGGATTTCGAACAGTCGCCGCTGCGCATAGCCCAGCTCAGCCCACACGCGCCTCACGCGGCCGATTACGCGCCGCGTCTTGGATGTTGCCGATGTCATCACGCCTGGCTCCTTTCGCTTTTCTCGTCTGGCGCCCTCGCCAGCTTCCGACAGGAACCAGTTTCGGCTAAGCCGGGCCCTACGTCATCGGCAATTCGCACCCGGATCGGGCGCCGCCCGCCTTAGTTTCCTGAGTGCACCCCTTACAGATCTCCCCACCTCGCTTCGGCGCCTAGCTGCTCGGCGGTTCCGGGCGGCGCGGCGGCGGCAGCGCGGCGCTGTTGCCGCCGCTTGTCGAGGTCTCGGCGGCCAGATCCCCGACCAGGATGCCGTCACGGATCTGCGCCATCAGGTCGCCCACCGCGCTCGGCGAATGAGGCAGCAGGATCGTGTTGGTCTTCGCCGCCTCGCCCAGCGCGCGGATCATGTCCGTGTACTGGGTGAGGGCGACCAGCGCCATCGCCTCGCGCGGGTCGAGCCCGTGCTGCGCGATGATCTCGAGCGACTCGTGGAGCCCCTCCGCGATCGCCTTGCGCTCGGCGGCGACGCCCTCGCCCTGGAGGCGCATCGTCTCCCGCTCGCCCTCGGCCTTCTTCACCGCGAGGGTCTTCTGCGCATCGCCTTGGGCCGCGGCGGCGATCTGGTTGCGCTGGGAGGCGTTGATGTTGTTCATCGCGTCCTTGACCCGCTGGTCGGGCTCGATGTTCGTCACCAGCGCCTTGACGATCTCGTACCCGTAGTCGGCCATCTGCCGGTGCAGCGTGTCCTGGATGTGCATGGCGATCGTGTCCGCGTCGGCGTAGGCCTCGTCGAGCTCCATGCTCGGGATGTGCGAACGGACCACGTCGAAGGCGTAGGACTGCATCTGCACCTCGGGGTCATCGAGCTTGTAGTACGCGTCCTGGACCTGCTGGTCGGTGGAGCCAACCTTGTACTGCACGGCGAGCTTGACATGGACGAACACGTTGTCCTTCGTCTTGGTTTCGATCTCGGCGTTGAGCTGGTCGACCTGGAGGCTCACCCGCCCGGCCACGCGCTCGACGAACGGCGTCTTGGTCTGGAGCCCGGGACCCGCGACCCGCACGAACTTTCCGAACCGCTCGACGATCGCCCGCTGCTGCTGCTCGACGGTGAAGAAAAACAACGGCATTCTTGCCCCCTTTCCAGGGCTGGGACTCCCGCGCTCGCCGATCCCGACCGGCGCGTGGTTGGCCCATCCAAGTTAAGCACCACTGCACGACCTGATCGAGGCCAAGGCGCCGCCGCCGCTTCCCGTGAGGAGTACCGTCACCCCGTATGGACGAGGCGTCCAATCCAGCCGAGTTCGTCGGATACCAGCCGGACGAGCGACTTCTGGGGGAGGATCTGGACAAGCTTCCCGCGGCCGCCGGCCGCCCCCCGCTAGTACCGCGTGGCCACGCCCGGGGTGGGATCGTCGGCGCCGGCGCCACGCTCACCGCCGCCTCGCTCGTGATCGGCGTCCTGCTTGTCCTGCTCGGAGTGGTCGACGCGATCTCGAGCGGTATCGACGCGGCCCCGATTGTGGCCATCGTGCTCGGGGCGCTGCTCATCTCCACGCACTGGGGCTGGGTCCACGTGGCCGAGCTGACCGCCAACTCGCTCGAGGGCCGCAGCCACGCCGACGTCATCGAGCGGCGCCAGCAATGGCTCGCCTCGATCGAGCCCTACACCCGGTTCGAGGTCAGCACCGAGGTCCAGGACGACGGCTCGATCGCGATCTGCTCCCTGCGCCACCGCCCCGTTCAGTCGGGCGAGGAGCGCTTCACGTTCGTGCGCGAGATCGAGCAGCGCGAGCTCCACCCGCCCGACGAGCCGGCCGCCTCCGTCACCGAGCGCGCCGAGGCGCTCCGCCGGCAAGCCGCGCTCGCCACCGAGCGCGAGCACGAGCGTTACGAGGTCGCGGCCGACGCCTACCGGACCGCCCTGCTCGGCCGGGAGGACGAGGAGCAGCGCCGCCTGGCCCAACGCGCCGCGTCCGAGGCGCTGTCGCGGCAGATCAACTCGAACCTGCGCGATCCGCCGCTCGTCGAGTAGTCATCGCCGTCGCCGCCGTCGCCGCCCACGCCGCCGTCGCCGCCGGGCGCCGGGCAACTCCGGGCGGTCGCACCCTCGCGCCGGCCGACTCCGGCACTGATAGTTGTGCCCACAACTGCCTGCTATCCTGATCGACATGGAACTTGGACTTGCCACCTTCGCCGACCTGGCCTCGGGCGTCAGCCCGGAGCAAAGGATGCGCGAGCTGCTCGCGGAGGCCGAGCTCGCCGACCAGCTTGGTCTGGACGTATTTGCCGTGGGCGAGCACCATCGGCCCGACTTCCTCGTCTCCTCGCCGGCGGTCGCGCTGGCGGCGATCGCGGCGCGGACGGAGCGGATCCGGCTCTCCAGCGCCGTTACGGTGCTCAGCTCGGACGACCCCGTGCGCGTCTTCCAGCAGTTCGCCCACGTCGATCTCATCTCGGGCGGCCGGGCCGAGATCATGGCCGGGCGGGGCTCCTTCATCGAGTCATTCCCGCTGTTCGGCTACGACCTCGACGATTACGACGAGCTGTTCGCCGAGAAGCTCGAACTGCTCCTGCAGATCCGCGAGTCAACGCACGTCACCTGGTCGGGCAAGCACCGCGCGCCGCTGAACGACGCCGGCGTGTGGCCGCGCCCGGTTCAGGACCTTCTCCCTGTGTGGGTTGCCGTTGGCGGCACGCCCCAGTCGGTGGTCCGCGCCGGCGCCCTTGGTCTGCCCCTCACGGTGGCGATCATCGGCGGGCAGCCCGAGAGGTTCGTGCCGCTCGTCGATCTGTACCGGCAGGCATTCGAAGCCGCGGGCCACGATCCCGCCGCAGCGAAGGTCGCGATCAACACGCACGCGTTCGTCGGCGAAACCACGGAAGCGGCCAATCGGGCGTTCGCCGCGCCGTACCTGGCGATGATGAACCGCATCGGCCGCGAGCGAGGGTGGCCGCCGTCCGGACGGCCCGAGTACGACGCGCTTCGATCGCCCCGCGGCGCGCTCGCGGCCGGCTCGCCGAGCGAGGTGGCCGAGAAGATCCTGTTCGAGCACGAGCTGTTCGGCCACCAGCGCTACATCGGGCAGATGAGCGTCGGCGCGGTTGCGCACGCGGACGTGATGCGCTCGATCGAGCTGTTCGGGACCGAGGTGGCTCCGACCGTCCGCGCCGAGGTGCAGCGGCGGAGCGCCACCGAAGTCCAGGCCGCCTGACCTACGCGCGCTCGCGCAGCGCCAGCGCCCGCGCCAGCCTCACGAGGACCATCGCCGGCTCGTACACGACGTGTGCGCGCGTGAAACGAAGGACATCGAAGCCGAGATCCCGGTAGAACAGATCCTTCTCGCGATCGTTCCGGAACGCCTCGGGACCGCCGTGGAAGCCGTAGCTGTCCAACTCGACGATCAACCGGTGGTCGCGCCATAGGAAGTCCGGCCGGTAACGACCGAGTGTCACGTTTGCCTCAGGGCGCGGAAGACGCGAGTCCCGTATCAGCTTGAGCATGGCTTTCTCCGCTCGGGATCGCGTGATCGTCATCGCCGCCTCGTCGCCCAGAACCGCCGCCAGGCGGGCGGCGCCACGCTGACCGCGATGACGGCGCAGCACATCCTCGATCTCCCGTCTGCTCAGCAGCCGGTTCGCCAGACCGTGATCGATCACGTCCGGCAGGTCTGACGGTGAGGTGGCGGCGATCTCGAGGCATACCCGCGCCGGCGAGCTGACCCAAAGATCCTCCTGCCAGCGCAGTTCCCGCTTCTCGACGGCGCGGAGCCTGTGCACCCGTAGCCCGTCTCGCGAGCGGGAGCCGCTGCCAACTACCGAGACGTCGACCTCCGCCGGCGGACGTGACAGCGCTCCCCAGACGAACGCCGCCGATCGGTGACTGACGAAGCTCCCGCCGCCACACGCCTTGAGCCCGGCGAGCTCCCGGGCAAACGGCGGCAGCTCACCGCAGCCGAACGAGTACACCCCGCGGAAGACCACGTGGAGTCGACCCGTCTTGAGCCGGTAGGCGACGGCATCCTCTCCCAGGCCGCACGACACCAACTCCTCAGTGCTGAGCAACGTCTTCTGACCGGCAGCCGTTCGGGACGCCGCCAGATCCCGTGCGTCCGCGAGGGCCGGTTTCTCGCCACTCGACGATCCCCGCCGAGCGAGCGACGCGTTGTCCGCGCCAGAGCCGGGTGGACGACCGTTCACCGCCCCGGAGGCGGCGAGTGGCGAGTTCTCCGGCACGGGATCGTGGCGATCGGGGGACACGCCGGCAAGTGTCCACCCGCCACGCCCAAAACCACCGAAATACAGGCAATTTTTTGCAGAGTTGACACGGACCCGTGACGAACGGGGCGCCACTACGCGCCACCGCCCGCCACCGGGCATGATGCAGGCGATGCGCGTAGCCCTGTTCGCCACCTGCCTGGTCGACGCGCTCTTCCCTGACGCCGGCAAGGCCACCGTGCAGCTCCTCGAGCGGCTCGGCCAGACGGTCGAGTTCCCCCTCGAGCAGACCTGCTGCGGGCAGATGCACGCCAACAGCGGCTACTTCGAGCCGAAGCTGGTCCGCCGCTACGTCGACACCTTCGGCGAATACGACGCGATCGTCGTCCCGTCCGGATCCTGCGCCGGCGCGATCCGCCACCAGCACGCGATGATCGCCAAAAACGCCCACGACGACCCGCTCTCGGCTAGAGCACAAGCCACCGCCGACAAGACCTTCGAGCTCTCTCAGTTCCTCATCGACGTCCTCCACACAGACGATGTCGGCGCCTACTTCCCCCACCGCGTCACCTACCACCCGACCTGCCACTCGGTCCGGATGCTCAATGTCGGCGACCGCCCGCTGCGCCTCCTGGGCAACGTCCGCGGCATCGAACTCGTCGACCTCCCGCAACAGGACGAGTGCTGCGGCTTCGGCGGCACATTCTCGATCAAGAACCCGGACGTGTCGGCGGCGATGCTGGCCGACAAGATGGAGGCGGTCATGCAGACCGGCGCCGAGGTCCTGTGCGCCGGCGACCGCTCCTGCCTGATGCACATCGGTGGTGGCCTCGAGCGGATTCGGGCCGGAGTGAAAACGCTCCACCTCGCCGAGATCCTGGCCAGCACGGAGGAGGCGCCGGCGTGACCAGCGGCGAGCTGATCTGGACGGAGGAGGCGCCGGCGTGACCAGCGGCGAGCTGATCTGGACGGATGATCCGCCCTTCCCGGAGAACGCGCAGCGAGCCGTCGAGGACTCCCAGCTGCGCCGCAACCTCCGCAAGGCCACCGCCACCATCCGCGAGCGCCGCGCCGGCCTCGTCGCCGAGACCCCCGACTGGCAGGAGCTACGCAGGGCCGGCGCCGCGATCAAGGACGAGACCCTCCACCACCTCGACGCCTACCTCGAGCGCTTCGAGCGCAACGCCACGCAACAAGGCGCCCATATCCACTGGGCCCGCGACGCGGACGAAGCGACCGGCATCGTCACCCAGCTCGTCCATAGAACAGGCCAGACCGAGGTCATCAAGGTCAAGTCGATGGTCACCCAGGAGATCGGCCTCGTCAACGCCCTCGAACGCGCCGGTATCACGGCACACGAGACCGACTTCGCCGAGCTGATCGTTCAGCTCGCGCACGACCGGCCGAGCCACATCGTCGTCCCGGCGATCCACAAGAACCGGGCCGAGATCCGCCGGATCTTCCTCGACCACCTGCCCGACGCTCCGAAAGACCTGACCGACGATCCCCACGCCCTCGCCGAAGCAGCCCGGCTGTACCTGCGCAAACTCTTCCTCACCACAAAAACAGCGGTCAGCGGCGCCAATTTCGCGATCGCCGAGACGGGCGGCCTCCTCGTCGCCGAGTCCGAGGGCAACGGCCGCATGTGCCTCACGCTTCCCGAAACGCTGATCTCCGTCGTCGGGATCGAGAAGCTCATCCCCACCTTCAGAGACCTGGAGGTCTTCCTTCAGCTCCTCCCCCGCTCCGCCACCGGCGAGCGCATGAACCCCTACAACTCGATCTGGACCGGGGTCAGCGAAAACGACGGGCCACAATCAGTGCACATCATCCTGCTCGACAACGGTCGCACCAAAGCGCTGGCCGACAACACCGGCAGACAGGCCCTGAGATGCATCCGCTGCGCCGCCTGCCTCAACGTCTGCCCCGTCTACGAGCGGACCGGCGGCCACGCCTACGGCGCGACCTACCCGGGCCCGATCGGCGCGATCCTCACCCCGCTGATGGCTGGTGTCGAGCACGCGCCCGAGCTGCCGTTCGCCTCAAGCCTGTGCGGCGCGTGCTACGAGGTGTGTCCCGTGGAGATCGACATCCCGACGGTGCTCGTCAAGCTCCGCCACGACGCGGTCCAGGCGAAGAAGCACAAGGCGCAGGACGCCACGTTCGCGGCCGCGGCAAGCGCGATGGGTGGCCGGCGGCGCTGGAGCGCGGCCCTGAAAACGGCCAGGCTCATGCGCTTCGTCCGCCACGCCGCGCCACCGCCGCTCTCAAACTGGACCGCCACGCGCGACCTCCCCGATCCCCCGCCCGAGCCGTTCCGCGACTGGTGGAGCAAACGCCGCAGCCCATGACGGCCCGCGACGAGATCCTCGCGAGGATCCGGGCCGCGCTCGGCGCACCCGGGACGACCCCACCCGGGACGACCGCACCACCCGGGACGACCGCACCCCCCGGCGCAGGACCAATACCGCGGGACTACCGGACCGCCACCGACGACGACCTGACGACGTTCTTCGACCGCCTCGCGCACTACGAGGCCACCACCCGCCAGGTCGACGAAGCCGACCTCGCCGACACCGTCCGGGCGACCCTGAAGCATCGAAACGTCACTCGGCTCGTCACCCCCGCCGGCATCCCGGACGTATGGACAAGCGACGTCGAGCCGCTCCGCGACGACCCCCCGCTCGGGGCGCACGACCTGGACGGCTCCGATGGGGTCATCACGACGTGTGCTCTCGCCATCGCCCAGACCGGCACGATCGTTCTCGACGGCGGCCCCGGCATGGGCCGCCGCGCCCTCACCCTCCTCCCCGACTACCACCTGTGCGTCGTCAGGCACGAGCAGATCGTTTCCTCCGTGCCCGAGGCCATCGAGCACGTCAAAGACCCAACCCGCCCGCTGACCTTCATCTCGGGGCCATCCGCGACCGTCGATATCGAGATGGTCCGCGTCCGCGGCGTCCACGGGCCACGGCGGCTCGAGGTGATCGTCGTCGCCCAGACGGAAGCTGACCCGGCCGCCTAGACTCGCGGCCGTGCGAACCCAGGTAGGCATCGTCGGCGCCGGCCCCGCCGGCCTCACCCTCGCCATGCTCCTCCACCAGGCTGGGATCGAGACCGTCGTGCTCGAGGCACGCGACCGCGCCTACGTCGAGAACCGGGTTCGCGCCGGGCTGCTCGAGCAGAACACGGTGGACCTGATGCGCGAGCTCGGCGTCGCCGACCGCCTCGATCAGGAGGGCCTCGAGCACAACGGCATCTACCTGCGCTACCACGACCACAACCACTACGTCGACATGGCCGCGCTGACCGGCCGGCACATCACGATCTACGGCCAGCAGGAGGTGGTCAAGGACCTCACCGAGGCATTGCTCGACCGCGGCGTCCCGGTTCGCTTCGAGGTCAGCGACGTCGCGCTTCACGACATCGAGACCGACCACCCCAGGATCACTTACACATACGACGGGCAAGCCGACGAGCTGACGTGCGACGCGATCGCGGGATGCGACGGCTTCCACGGCGTCAGCCGCCCCTTGATCGCGGAGCACATCACCGAGTACGAGTACGTCTACCAGTTCGGCTGGCTGGGGATCCTGGCCGAGGCTCCGCCCGCCACCGACGAGCTGATCTACGCCTGGCACGAGGACGGGTTCGCGCTGTATACGATGCGCTCGCAGGAGATCAGCCGGCTGTACCTCCAGGTCGATGCCGACGAGGACATCGACCACTGGCCCGACGATCGCATCTGGAGCGAACTCCACGCGCGCCTGGGCAGCGTCAACGCGGGCAGGATCTTCGATAAGGGCATCACGCCGATGCGCTCCTACGTCGCCGAGCCGATGCAGCACGGCCGCCTGTTCCTGGCCGGCGACTCAGCCCACATCGTGCCGCCGACCGGTGCCAAGGGCCTGAACCTGGCCGTCAACGATGTCCGCATCCTCGCTCCGGCACTGACCGAGCTGATCAGGAACGGGAAGACCGAGCGCGCCGACGGCTACACCGATGCCGCCCTGAACCGGGTCTGGCGCGCACAGGATTTCTCGAATTACATGACCCAGATGCTCCACGACCTCGGCGACGGCGCCTTCCAGCGCCAGGTGCAGCTCGCCCGTCTCGGCTACGTCGATCGCTCCGAGGCGGCGGCCCGCAGCCTCGCCGAGAACTACGTCGGCCTTCCAGCCGAGCCCGAGTTCTAAACGAGCGCATGGCGAGCCTGGCCTACACACGAGGTTTGCACGAGCTCGGCGACGGGCTGTTCGCCTATCTCCAGCCCGACGGCGGCTGGGGCTGGAGCAACGCCGGGCTGATCACGGCCGAGAACAGCTCCTTGCTCGTCGACACGCTGTTCGACCTCAACCTGACGCGCGACATGCTCGCCGCCATGCGTCCGATCACGCAACAGCGCCCGATCGACCAAGCCTTCAACACCCACGGCAACGGCGACCACTGGTACGGCAACGAGCTGCTCCCCGATGGCATCTCGATCGTGGCCAGCACGCGCGCGATCGAGGACATGCGCGCCGCACCCCCGTCCGCCGTCCACATGCTGTTCAACCAGCTCGACCTGGGACCGGAGTTCGAAGCCTTCGCGCAACGCACCATGCGCA